>Ga0208640_1001276_pt1 | contig 10167 bp, 8 predicted proteins | sample ETNtaG_23_FD_185774 | JGI IMG/M metagenome (GOLD analysis project Ga0208640, IMG submission 185774) | Marine microbial and viral communities from oxygen minimum zone, Eastern Pacific Ocean - ETNP201310SV72 (SPAdes) (version 2) | ecosystem: Environmental > Aquatic > Marine > Oceanic ... | reverse complement strand
AGACGATCCAGTCAATGTCGAGACGATGATGCGAGCCCTGCGCGACAACGGTCAGGTCTGTACCCGCATGGGCGCATACAAGCCCCGCACCAACCCCTACTCCTTTCAGGGGCATGGCGCCCGCTGCCTGCCATGGGTGTTTGAGCTCGCCGGCAAATACGGTATCCGGGTGATCGCCATGGAGGTAACCCACGACTCACACGTACGGGAGATTCTTCAGGCGCTTGAGGAGACCGGTCACCCGACCGGGGTGATGCTGCAAATCGGTACCCGCAATACACAAAACTTTGAACTACTCAAAGAAGTTGGTCGCCAACAGGAGTTACCGGTGCTGCTGAAACGCGGCTTTGGTATCACCCTTGACGAATCACTGAACGCCGCTGAATACCTTGCCAGCGAAGGCAACCGCAATATCATTTTCTGTCTGCGCGGCATGAAAACTAACATGGGCGATCCGCACCGCAACCTGGTCGATTTCTGCCATGTGCCGGTGGTGCGTCACCTGACCCACTTGCCCGTGTGTATCGACCCATCACATTCAGTAGGGAGTCGTAACGCCGGACCCGATGGTATCCTGGACGTCATGCATGCGACTGCGCAGGGTGTGGTTGCGGGCGCCAACATGATACTCGCCGATTTTCACCCTAAACCTGAAGAAGCTCTGGTCGACGGCCCCCAGGCCCTGCATATGGATGAACTGACCTGGTTTCTCGAGGATATTGGTATCGCGCGCCAGGCCTATGAGGCCCGACTCGCACGGGCGCAACGGCAAAACTGAATCATTGGCTACAGGCCCGGTCCGCGTTCATGAGTGAGAAAGAAAAAGTTCTTCGCAGTGAGGATGAATGGCGCACACGACTGAGCGCCCAGCAATACCAGGTTTGTCGCGCCCATGGCACCGAGCCCCCTTTCAGCGGTGAGTACAATGACTACAAGATGCCAGGCAACTACCACTGCATCTGCTGTGGTGCGCTGCTGTTCGATTCACAACACAAGTACGACTCGGGTTCGGGCTGGCCAAGTTTCTGGCAGCCAGCTCCCGGAGCGAATGTCGGCCAGCACACCGATGCGAGCCTTGGCATGATCCGTACCGAAGTGCTGTGCGGGTGCTGCGATGCTCATCTCGGCCATGTATTCAATGATGGACCAGTACCAACTGGGGAGCGTTATTGCATCAATTCGGTTGCGCTTGAGTTTAAGCAAAAACCAGATGACTCCGGCTGAAACACGCGCTCATACTTAGCCTTGGCGGGAGCGGATGCGCGGAATCTGCAGATTCTCACCCGCACGCGGAGGCCCTGCACGTAAACCCGGATTAAAACGGGTGATTACCCAGATCGGCAATTCAAACTCGTGAGCCAGCGCCCACAAGCTGTCTCCGGGACGTACAGTATAGGCTTCAGTGCCTGTCACCTCAAAGTTCTCCTTGAACTCCTCGACAAGCACTCGGTGATATTCTTCCCGGTGACGCTCAAAGACGTGTTGCTGATCCGACCCAGTCACCGGCAGCAGCAGCGCATCTCCACTTGCCAGCACCCGTGTCGAATCATAACCATTCAGCTCGCGCAGCTTCTTCACCCCACCCAGGCGTAACCAATCAGAGTAATGGCCCAGCGTCTCCTCGGGCTCGATGTTGATGCGGTACACCGTTTTGCCATTGACCCCAGCGGTTTGTACGGACAGATCAACTGGTCGGTCCAGCGGACTCACGGAACCCTCCCGTTGCGCCAAGGTCGGTGCCGGGCCAAGCGGCCCATCGCTTAGGTCAATTGCACCGAGCGGCGAGGCCGAACTGTTAACACCTGAGTTCTGCGAAATCTGCGGCCAGTCAGAATCGGTAACTCCTTCATTTACAATGATCTCCTTGGCACCTGTTTTCGTGACCGACTTTGCAACATCCCCGGGCAAAGGCGCTGCCGAAGCCAGCATTACTGGGTCGGCTACGCTGGCCGTATCAGCCTTAGTTTCTACAGGCTTTTGGCCAGGCATTTTCAACTTGTCACCCGACGCAATCAATGCGCTAACCTTGAGGTTATTAAACGCAAGCAGGCGGTTGCAGTCGATGTCATGCGCTTTGGCAATAGCGCAAACCGTATCACCGGCGGTGACGATGTACTCAAAGGATTTCTGCCGGGTAGCATCACCCACGGGAGTCGTAGCAGCGATCGAGCGGGCCACCGCAACCGGAACGCCCACCGCCTGCAAGATCTGTCCCGGTCGAATGATCGCATCGGTGCCCAACGCATTGTCGAAGATTAATCGCCGGCATGAGATCTCCAATCGGGCCGCGATGCGACAGGCGCTGTCGCCTGCTACCACCTTATAGGCAATGCTGATACGGGGCACATCTGCCGAAGCGGGCTTCTTCACTGAGGTGGATTTGGCCCCTGTCGGATCAGGAATTGTCAGCGTCTGGCCAGGATGAATCAGATCACCACCTGCCAGACCATTTGCCGTTAACAATGCGGCGCAGTCAATACCGTGGCGGTTAGCGATACTACAAACGCTGTCACCTTTGCCTACGGTATAGCGCCCACCCGGCGGACGCTTCAGCGTACCTGGGATCAGCAGTTGGGAGCCTACCGCAAGGACCGAGCCTCGGTGTAACCCGTTTGCCGCCAGCAGGTCATCACAATCGGTTCCAAAACGCTGGGCCACTGCGCACACGCTGTCACCTGGGCGTACCACGTAGGCCCCTCGCTGCGCCACCATGCTGCGCGGTCGGCCAGCCGGCGGTACCTGCAGTTTCTGACCAGCACGGATAACCGCTTTTGAGCCAAGGCCGTTAAGCGCAATCAGCTCAGAACAACCGGTTCGAAAGGCGGCTGCGATGCCACAAGCAGTATCACCCGAGCGTACCGTGTATTGTAAAGTACCACTGCTGCGGGTTTCTGATGGCATCATACGCAACCGCGCCACGTGGTTAGCCCAACTGCCCGAGCGCGGTGGTAAGCGCAAGCGGTAGCCATTGGGAATAAAACGCCAACCATGCCAGACAAAACGGGTCAACGCCGGGTTTAGCGATTTCAGTTGCGCCTCACTGAGACCAAATACACTCTGGATTCGCGCAATAGACACCGGCCTTTTAAGTTTCAAGGTACGGTAAGTCAAGGGTCGACCCGGCTGAATGTCTCCAAAAAAACGCTTGGCGTTGCGGGCCACATGTCGAGCCGCCAGAAACCCTGCATAAAAATTCTTCACTGCCACCTGAAACTTGCTCGAGCGATAACGGTTAATCACCCGGATGTAATCAGGTCCGAGCTTTTTGATCGCTCGGCGCATACCATTAACACCATAGTTATAGGAGGTGATCACAAATGGGCCCAGCGCACTATCAGTTACCCTCGAATCCTTGGCTTGCGCTGCCACCGTCAGAGTCTTGCGGGCATCCTTGAGATAACGCACTGCAGCCCGGCTTGCTGCCTCAGGGTCCAGACGCTCGTCGACCGTGGCATCCAGTTCCAGCCCGAGCGTGCGGCCAGTAGCGGGCATAATCTGCCACAGCCCGGCAGCGCCAACCCGCGAGTAGGCCTTAGGGTTATAGGATGACTCCACAAACGGCAGATACTGAATATCGCTAGGCAGGCGGGCATCTTTAAGAACCCGGCGCACCAGCGGGCCATAGGTGCCAAAGCGTCGCAATGCAGCCTGAAAACCATCACGGTTGCCAGACTGACAGCGGATATTTGTTGCCGCCTCACGAATCTCAGCCGGTGAGCGATCTGGAAACAAAGACAACAGATGCTTACCGTAGGCGCTGCTGACCCGGTAGTTACGCTCTAACTGGCGGGCAAGGTTATGCATCTCCCCAGCAACACGCTTTTTCTGGTCCTTGATAAAAGGTGTATTGCCCTTGCGCCCACAGGCACGCCCCTTGAACACCTTGTAGACACGGTGCGGGGCACGCGCATCATGCAATACCGAATCCTGACTGTTCCAGCGGCTGTAGATATCGATCCAGAAATTCACCCGGTTCTGCAATTCGCGCGGGCAGGGAAAAGTCGTACTGCACTGCATGGTGTGCTGCTTAACCCGAACGAAAGCACGCACCGGCGGCGATGCCAGAAGACCTGTGCCGAACGCACAGATCATCAGATACAGTATTCCCCGGTTCAGCCGATCAGGCATATTTTTTTCTGGGTCGAGGTGGTGGCAGGTTCGCGAAACCCTCAAAAGGGCCGTACTCGAACCTAGGGGCGCTTTCCAGGGCCCTATGCTATCAATTTGCGCCGCGATCGGGAATGCCCTGGGTACGCGCAGGGCTTTTTCAGTCAAAAAATAGGCGCCTTTGCTACACTTGCATCCATTGAGATCTACCTGCCTTGGGTCTAAGGCCTGTATCAGCCCCAGCCATGACACACATATCAACCAGCCATATCACTGCCAGCGTAGCAAACGCACTGCAGTACATTTCTTACTATCATCCACCGGACTTTATCGAGTCCATGTCTCGGGCTTACGAGCGTGAGGCTTCGGAATCTGCAAAGAATGCGATCGGACAGATACTGATCAACTCGCGCATGGCTGCCGAAGGCCACAGGCCGATCTGCCAGGATACCGGGATCGTCGTTGTATTCATCAAAATTGGCCAGTCGGTGGTTATTGATGGTGACATCTCTTTGCAGAACGCAATCGATCAAGGCGTACGCCAGGCCTACACCGACCCCGACAATCCACTGCGAGCTTCAGTGGTATCCCCGCCAATAGGTGAAAGACGAAATACCGGAGACAATACCCCTGCCGTGGTGCATATCGAGATAGTGACCGGTGACACACTTGAGATAACGGTTGCGGCCAAAGGGGGTGGTTCGGAGAACAAGGCGCGCCTGGGCATGCTTAACCCCAGCGATGACCTGACGCAGTGGGTAACCGATACCCTGCCTGGTATGGGCGCCGGCTGGTGTCCACCGGGTATCCTGGGTCTGGGTATTGGCGGTACCCCGGAAAAAGCACTGCTGCTCGCCAAGGAATCGCTGATGGCGCCCATCGATATCGACCAGATCATCGCAGATGGACCCAAGAACCCCATTGAGCAGTTACGCCTTAATATTTATGAGTCGGTCAACCGTCTGGGTATTGGAGCGCAGGGGCTCGGTGGACTAACCACGGTGCTGGACGTCAAGATTCTGGAGCACCCAACGCATGCCGCCTCACTGCCGGTAGCGATGATTCCCAATTGCGCGGCAACCCGACATATCCACTTCACTCTGGATGGCAGTGGGCCGGCAAAGTTACCCACGGTTGACCTGGCAAACTGGCCACAGATCGCCGCACAAACCGGCGGACGGCGAGTTAACCTGGATACACTGACCCCAGATGATTACCGATCCTGGCGCATCGGTGAAAATCTGCTGCTGAGCGGACATATCCTGACCGGACGTGACGCCGCTCACAAGCGGATCGTAGACCGTATTCAAAGTGGTGAAGCGCTTCCTGAAGGCGTGGATCTTAATGGCCGGTTCATCTATTACGTTGGGCCAGTGGACCCGGTAGGTGATGAAGTCGTTGGCCCGGCCGGACCGACGACCTCCACCCGGATGGATAAGTTTACCGATACCCTGCTGGAACATACCGGCCTCGCTGGGATGATCGGCAAGGCCGAGCGCGGAGCGGCTGCGATAGAGGCAATTCGCCGCCATGGCAGCGTCTATCTGATTGCGGTGGGCGGCGCGGCCTACCTGGTTTCTCGCGCCATCCAGGCATCGCGGGTCGTGGCTTTTGAAGATCTGGGAATGGAGGCTATCTATGAGTTCGAAATCAAAGATATGCCCGTAACGGTCGCAGTCGATAGTACCGGCGCCTCGGTACATCAGGAAGGGCCCCGTCTATGGCGCAAGAAAATTGAATCGTTTCCGGTACGTGTCGCCTGATAGCAGACTAAATAAAAACACCATGCTCGCCCGACCTCGCCTTTTTACCTGCTGTGCCGCAATACTCCTGGCACTGCTCTTATCCGGGCCTATCCATGCCAAGGAAAACAACCAAGGCACGTTTATGGGGGCGATGGATACGACACATCCCACCTGGTTTAAGGAGAGTTTTCTAGATTTCGAAGAGGATATCGCCCAGGCCGCAGCCGAAGGTAAGCGCCTGGTGCTGTATTTCTGGCAAACGGGCTGCCCCTACTGCAACGCCCTGGTCGAGCACAATTTCACCCAGCGTGATATCACCCAGACGATGCGTGAGGATTTTGACCTGGTAGCGATCAATATGTGGGGTGATCGCGAAATCGTCCAGGTCGGTGGGCGAGAATTTAGCGAGAAAACTCTCGCGGGCGCACTCAAGGTGCAATACACCCCGACGTTGCTGTTCTTCGATGAGACGCGCAAGGTCATACTGCGCCTAAACGGCTATTATCCGCCGGACGATTTTCGTAAAGCGCTGGCGTATGCAGGTAACCAAGGAGAGAAGCGCGGCACCTTCGCTGACTACCTGGCAAACCAGGCAGGCAGTTCGGCCGACACTGCCCTACACACTGAAGAATTTTTTGAAGCACCGCCTTATGACCTGTCGCTACAAAGCGGGCGGGCGCTGGCCGTCTATTTCGAACAGGGTCAATGTCGTGAGTGCGACACACTGCACCAGCAACTGCTGTCACAACCGATTGTGCGCACCCAGGCCAAGAAGATGCGCGCGGTGCAGCTTGACATATTGTCCGACACGCTCTTGATCACGCCGGATGGACGCAAGCTGAGTGCACGGGCATTTGCCCATGAACTGAATGTGCAATTCGCGCCCACGGTGGTATTCTTTAACGCCAAGGGCGTCGAGGTAATGCGCCTTGATGGGGCCTTTCGTACTTTTCACACCCAAGGCATTATGCGCTACATCAACGACCGCGCTTATGAGCATGAACCCAGTTTCCAACGCTACCTGGGAGCATATGTGGAACACTTGCAAGAGCAAGGTTTCGATGTTGATATTTGGAGTTACGATCAATCGGTCAGCCGCAACGGACAGCCCGTGCTGATCGACTGACAATCCACACCGCCCAGTAGCAACTGTATTTATGAGGCCTCCTGATTACATCCGTGAGGATTTCTCACGCGAGCCGTTGGATCCGGCTTTGCTCGCGAGTGAGCCCATGACACAGTTCGAGTCGTGGTTTTCAGAAGCCTGCACCGTTGATCCAGAAGCGCCCAATGCCCTCAGTCTAGCCACTGCCTCTTCAGCAGGACGGCCGAGTGTGCGCACGGTGTTGCTCAAACTCTACGATGAATCCGGCTTTATCTTCTTCACAAACTATGGCAGCCGCAAGGGTCGCGATCTCAGCGAGAACCCCTTCGGCTCAATGCTGTTTCCATGGACCCGCCAGGGGCGCCAGGTCATTGCCAATGGCCCGGTCACTCGTATCTCAAGCGCCGAGTCACTGAAATACTTCCTAAGCCGCAGCCGTGGCAGTCAGTTAGGCGCCTGGACATCGGCCCAAAGCAGCGTGATTTCAGCGCGATCCGTGCTCGAATCCAAGCTGTATGAAATAAAAAACAAATTCTCCCACGGAGAAGTACCGCTTCCCAGTTTCTGGGGAGGCTACCGACTGAAGCCAGAAACAGTTGAATTCTGGCAGGGCCAGGCTGACCGCATGCACGATCGCTTCCTCTACAGCCGCGACACCAGCGGACACTGGCAGGTAGAACGTCTCGCGCCTTAGCGTTCTCTGACTACACGAGCCAATACCACTCGTTAGCGCTGGATGCCGCCATCTTAAGAGTCAGACTATTCGATTGTGCCCATGTCTTCTGCCGGTAAGCGCACCGGAAATTGTGCACGAATAGCCTCATCAAGAGCTGTCGGGATATGTACCGGTCGAGGAGCGCCAAGAATCTGTGCCACTCGTTCACGGGCATTTTCCAGCAGGTCTGGGCGACCTTTCTCGTTCCACTCCTTGGGACTCAGACGATCACTCACCTCGGGGTACACGTAATCGCGCTGCATTAATGACCTAGTCTGGCTGTGCCCCAGAAAATGGCTTGGCCCTCCAATACAGACCTCCCGAATCGCATCAATCGATAGGGACTCGTCGGTCACCTCAATGCCACGAATGGTACGGTTGATGGCACCAAGCATATCGTTGTCAATAACGTAGCTCTCAAGGCAACAACCCAACAGGCTGGCGTGCATGCCAGCAGCCTCGTAGACCAGATTAGTACCGCTGTGTCCGGCCAGCACGTTGGTGTAGGCCTTCTCGTAACCGGACTGTGCATCTGGCAGCTTGGCATCGGCCATGCCTGCGGCAATGCCTGTGGGCAGATCATAGTAGCGCCCCATCTGGCCGCAGGCCGCCATCAGCACTGCCTGCTCACCACTGCCACCACTCATCGCCCCCGTGCGTAGATCAGAGACCAAAGGCCAGGTGCCAAAAATGCAAGGATGGCCCGGCTGAAGTAAATTGACATAAACCAGCCCCCCCAGCACTTCAGCAACTTCCTGTACCACGGCACCCGCCAGTGCCGCAGGACTGGTAGCGCCAGCCTGGCCAGCTGCCAGCAGCAATACGGGTATCCCGTGACGTATGCAGGCTTCCAGCACCCGGCAGGCATCTTCAGCAAAACGCATTGGCGGAACAACGAAACAGCATGAACAACTGACAAAGGGTCGCTCGCGCCATGCCTGCTCGCTGCCAGCAATCATCCTCAGCATTTCCATAGTCTGGTCAACATGCGCGGGATCCACAAAACTGGTACCCACATGTTTGCGGGTGCCGGCAACCGCCGCGTAACATGTATTGAGATCCATCTCGGCCGGGTCTTCAATATCGCGCAACACCATGGGCCGCTGAAAAAAATGAATATGCTCCATCTCGTCAACAATGCGCGCAGCATCGTATAGGTCCTGGGCTGTGGATTCGCGGTACTCGCACTTGACCGTATCGACCACGTGCACAGCCGCACCCGCGGTACCGAAATAGGTACGGCTGCCGCTTAGGTCCAGATCAAAACGGGGATCCTGTCCATATAGCGTGATATTGCGCGCGCAGCGGGCCAAGGTATCTTCGATTAGCGAGCGGGGAAAAAGTAACCGGCCATCATCCGTTAACGAACCGCCGGCCCGAGTCACCAGTTCGACACAGGAGGGTAAGGCATTGGCAAAACCGATGGTCTCAAGGGTCTCGAGCGCCGCTTCGTGGATACGGCTGACCTCATCCTGAGTTAGCGGCTGATAGCGCCCGCCAGACAGTCCGGGGCGTACTGGTTTTTCATCTTCCGGTACCGGTGTCGCACGTAACGCCTGTCGTGCTGTCCTACCACCCATCCGGCTGGACTTTCCTGTCATCTTTGCCCCCTGCTACCCGGCTCGATGCATCCTACTTTTAATCGGAACGCTCGATCTGACGGCCACGTTTGTCTGCATGCAGCAACGTGGTCACCATTTCATTCTCCCTGAGCATGACCCGTTGATACGTCGGCAATACTTCAAAACCGGACTGCGCTCCGGGCTCCACAATACCCCCACTCAGGAGTGTGCCACTGTGGCCTGCATTCATAGCCAAGCGTATCTTCGCGGCATTGTAGTCGCCGTTTCCCCCAAAGGGAACCGAGAAAATAGAAGTTTTCTGTATCTTGGAAAAGTTGTTCAGAAAGCGTCAGTTCTCATCGATTTCGCGCCACTGCTCAGCTTCGTTTAGCGATGCCATCACGTAATGGTTAAGGCTGTGACTGCCATAGCTCAGCGGATGAGCTAGCAATCCCGCACTGGCGGGCGTATAGATTCTCTGAAGATCGGTAGGCAACTCGATTTCCGTGAGGAAATCATCTAAAGCGCTCTCAACCACACGACTGTTGTTCCGCGGATCTTTGGTATAACGATCCATGCCTACACGCTTTGCCAGCCCCTCTAATGTCTGCTGCTCGGCCTCATCAGCGTCTATCATCCTCCAAGCCGATCGAATCTGACCCTACGCGAGCCCAGTAGCTAAAGGCTAAACTACGAGGACCATTTCAGGCAAAACAAAAATGTCAGTTTCAACTACCCAATTTCACCTGGGCGCGCAGGAGATTCTCAAAACAGTGCAATTTGGCCCACTGGTTGACGCCCTTGAGGCAATGCACCGTGAGGCTCCAGCCGACGTTAAGGATATGCTGCTGGAACAACCTGGCTCTGAGGAAACGGACTATTGCCTGATCAGGGCTGCCTGGCAACGCGGCGAGGCCCTGGGGGTCAAGATCG
>Ga0208640_1001267_pt1 | contig 10194 bp, 8 predicted proteins | sample ETNtaG_23_FD_185774 | JGI IMG/M metagenome (GOLD analysis project Ga0208640, IMG submission 185774) | Marine microbial and viral communities from oxygen minimum zone, Eastern Pacific Ocean - ETNP201310SV72 (SPAdes) (version 2) | ecosystem: Environmental > Aquatic > Marine > Oceanic ... | reverse complement strand
TCAAAACGAGCCTTTAAAAAAAAAACAAGTAGATTAAACAAAAACAATATTGGCAGATTTGCTTCGGTCTTTGACATCAATAATTTTAAAATTAAAGACCCCTTGTTGGTCTCAAGCACGGATGGTGTTGGTACAAAATTAGAAATTGCAAATCAATTTAATAAATTTGATACCATAGGTATAGACCTGGTAGCAATGTCTATAAATGATTTAATTGTTCAGGGCGCGAAACCATTATTTTTTTTGGATTACATTGCAACTGGAAAAATCAATTTAAGTAAAATGAATTCTATTATTCGAGGAATAATAAAAGGGTGTAAAATTGCCGATTGTATTCTTGTGGGTGGAGAAACGGCTGAAATGCCTGGAACATATGAAAAAAATAAATTTGACTTAGCGGGTTTTTCAGTGGGTATTGTATCCAAAAAAAAAATTCTTACTGAAAAAAAAGTAAAGATAAACGATATAATATTAGCTGTACCATCGAACGGACTTCATTCAAATGGTTTTTCACTAGTTAGGAAAGTTATAAAAAATTATAAAATTAATAAATTTCTTAAAAAAGAATTATTGATTCCAACAAAAATTTACACAAAAGAAATTTTAAATCTCGTTAAAAAGAAACTTATTCATGCATCCGCAAATATCACTGGGGGCGGTATAACTGGAAATATAACAAGATCTGTTCCAGATAATTTAACGGTAAATATAAATTTATCAAAAATTAAGGTACTTAAAATTTTCAAATGGCTTAAAAAACAAAATATTTCTGACAACGAAATGTTAAGAACGTTTAATTGTGGTGTAGGTTTTTGTTTGATAGCAGATAAAAAAAAAATCTATAAAATAAAAAAATGTTTTAAAAAAAAGTTTCAACCTTATGAAATTGGTTATATTTCAAAATCTTCTAGTAAAATAAAATTATTCGGAAAGATAAAATGGTAAAAAAAAGAGCTTGTGTTTTTATATCTGGCGCTGGAACAAACTTGAAATCAATTATAAATTACTCAAGGGATTATAATTTTCCCATTAATATAAATTTAATTATATCGAACAACAAAAGCGCTAAAGGAATATATTTTGCAAAAAAATTCTCTATACCACATAAAATTATAAATCAAACAAGAGATCGATTTGAACAAATGGCAATAAAAGAGTTACGTAATAGAAAAATAAATTTAATTTGTCTAGCAGGATTTATGAAAGTATTAACTAAAAATTTTATTAGAAATTTTAATGGTAAAATTGTCAATATACATCCGTCGTTATTACCTAAATACAAAGGTTTAAATACATACAAAAGAGCTATAGAAAAAGGCGATAAGCTTTTTGGATGTACAGTCCATTATGTAAACGAAAAATTAGATAGTGGAAAAATTATAATTAAAAAAAGAGTTCATGTTGCTAATGCTGAGACTGTAAAAAAATTAAAAAAAAAGGTTCAAGTTGAAGAATATAAAGCCTACGCAATAGCCATAAGAAAAATTTATAATCTCAATTAATTTTTAAAAAAAAAATTTATTTCTTTTTTAGCGTTATCGGTGCTATCGGAACCGTGAACTGAATTCTTGTCTATAGAAATTCCATATAGCTTTCTAATAGTGCCTTCTGCAGCCTCTTTTGGGTTAGTTGCCCCCATTATTCTTCTGTTTTCCCCTATAGCATTTTCTCCTTCCAAAACCATAACTACAATTGGGCCCGATGACAAATAATTGCAAAGTCTATCGTAAAAAGGCTTTGTTTGATGTACTTTATAAAACTCTGAAGCTTCGTCTTTAGAAATTTGTATTTTTTTGCTTTTTAAAATTTTTAATTTTTCCTGAGAGAATTTTTTTTTAATTGTTTCAATCAAGTTTCTTTCAACAGCATCTGGCTTTATTATTGATAATGTTTGCTCAATCATAAAAATAATTAACTACTCGTAAAAATTTTTAATTAGATCGTTTAACAATCTTACGCCAAAACCAGTAGCGCCACCTGTATTGGTATTCGACGCTTTTTTAGAAAAAGCCATACCAGCAATATCCAAGTGAACCCATGGGGTTTTATTTTGAATAAATCTTTGTAAAAATTGAGCTGCAGTAATTGATCCCGCGCCACCAGAATAATTAATGTTTTGTACGTCTGCATATTTTGAATTCATTAATTTATCATAATTTTCATGTAATGGTAGTCTCCAAACTTTTTCATTAATAGAATTACCAATATTAAATAATTGTTTACAAAGTTTATCATTGTTTGAAAAAAGTCCTGCATACTCTTGGCCTAAAGCCATTATAATAGCCCCAGTTAAAGTAGCTAAATCAATTATAAACTTAGGTTGAAATTTCTTCTCCGTATATGAAAGCGCATCTGCTAAAACTAATCTACCTTCTGCATCAGTATTTAAAATTTCAATTGTTTTACCGGAATAAGATTTAACTATATCCCCAGGTCTCTGGGCATTTGCTCCTGGCATATTTTCAACAAGCCCAACTACTCCGACGGCATTTACTTTTGCTTTTCTTAATGCAAGCGTTTTCATTAATCCGACAACAACTGCTGATCCCCCCATGTCGTATTTCATTTCTTCCATAAATTTTGCTGGCTTTAAAGAAATACCTCCAGTATCAAAACAAACGCCTTTTCCAACGAAAGCTATTGGCTTATCTTTTTCTTTTTTGCCATTCCACTTAATTATTACTAAAAATGTTTCACTAGCACTTCCCAGTCCAACCCCAAGTAAAGAATTCATTTCTAATTTTTTTAAATCTTTTTCATTTAAAATTTCAACTTTAAGACCCAATTTAGTAAGCTTAAGTATTTCTTTTGTATAGTTCTTTGGATTAAGAATATTTGGTGGTTCAGAAATTAAATCTCTTGTTAAAAAAACTCCTTCCTTAATAAAGGATAAAGTTTGAAATGCTTTATTAAATTTTTCCGTCTTATCTACACAAATGTTAATAACTACAGATGAATTTGATTCTTTTTTAGTTTTATATTTTTCAAAAGAATAATTTTTTAAAGTATACCCGTATAAAAATTCAGAAATTACTTCTTCATTTGAAAGTTTTTCATTTTTCAAATTATCTGAAAGAAGAAAAGAAATTTTTTTTAAATTTTTATTAGAACTAACAAATTTTCTAAAAGAACCACCCAGGCTATTTAACTGAAAGTTGATTAGATTTTTTTTAATAATTATTATAAAAAGTTTTTGATTATCCCCTATATCAAAAGAATAAATTTTTTTTTTATCTTTGTTCTTATCTATTGTTTTTAACAATTTATTAACTTTATCTTTAATGTTTTGATCCGCTTTGAAGCTCTTAAGAGTTAATTGCTCCTCCTCGGGAACAAAAAAACCCAAATTGCTACTTTTATTGTCAAATTTTCTTACAAAATTTATCATTTGGTCAACCTAAGATTGAAATTTTTCATCAGTTGCATTAATTATATACATAAAAAACAGAATGTTGAGTAATAAAATTTATAAGCATTTTTTTCTGGAATTAAGCAAGTATTTTTTCTTAGTTTTATTCACTTTTAGCGCAATTGTTTGGGCTGTGCAGGCAGTTAACTTTCTGGACCTGATAGTTGAGGACGGACATGCAGTGTCGTTGTACTTAAATTATTCATTATTAAACATTCCAAAAATTTTAACAAAATTTATACCCTTGTCCTTTTTGCTAGCTTTGGTTTTAACCATTTTAAAATTCGATAGTGAAAACGAACTAATTATTCTGTGGACTTCAGGTTTAAATAAAATAAAAATAATAAACTTTTTTCTAAAAATTGCTTTGATTATAACAATTATTCAATTGTTTTTAGCAGCTTTTATTAATCCCAATGTTTTAAATTACTCAAGATCGTTAATTAGAAATTCTGACTTAGATTTGATATCAAGCGCAATTAAAACTAATGAGTTTAACAATACCCTTGAAGGTTTAACAATGTACGTGGAAGAAAAAGATGTGCTGGGAACAATGAAAAACGTTTTTATTAGAGACGATTCTAATAGATTAAGTGCTATAGAAAATCGAGAAAAAACAGATACCCTAACAATTATTGCAAAAAAAGGCAGACTAAATAGTGAAACCAAAAATTCTCTAATTTTAGAAAACGGAGTCATTCATGTAGAAAATAAATCTAAGGAAATACAAGTAATTAAATTTAAAAAAACTGAGTTGGCTTTTGACAATTTGAAAACAAAATCAATCATATATCCAAAAGTTCAAGAAACACCTTCAAAAATTTTATTAAATTGTTTTTTTAAAAAAACTACTCATGCTCTTCTAAAAGGCGATAAAGATTTAAAATGTGAAACTAAAGAGGAAAGAGTTGAAGTATTAGCAGAAATAAATAGAAGATTTGGTATGCCGCTATATATACCGCTTCTTTCTTTGTTGTCTTCTTTTCTTTTAATTTCAAGAGAAGAAACTAAAATTAAAAATTGGTATAAATATTTTTATTTTGGCCTAGCATTTGCTATTCTAATAACTGCAGAAATTCTAGTGAGATACTCAGGTAAATCCTTAACACATGGTTTGTTTTATTATCTTTTACCACTTCTTTGTATTCCAGTATTTTATATAGAACTTATTAGAAGATTTTATTATGAAAATTTAAGGAAATAATCGTGAAAAATTTTGTAATTAATAAATATTTAGCGGGAGAATTTTTAAAAATTTTTTTAAATGTCCTTTTAATCTTTTTTTGTGCTGGTTTGGTAATGAACTTATTTGAAGAGATAAACTATTTTAGAAAATATGATGTTGGAATAAGACTCCCAATACAGTTATCATTTATGATTATACCAAGTATTATAATTAACATGTTGCCTTTTATTTTATTTTTATCTTCTATGTGGGTTTTGATTAAATTAAAAAATAACAGGGATCTTTTATCTTTAAGAACATTTGGTATCTCGAATGGAAAATTTATTTTTTTATTTTCTTTAATAGCATTTATTATTGGCATAATAGTGCTTACGGCGCTTAATCCTATAACATCAGTTGTAGCAAAATATTATGAAGATACAAAAGGTAGCTACGATCTTGATAAATCACACCTAGCGTCAATCGGTGAGAATGGTGTTTGGATAAAAGAAAAAATTGGAAAAAATATAAATATTATTAGATCGGGAACGCTTAGGGATAATTTTTTAATTGACGTATCTATTTATAAGTTTAATGAAAACAATTTACTTATTGAAAGAACTGAGGCAAAACAAGCAAACATTCGAGATACCGCCTGGTTAATCGAAGACGGTTATACAATCCAATTTCAAGATATAAATATTAGAAATGATTTTGAAAATTTAATATTTTATTCAAATTTTAATAAAGAAAAGTTAAATTCAATTTATTCAAATCTTGATACAGTATCGTTTTATAGACTTATGACAGAATCAAAGGAGTTAGTTGCTAGAGGTTACAGCTCCAAATTATTAAAAGAAAAAAAACACTTTTATTTGTCCTTGCCGTTTTTCTTGGTTTTAATGGTGTTATTATCAGGAATATTTACCTTAAATTCAAACGAAAGAAGACAGAATACCTACTATGTATTTCTCTCAATAATTACTTGTGTAGTTATTTTTTATTTTAAAAATTTTTCAATAGCTCTTGGAGCAACTGAAAAGATACCTTTGGTGTTATCGGTATGGTCACCAATAATTATTTTATTCTTATTTTGTTCGGTAGGCATAATTCAAATCAATGAAAAATAAGCTTTTTAGACTCTCGTTAATCTGGATTTTTTACTTGTTTTTCACAAGTTCTTTTGCTGATGAACTAAATATAAATGCCTCAAAAGTCCATGTAGATAAGGAGAAAAAAATTATTTATGCTGAAGGTGGGGTTGAAATAAGTGATATCAAACAAAACCTAATTTTAACTGAAAAAGCTGAATATGATAAATCAAAAAACTTAGCCAAAACTCTAGGACAAACAAACATTATAACCTCAGAGGAGTTTGAGGTTACGGGTAAGAATATTTTTTATGACAACCAAAAGAAAATTATTTACTCTAATGATGATACAATAATCTCAGATAGAGATGGAAATAAAATTTTTGTTAATATGTTTAACTATTTAACGGAAAAAAATATGTTTCTCTCTAAAGGAAACATAAAAATCTTAGATACAAGAAATAATGAGTACTTTTTTTCAGAAATTTATATTGACGAAAAAAAAAGGAAAATAGTTGGTAGTGATATCAAGGGTTTTTTTGATGAGGAAGGTCTTAAAGCTAATAAAGACAATCAGCCCAGACTCTTTGCTAATAGCGCCACAATTTCTGATGACGATGTCATTTTTGAAAAAGGTATATTTACCACATGTAAAAATAGAGGAGAAGGCAAGTGTCCTCCTTGGACTATAAAAGCAAAAAAGATAAAACATGATAAAACGAAAAAAACAATCTATTATGATAATGCTGTCGTTGAAATATATGATTTTCCAATTTTTTATTTTCCTAAATTTTTTCATCCAGGGCCTAGCGTAAAAAGACAATCCGGATTTTTAGCTCCTACACTTGTAGACAATTCAACTGTGGGTTTCAGTGCCTCGGTACCTTACTTTTGGGCCATGTCTAAAAATTACGATATGACAATTACACCTAAGTTATATACCGGTGAAAATATTTTGGTTATGAATGAGTATAGACATGCATTCAAAAATGCATTTTTAATTGTAGATAGTAGCTACACCGAAGGATACAAAAACACTACTGCTACCAAAATACCCGGATCGAGAACTCATTTTTTTTCTAAATTATTTTATGATTTTGCTAAAGACGAAGATTATACTAACACTCTTCAAGTTAATCTTCAGCGCGTTTCCAACGATACATACCTTAAAGTGCATGATATCAATACAGAGCTTGCTAAAGCTGATCAGAACATTTTAAAAAGTGACATCAATTATGAATTTCAAAATGAAAATAATTTCCTTGGTGTTAGCGCCAGTGCATTTGAAGATATAACAAAAAAAGACGGAACTAGATATGAGTATATTGTACCAAACTTAGTATTTGAACGTAATGTGTTTACTGATGAGAAATTGGGCATGGTTGATATCCATAGCAACGCATTTACAAAAAATTACAATGTAAATCAAACTACAAAAATGCTTGTTAACGACTTTAGCTGGAGATCAAACATATTTACCAACTTCAAAGGATTAGAGAGTAAATTTGAAGGCCTTTTCAAAATTGTTAATTATGAAGCTGATAACGCTGATAGATACAAAACTGAAGGATTTAATGCAGAAGTTTCAAGTGCACTGGCATACAGAGCAAGGTTTCCCTTGATTAAAAAAAACATTTCTAAAAACAAAATAAACTTTTTAACACCAAAGTTCTCTTTGAGATATGCTCCTGGCCACATGAGAAATATTCAAAATGACGAATTGAAGTTAAGTTATGGAAATCTTTTTTCTATAAATAAAAATGCACAAGTTGATGTTATTGAGGAAGGCGCAAGTGCTATTTATGGTGTCGAAATTTCAAATAACGATTTTGATGATAATATTCCTGGTGAAAAAAATTATTCTTTATCCCTTGGACAAATTTATAATGTAGAAGAAAATACATCCATACCATCTAGAAGTTCTTTAGATCAAAAAGCATCAGATTTAGTTGGTGAGGCTTATTTAAAATTAAGCAATAATTTAACATTAAAAAATTCATTTTCTATTGATCACAATTTTAATGATATTAACTACAATGATTTACAAGCAAACCTAATGCTAGGAAATACAAATTTTAATATAAGCTATCTAGAGGAAAATAATCACGTAGGTAACGCTAATTATATAAAATCAGATATTAAAATTGAACTTAATAATTCAACCCAATTAAGTTTCGACTTCAAAAAGAATTTAGAAACACATTCTACAGAATTTTACAATTTATCTTATAATTATTTAAATGACTGTTTAAAAGCTGGGCTGGTGTTTAGAAGAGAATTTTATTCAGATAGAGATATTGAAGCTTCAGATTCGCTAATGTTTCGGATTTCATTTCTTCCATTTGGCGGTGTTCCAGTGCCACTTATAGATAGATGAGAAAGAAAATATATATAAAACTTATAACAGTTTTTTTATTATTGTTTCAGGCCGATATACTTTTTAGCCAAACAAACAACAAGATAATTATAACTGTTGGGAAATATCCAATTACTTATCTTGATTTATTCAAAGAGATTAAAATGATCTCAATACTATCAAATAGCAAAATAAATGAAAATAATAGAGAACAAATAAAAAATCTTGCAATTACGTCTCTAATTAAAAGAAAAATAAAAATTGGTGAAGTTGAAAAATTAGGCATAAAAAATTACAGCAAAAGAGATCTTGAAGGATTAATCCAAAACACTTCTCGTAATATAGGTCTTGATAAAAATGGTTTAAGAGAATTATTAAAAAAAAATAATTTAAGTTTTGATTCTCTTATAAAAAAATTTGAAATAGATTTAAAGTGGAATTCTATGATCTTTCAAATATATAAAAATAAAATTTCATTAAATACGGTTGAAATAGAAAGCAAAATAAATTTAGAATTAGAAAATTTAGAAGATAAAAATGATGAAAAGAAGATAAAAATGATCAAAAAGAATATAGTCAGCCAAGAAAAAGATAAAAAATTGAAAATGTTTTCTAATTCACACTATTCAAATCTAGAAAGAACAATACAAATCAAATTTTTATGAAAAATTTAATTGGTATTATTGCTGCTGATCCTAACAGCATTAATTCTGAAATAATTGCAAAGGTATGGAAAAAAAGGATCGAATTTAAAAATTTAAATATTTTTATAATTGGAAATTATATTTTGATAAAAAAACAGCTAGAAAAAATAAAAGTAAATCTAAATTTAAAAAAAATAAGTAAAATTCAGAAACAAAATTTCAAAAAAAAATTATTAATTTATGATGTTCCTTTGAAATTTAATAGACTCTTCAATATTTCCAGAAAAGCTAAATCAGATTATGTCATCAATTCTTTTAAAATAGCTATTAAATTAATGAAAGGGGGGAAGATATTAGGTTTGATAAATTGCCCTATAAACAAAATAGAGATTTTTAGAAATAAATTTTTTGGTACTACAGAATTTCTAGCAAAAAAAGAAGGGGTTTTGGGTAGAGAAGTGATGTTGCTTTACAATAAACAATTGTCAGTATCGCCAATTACCACTCATATAAAATTAAAAAAAGTATCGCGAAATATTTCAAAAAAAAAAATTGTAGATAAACTAATAACTATAAATAAATTTTTTTTAAAAAAATTAAAAATGAAACCAAAAATTGGTATTCTTGGTTTAAATCCTCATAATGATGAATTTCGAAAAAATTCTGAAGAAAGAAAATTTATTATTCCAGCTATTAAACAGTTAAGAAAAAAAAGAGTATCGGTAGAAGGTCCTTTGTCTCCTGACTCTGCTTTTTTAAACTTTAAAAAAAAGGGATTTAATGTTTTGGTAGGCATGTATCATGATCAAGTTTTATCTCCTTTTAAGTTATTGTTTAAATTTGATGCAATAAATATCACTCTCGGAATTCCCTACATAAGAATTTCTCCTGATCATGGTACAGGAAAAAATCTTATAAAAAAAAATTTAGCTAATCCTAAAAGTTTAATGCAATGCATAAAATTTTTCAATAACAGAAATGTTAAGACTTAAAAAATCATTGGGACAAAACTTTTTGGTAGATAAAAATGTAATTAATAAAATTGTTTCATTGGATGTTATTAAGGATAAAAAAATTTTTGAAATTGGACCAGGATCAGGGAATTTAACCAACTGTATTATAGAAAAAAAACCAAAAACAATTTTATTAATTGAAAAAGATAAAAGATTTTATGAGATTTTAAGTAAAAAATATAAGTTTAAAAAAAATTATAAAATAATCAATGAGGATATTCTCAATTATAACTTGAATAAACACAAGAAAGAAGATGCTATTATATTTGGAAATCTTCCATACAATATCTCAACACAAATACTTGCCAAGTTTATTAGCACCGATATATGGCCTCCCTTTTATAAAAAAATAATATTTATGTTCCAAAAAGAAGTTGCGGATAGAATTTTGGCAAAATGTAACACAAAACAATATAGTAGGATCACGATTTTAGCTAATTTTAAACTAGATGTTATTGAAAAATTTAAAATCTCAAAAAAATGTTTTTTTCCAATTCCTAATGTGGATTCAAAAAT
>Ga0208640_1001261_pt1 | contig 10218 bp, 9 predicted proteins | sample ETNtaG_23_FD_185774 | JGI IMG/M metagenome (GOLD analysis project Ga0208640, IMG submission 185774) | Marine microbial and viral communities from oxygen minimum zone, Eastern Pacific Ocean - ETNP201310SV72 (SPAdes) (version 2) | ecosystem: Environmental > Aquatic > Marine > Oceanic ... | reverse complement strand
CTCCCAACTGGTCCAGCCATGCTCAGCAAAATAACGAATCTCGGAGAACCCCATCGTGCCGTCAGGCCCCACCTCAACGCCATCCTGAATAACACGCCACCTGAAGTTATAAAAGAACATTCTGACAAACTCGCCAAAAGCGAGCGTTGCTACGACCAACATGAGGCCTCGAACCCGAAGCGCAGGAAATCCCACCAAAAATGCCAGCAGGCCCGTAATCAGCATTGCCAGCCCAATTGCCGGCAGTATTGCCCATCCGAGGATCACGGTGAGAACGGCAGCAGTATAGGCCCCAACGGCGAAAAACCCTGCTTGGGCCAGAGACAACTGCCCAGTCAGTAAAAGAATGTACGCGGACAGCCCGAGCAAGGTGTGGATGCCGATGGTATTTATAAGATTAAGGTAATAATCCATCTTAATCGCCTGAGCTGTATTCGGACATTACACTTAATCCCGCGTGATTGTTTTTCCGAACAAACCATTCGGACGAAAAACCAGGAAAATAAACAGTAACGCCACAACGTACATATCTCGCTCGTCGATGCCTCGAAAATACATCACTACATTTTCGAAACTGCCGACGAACAACCCGGCAATAATTGCGCCCGGTATCGAACCCAGTCCGCCGATGACCGTGACAATCAATCCCTTTATCGTCAATGGCAACATCATGACCGGCGAAAGAATACCAACCGCCGCCGCGGTCATTGCGCCAGCGATTCCACCGAGTAAACCCGCGACTGCAAAGGTGGTTGAGTTAGTTGAATGTATGCCCATACCACATAGCCGGGCTGCGACATCCTGCTGTGCTACCGCACGTGTTGCAAGGCCTAGCCGTGTCCGGAAAAGCACGTAAAGCAGTACCCCGGTGCTGATAAGACCGATGAAAAAGACGAACAGCAGGTCGCCCCGAATTCCGTAAGGCCCAACCTCGAAATAGGCCTCTGAAAACATGCTGGGGAAATTTAAAGGAGATCCCCGTGTTGCGTGCACAATGACCTCATCAATAAAGAATAGACCTCCCACCGAGGCCATCAGTGCCGCTAGATGATTATGGACTGGGATAAAACGAAAGCAGGCAAGGTAAACCAGGTAACCCAGTATTGCCGCACAGATTGCTGAAACGATAAAAATAATAACCAGCGATGCATCAAACAGAATATAGATCGCCAGGCTTGAGTAAGCGCCAGCCATAGCCGTAGCAGCGTAGGCAACATTCAACTTACCCATGGCCCCGAAAATCAGCGTAAACCCGATACCAATCAAAGCATAAGTTGATCCGAACAGGAATCCATCCCCGATTGACTGGGTAATCTCTACAAATTCAAACCAGAAGTCATCCATCTGCGTATTGTTAACTCCTGAGAAAAATAAGTACCCCCGCCGCACCGGCTGGTGCGGCGGGAGCACTCATAACCGACTCTATCAACGGGGATCGTGTATCACCTTCCACTCGCCGTTCACGACCTGCACGTAGACGTAAGGCTTGCTGGCCTCACCGGTCGCGCCATCACGGGTAACCGGACCAATCAGACCCGCACTCCCGGAAATGGACGCCAACGCGTCACGAAACTTCCGCCGATCTTCGGCTACTGTATCGGAGGTCGCCGAAATACCGGCTTTTTCTACGGCAGTTTTAACTAGGTAGGCGTTCTCCCATGCTGCGGCACTGTGAAGATCCAAAAAGCCCCCTGCCTTGGATACGATCTCATTGGCACTAACCGCTTCAGGGGTGATTGGGGCAAAACCTGTCGGAATAATGAGCCCCTCGGCAGCGCTCATGCAACCGTTCAGAGTCTCCTGACTCGCGGAACTGGTGAGACCAACCAGCAGTTTTGGTTTCACTTTTTGGCGCTTCATCTCCTTGAGGAAACCACAGGCCGAAAAGGGGTGAGAAGAAACAAGAATCATATCGGGATTTTGTTTCTTGATTTTCCGAGCCTGTACCGAGTAGTTGGTATCTCCCATCAACCAGTGCTGTGTCTTGGCAGCTGCCTGCAACTCCTTCATGCCCTGCTTAACATCTGGGCCAAGTTCGGGCACAGATGGGCCAACCCATTCAAAACCATGCCTGACTGCTGCTTGAACGATGATAGCGGTATGGGTAATGAATGAGTGCCCCTGGTCTGTTTCGGTGCCACCAGAAAATGTCTTAACGTCGGGGTTTTCTGATCTCAACCAGGCAAACAGTTTGTCGTACATGGCCACTTCATTGGGTACGTTGCGAAATGCCCATTCGGAAATCTTCGCCAACCCCGGTCGAATGCAAGTATCGGACAGAATCGGCATCTGCACACCGGAATCAGACGCATCACCTATTTTCTTCTGCAGCACGCCAAACATAGCCTGACAACTACCTGAACAGGTTGCACCCATTCCGACAATGGCATCTGTAGTAGAGGCGGTTTTGCGCAGGATTGCGATATTCTGGTCCTTCTTACAGGCGCTGTCTTCGTAACTGACAACCTCAAGTGGCGCCGAACTGCCGTCACCGAGTTTGACACCGCCTGCGGCGTTGATCTGTGCTATGGCAGATCGAAGAGCGGCTTCGGAATTCACGCCGAATGACTTAAGTGGTCCAGACTTGGCACCCCATCCGAGTACCTTTACCGAACGGTCGCCAGCACTTGCCACCAGCGGCATTGCTACGGTGACGGCAAGTACGGCGATGCCTGCCAGCTTTGTAAATCTATTCATCTTCTCTACTCCTTTTCTAATCATGGTGTCCCTCCAACTAGGTGTGTAGTACATAACTCATAGCGTTCAGAGGCAGAAGCACGACTAGTCTCCTTGATCCCCATCTTTCTCGCCATGCTTGTGTGACATCGTCATTCCCTCATCAACAACCGTCGACAAATTCGACCCTTCCTTGTCGAAAACCAATTTCCTCACAATACGATCCCTTTCGGGCTTAGTGAAATCCATCACCAGTACCCATTCCCCATACATCTCAAGTTCAATGTGTGCACGGTACATCCCCATACGATGATGCTGCGCCAGTACCGGTTCGACATTGTGCACGCCAGGCATAGAAGGCATATCCGCGCTGACCGTGAACTCACCGTCCAGAACTGGCGCACCCGTGGTTTTGTCTGTCAGCGTAATCATACAATCGTAGGCCAGTTTCCCGCCGGTGGCCTGACAATCAACCATCGCCATTTTCTTTCCCGAGATTGCCGCCGCTGGCAGCAAAAAAAAGGCCAGGAAAGATATCCCCACGATCGCTATTCTTCTTTGCATAACGCCCCAAATTCACCTCAAAAGGTTTTCGCAACCGAGTCAACTCGAACCCATACCAGGCTCAGTTGCGTTCACCAGGCATGCCATATTCCCATAGGGGTGTGTATTTTCGTACATAATTTGATGGGCATGGCCGATCTCATCAAAACTGAAGGTGCCTGAAAGGCACGGATCTACCTTGCCCGACAGGACTAGCTCGTTAACTGCTGCGGCCTGCTCATCGTTCGCCAGATGGCTGCCCTGGAAACGTTTTTGCATCATCCAGTGGTAGCGAAGGTCCAAGGTTACCGTGTAACCAGTGGTACCTGCGCAAATGACCACCATGCCGCCTATGTCGGCAACAAAACAGGACGTTGGCAGTGTCGCTTCTCCAGGGTGCTCAAACACAATTTTCGGGCTCTTGCGCTCACCGACCGCATCCCATATTGCCTTGCCGAATGCCCTTGCGCCCTTCATCCACTCGCCCCATTCTGGGCTGTTGGTATCTGGCATAAGACCCCAATGATCGAAGTCATTTCGATTAATGCAGCCGACCGCACCATGATCGAGGCAAAATTGCCGTTTGTCCTCATCGGAGATCACAGCCACTGGCTTGCCACCGGACGCGGCAACGATCTGCAGTGCCATCGAACCAAGTCCACCCGCAGCACCCCAGACAAGTACCACGTCACCCTCTTCTACGACATTTGGCGCCCAGCCCATAAGCATACGATAAGCCGTGGATGCGCAAAGCATGTAGCAGGCGGCCGCCTCCCAAGTCAGATGCCTGGGTTTGTGCTGGCATTGATGCGACTGCGCCCTGGTAAATTGGCAATAGCCTCCGTAATTGGTCTGGTATCCCCAGATACGTGTTGATGATGCAAGCATTGGATCTTTTCCCGCGAGCACCCATGGGTCGTCCGGCTCCCACCAGCCGGAGTGAATTACCACCTCGTCACCCACTTTCACATTATCGACTTCAGTGCCAGTCGCCCAGACAATTCCCGCACAATCACTGCCGCCGGCATGAAAATCTTCAGGTTCGCCTTTTTTCTGACGATCCTTGATTACGTCTACCGGGAACCCAAGCGCCGCCCAGACATTGTTGTAATTAATGCCGGTTGCCATTGTGTAAACCAGTACATCTTTAGGCCCGATCTCCGGCACATCGATTATTTCCCGTTGCCAGGCATTGTCAGGTTGGCCGAATCGATCCTGGCGAACACAAAACGCGTGCATTTTCTCCGGCAAAACGCCCAGCGGTGGCCGGGCACCAAGATCATATATCTCTCTGGCCGGCACAGAACCGGCCCCACTATTTGCTTCCATCGAATCTCCTTTAGCGAAACCCTATTAAAACAGTAGGGATTAACAAATCTTTTATTGACCCGCTTTCGATGAACTTTATTTTGAGATATAATATTTGTCAAGCAAATTGATTAAATATTAAAATATTTAAAATAGTCCTGCCAGGGGGCCTTCGAGTCAAATAGTGAACTGTAAAAACCTCCCCTGCTGATGCCTGTGTGGCAAAGCAGAGCCAAAAAATTTAGATAAATAGGAGCCTTAATCCAAATGACAGTCAGGTACGAACCACTCGTTACCGCCAGTTTGGCGAAACAAGTTGCTGAAAGGATTCGCGGGTCAATCACTGACGGTCGGCTCAAGGCCGATGATCAGTTACCCACTGAAGAAGAACTGGCCCACCAATTCCAGGTATCCAGGCCAACCATACGTGAGGCCCTCAAACGACTGGCAGCGCAAAGCCTTATCCGCTCTCGACGAGGCCCATCCGGAGGCACATTTGTCAATCGCCCAAGCCAGGAAGAAGTTCGCTCAAACCTGACAACAGCTACCGCACTACTGGTAAGCCTCGGCGAATTTTCCATTCCCGAGATCCTCGAAGCACGTCAGGATCTCGAGTTAGTCTGTGTAAGACATGCAGCAGAACGTCGGGAAGAGTCTGAGCTTGCGGTAATGCGTGAGGAGATCGAAACTCAGGAAATGCTCTCCGTTTCCGATATCGATTTCTGCGCCTCCGATGTTCGATTCCACCGCGCTATCGCTGACGCAAGCCACAACCCTGTGCTCCAGTTTGCGATGTTTACGGTGATAGAAGCTCTTCAACCAATCGAAAACATGGTGGTATTTCATGTGCGACAACGTAGCATGATAGTTAAACAGCATAAGAAGATTCTCGCCGCATTACGTGACCGCAAAGCAGCTGCTGCTGCGCAAGCTGTAACAGAGCAGATGGAATATCTGCGTGCACGTTTCGATGAAGCCCACGAATTAAGGCATCAGCGTATTTCCGCCTAGCGCGGGAAATATAATTCCTTGGGGCGCTGAATCCCGCCCTCCGCGGGTCACGCCCAGTTAAAGCAGCGCAAGGCTCCGCCTGCCTGGCGAAATGGGAGACACCCCAGTTCATCGGAAAGACTGTAGAGCGAGCTTACTCCGCACTTGTCAAGACTCATCTGGCATTTTTATTACCTAAGTGCCGCCAGTGGATCGCCAGCGCCCACTGCGGGCACTGCTCGACCAGAGGCTGCAGTGCCATGCACAGATCAGCGTTGCCGCTGGCACCCAGATGCCAATTTCAAGCTGACGCCGACAGAGTCAAAACTCTGACCGATGCTTGATTCTGCGACACTCGGGAGTGAACCCATATGCGATGCATTCCCAACGCCCAGTTGGCCTGGGCACTAAACATACCTATACTCTACGGCGATTTGTTGCCACAGATAATGTAAGCCCACTCCCTACAACTCTTGACTACCCTTAATAACGTTTTGAAATTAACTACGAACAAGTGCGGGCAATTCTTTTGTATTGCCTCTGGTGAGAAGGCACTGTGCTGTACTTTGCTGGTACTGTCCCTGCTGGTCACCTCTTGCAGCAATGAGAGCACCACCTCTGGCCTGGAACGAATGACGGTAAGAGGCACTTGCATACCCGATGGCACGGGGCCAGATGGACAGCATAAGAAAGCATCGACCTCGTGCGATGATAGCGCTGCCACCAACAACGACTCCGAGAGTAGTGATGGTAACGGTGGTGGTAGTAGTGGTAGCACCGCCACCTGCTATGGTGACTATGTTCGCAAATATTCCGACCTGCTGAAGGCCTACCGGGCACGCCGCACCGCCATTTCAATCGAAGACTGGGGAAAAAATCACTATGTGCGTGCCGGCAAGTCCGAGGGACGCAAGTTGCCGACTAATTGCTCGCAAAACAATGCCACCACCGACTCAACTAACGGCAACGGCAGTAACACAACAAGTGCCACAATGCGCACCTGCTACCGCAACTACGTCCATAAATATGCCGACCTGCTGAAGGCCTACCGGGCAAGTGGGACCACCGAATCCATTGAGGACTGGGGTGAAGCACACTACAAAAAAACGGGCAAAAAAGAGGGGCGGCGGTTACCGTCCGGTTGTCCTGGCAGCAGTACCAGTACGGCACCGGTCAAGCGCGGTAACTGCTCTCCCGGGGGCACGTCATCGGGTAGCCTCGTGGGCCCGGACCTAAACGGCAGCTGGAGTGGTACTTTTACACGCTACACTGGTGCCAGTGGTGGCATCTCGGCCACTGTGTCACATATCGGGTCGCGGGTAGTGATTAGCACCAGCGCCGGGTTCGTCTTGGTGGGCGGCATTAGCAACAGCGGCAACATGCGGCTTTGTGACAGCGACCGCGAGGACTGGACCGGTGGGGCTACCACGACCTCGATTCGATTAGCCGACCACTATATGGATGGATCCGGAGTGCTGGTGGGCACCGACGTGCTGGTGTTAAAGCGGTAAAAGAGTGCGGCCGACCCCAGCAGAATCTCGAAAGCGCGCCAACACGGTGCGGGCGGTTTCCATGACGTGTTCGGGCGGAGTCTCTGGCACGGGTGCTTTGCGGCGCTCGGCCAAGTCGGCCTCAATCCTTTCAAACAAATCCTGATCCTGCAACCCACCATCGCTGAGTGGGATATTCGGGCCCAGATAGCGCGAATTCCAAACCTGCGTCCGGCAATTGTCGACCGTGTGCCGTTCGGCCAGAAACTGGCCTTTGGGGCCGAGTTTCCGGATAAGGTCGGTGCCGATTTGCTCATCGCTGATGGTCATGCCTTCCCACATCTTGCGCAGCATTCCGGCCTGATCGTCACTGAACAACAGCGCCGTTTCTGAAAATGTAAGACCCTGATCCAAAGAGCCGAGATAATCGCATGTTGCGGGACGGTGATAGAACATATTCATCGTGCTCGCCGAAATTTCCCAGACGGCGTCCTGATTAAAACGGCGCGCAACACCGCCGCCTCCGGCGGCCCCCAGCGAAGGAAACCCGAGCGAGCGACGCACCTGAGCCGCAGCCATGTCGGCCATCGACATTTGCGTAAAACTGCCGATTGCGCCGGTGGCGGGCTCCATGAAGAAGACGTCGGAACAACCCATGCAAAAACTGCCTTCCCGTGCCAGTTGGCCAAGGACAATGGCTGTAAAATCAGTCATTAGGCAGTGAGTCAGGCACCCCGCGAGCGTGATTGGAGCCGACGCCCCGCCAATCGCCAACGTACCCACACCGACAGGAACACCCGCCCGCACTGCAGCGAGGACCTGGTCGATGTGGATCCGGCCAAACTGCACGGGTAACGGAGTCACGAGATGCAGGAAATACGGCTTTTCCTTCAGAGTGTGGGCGCTGCCTCTGAGCGCTGTCGCGATCTCAATCACCGCTTCCAGAGACACCGGGTATTCACACAGGTATTCGAGCGGTTTGGTGGTGTTTTCCATCATGCAAACGAATTCGTCGATCTCACCGAAAAGATTCGACTCGGTGACGTTTTTGACCGAAATGCAGACCGCATCAATATTGGGCAACCCATCTGAAAGGCGGGTGATTTCGGCCAAATCCTCGCGGGTTGAAGAGCGGGGTTCGCCGGTTTGCTGGTCATAAACTGCGATGCAGGTCATACCAGGCATGAACTGAGTGTGCTCACAGTCGATCGTGAGCGGGTGTTCTCCATTACGGTCGAAAAGCGTTGTCTGTCGACTGGTGGTTTGCAACGCCTTTCGGGTAACGGCTTCAGGAATTTTGACAATGCCATCTGTGCCCACGTCACAGCCCGCGTTCTGCAGTAAATCGTCTGCCTCGGTACCGGACTCGAAGACGATGCCTGAACTGGCCATAAGAGTAATCGCGGTTTCAATGACCCTGGTTACCTCAGCATCACTCATAAACCCATAGGGGGGCGTTGGCCCGGCATGGCGCCCGCGATCTTTTGGCGCGGTAATGGAGCCATCGTGTTTTTTGCGAAGTCTTGCGCGGCGCATTGGTGTATAGGAAGAAAAGTGTCCTTTTTACCCGAATCAAGCAGCAACTCGAAGTATACAAAGCACACTAGAAGCGTAACAGGGTGATGTTTCTTATATCAATAGGTCTTTTGTCTTCTTGATGATGAGCAGATAATGAACCCAGAAAGTCCTCTCCGCTGTACGGAGTAGATATACTTACTTCTGTAAGTTACTAAAGGGGGTATTGGGCTACCCTCGGGCGGTGAACTTCGTAGAGATGTTGGGTTAAACTAGGCTGACTTTCACAATCATAATGGAGAAATAACGTTATGCACATTCAAGTAATTAACTTTAATCTAGAGGGTATTACTCGTACCGAATATGAAGCAGTCTGCGACGAGCTTGCCGGGGCTTTTGCTGCGCTACCCGGGCTCATTTCAAAACACTGGCTTGCCGATGAGAAGAACAATGCCTATGGAGGGGTTTATATCTGGGAAACACGAGATGCCTATCAGGCTTTTATAGATTCAGAACTATTTGCCGGAGTGGGGGCAAACCCAGCCTTGGCAAATATTACATCTAAGGATTTCGATGTAATCGAAGGGCCTACGCGAGTAACTCGAGGGCTCTAGTTTTGTTAACAGTAACTATCAGTACACGGGTAACTAATATGCCCCGTTTACTGATCCGTTGTACGCACCATTAATTAGGGAATGTGCGATAGAGGTTGGATTAATTATCTCCGACACCACGGAAACACCTAAAAGCTTTCTTCGCCGGAACATCAAGTTAATTATTGAAAAGATACTTTTGCCAGGAATCCTTAAACGCATTTGGTCGCTGGCGGCATAACATAGCTACCGCTGCCAATAGTCGTTCGTTCCATTGCGCATCTCATCACCTCGTTACTCGTTACTATTACCTCAAAGTTCGCTCTGGCGTTGGCTATCAATCCTCCTACAACGCCACCTAGGTCATCAATAGTATATTTCTCAGGCTGCTTTAAATCCTCTAGGGTAAACGAATAGCCATACTCTGCTCCTAAAGTAATTAGAGATTCCGTATCTATATATGAACTCATAAGTAGCCTTGCTTTTAGTTCATTACTCGCCGCTACCTCTTTCATAAACTGCTCTAGGCTTTCTTTGCTCATGATGGTGTTCCTTTGGGATCCCTGCAAACTAGTTCGCCTTACCGGCAAAGATACCGCCGGCCGAGTAACCGCTGCCGGTCACCTTGAAGTTCCCGCCCATTTCCGGTGGCACTCCCCCAGCAGTTGAGGCAGTGCCGAAGAAATAACCATGCGCCGCCAAAGCACGATCATGGCTGGTGGCGTTCACCTGGAACAGGGCATTGTTGGATGTAAGGCCGGAACTACCACGGTAGTTGCGGCCGTCGAAGGTGGCATTAAATGCCTGTACCTTGTATTGACTCAGCCCAAAGCGGACGCGGGCGTCAAACTGACCGGTTTTTTCGATGATAGATCCCGCTTTAATCACACCGCCTATAAGGCCACCGGAATAACTCGCCGTCTTGTTGGCCGCGGCAGCTAGTTCCGCCGAGGTTGCCGCTACCCCGGACAGCCAGTACTGGATGCTGGAACTGTCCATATCTCCGCCTGCCGGCCGGACCAGGGTACGGCGCCATTCCAGGAACCGACAATCACGGCAGAGGTGCTTGCCGCTGGCAAGTGGCTTGAGCTTGGCCCCTGCAC
>Ga0208640_1001255_pt1 | contig 10254 bp, 10 predicted proteins | sample ETNtaG_23_FD_185774 | JGI IMG/M metagenome (GOLD analysis project Ga0208640, IMG submission 185774) | Marine microbial and viral communities from oxygen minimum zone, Eastern Pacific Ocean - ETNP201310SV72 (SPAdes) (version 2) | ecosystem: Environmental > Aquatic > Marine > Oceanic ... | reverse complement strand
GCGGAGTCATATACTACCAACGCACCAAGTGAATTTCCTGAAGCTGAGCAGCTGATCGGTTTGCAAAGTGATGACAATACGCTTTTGGCTGTATCGCTATACGAGAATCAGGAAGCAATGGAGAGGGCTGACGCGGCCAGAGATAAACGCATGTCGAACCCAGAAATTGCCTCTATCGATACCTTCGTTGGGGCTGTGAGGTTGAACCACTCAAGCTGACAAGAGGGGTTAAACGCTTTGAGGGTTGAAGCAATGTTAAGCGTTAAAGTATCGCCCAAATTCCAGGCAATGATTCCAAAGAAAACCAGGGATCGTTGGCGTGACTGAGCAAGGGTTACTGTCACTGACGGGCATCTGCAAATCATTCCCGGGCTGCCTCGCCAACGACAATATCGATCTGGATGTTGCGGCCGGCGAGATTCACGCCCTGCTTGGTGAAAATGGCGCCGGCAAAAGCACCCTGGTCAAAATCATCTATGGCGTCCTGCGTCCAGACCGGGGAGATATTCGGTGGCAAGGCGAAGTGACGCGGATCGAAAATCCGGCCCAGGCAAGGACACTGGGCATCGGCATGGTCTTCCAGCATTTCTCGCTGTTCGAAGCGATGACCACACTGGAGAATATCGCGCTGGCGCTGCCGCCCGAAGATCCGGAAGCCTTAAGAGTGCGGCTGCAGGAAACTGCCAGTGCCTACGGCCTGGCATTGCAACCTGACCGCCACGTCTATGATCTCTCTATGGGTGAACGGCAGCGCATTGAGATTGTTCGTTGTCTGCTCCAAGACCCCCAACTACTGATACTGGATGAACCCACTTCAGTACTCACACCGCAGGAAACCGAGATCCTGTTTGAAACCCTGCATACATTGGCTCAAGAGGACCGGGCGATTCTGTATATCAGCCACAAGCTGGAAGAGGTCCGGTCACTGTGTGATCGGGCAACGATACTGCGTGGTGGACGCCGGGTCGATGACTGCCTCCCGGCCCAGGAGACGGCACGATCACTGGCTGAGAAAATGATTGGGAAAAAAGTCCAACAGGTCTCACGTCTGTCGCCCATCGACAGCGGTTCGTCAGTTCATCTGGCCGTGTCAGGCCTCAATATCCATTCCGATCTGGCTCATGGCATAGACCTTACCGATATCAGTCTGGAAGTCCGGGCCGGAGAGGTCCTCGGAATCGCCGGCATTGCCGGCAACGGACAGATCGAACTGATGGGTGCCCTATCAGGGGAAACCGGCTCACCGCTGGCCGGATCGATCAGTATTCTCGGCACCAACGCGAACCAACTAAACCCAACAGTACGGCGGTCCCTGGGTGCGGTATTCGTCCCTGAAGAACGAATCGGTCACGCCGCCGTCGCCGACATGACCCTGGTAGACAACAGTTACCTCACCGGTGATACGCGCCTGAACTTCTCCCGCCGGGGACTGATAGATTGGCCGGCGGTCGCCCGTTATACCCAGAATGTGGTCCAGAACTTCGATGTGCGCACCACCGGTGTCGATGCCCTGGCCAGCAGTCTGTCAGGCGGAAACCTGCAGAAATTCATTGTCGGCCGGGAGATCCTACAGGAACCCAGTCTGTTGGTGGTGTCACAACCCACCTGGGGTGTAGACGCCGGCGCTGCGGCTGCAATACATGAGAAGATCCAGCGCCTGGTCAGTACTGGGGTCGCTGTACTGATGATCTCTCAGGACCTCGATGAGGTTTTCCTGCTATCTCACCGGATTGCTGTCATCTCCCAGGGTACGCTCTCGACGGCGAAGCCTATTGATGAGATCACGCCTGAAGATATCGGTCTATTGATGGGAGTCCGACACGAAGCCCTGCCCGAGGCAGATCATGCTACGGCTTGAGCCCAGAAGCACACAATCGTTTGCCGCCGCTTGGCTGTCGCCAGTGATGGCCCTTGTGCTGACGGCGATTACGGGCGGTGTGATCTTCCTCGCCATGGGCAAGGACCCTTCGACAGCACTCTACATCTACTTTATAGAGCCCCTGACCACTACCTCGGGTCTTTCTGAGGTTGCAGTCAAAGCCGGCCCGCTCATTCTGATCGGCGTCGGACTGTCGTTCGGTTTCCGCGCCGGGGTCTGGAACATCGGGGCCGAGGGCCAATACATTGCCGGAGCTATTGTCGGCGGCGGTCTGGCGGTCTACTTCTACGAAAGTGAAAGCACCCTGCTGCTCCCGGCGATGCTGGTGTTCGGTATGCTTGGCGGGATGGCCTGGGCTGCAGTGCCAGCACTGCTGAAAACCCGATTTAATGCCAACGAGATACTGGTCTCGCTGATGCTGGTCTACGTTGCAGAGCTGCTGCTCGTTCATCTGGTGCAGGGTCCTTGGCGCAATCCCCAGGGCTGGGGATTTCCGGGCACCCGGATGTTTCCGGACGTCGCCATCATGCCGCTGCTGTTTTCGGGCAAGCGCGCACATTTAGGCACGCTGATTACTTTGGCTGTTCCTTTTATCGCCTGGTTCATCCTCGCCCAGACCCGTTTTGGCTTCACAGTACGGGTCTTTGGATCAGCCCCACTGGCCGCCCGTCACGCGGGCGTTCATGGTCACCGAATAATCTGGCACTCTCTTTTGATTGGTGGCGGGCTTGCCGGCCTGGCGGGTGTGATCGAGGCAACCAGCACTATTGGACAACTGATGCCGAATATCTCTCCTGGTTATGGATTCACGGCCATCATTGTTGCCTTCCTGGGCCGCCTCCACCCGGTGGGAGTGCTGCTTGCCGGCATTGCAATTGCCGTCACCTACATTGGCGGAGAAGGGGCTCAGATATCGGCAGGACTGCCCAAAGCCGTGACTGGCCTTTTCCAGGGCATCATATTATTTTATTTGCTGGCGTTCGATCTTTTCACCCGCTACAAGATCATCCTACCCTCCAGACGTACGGCAGCGCAATGACTGAACTTATCATTGCTTCCATGATGACGATGATGACTGCGGCGACACCGCTGATGTTTGCCGCCACCGGTGAACTTATCTGCGAGCGCTCCGGGGTGCTTAACCTCGGCGTAGAAGGCATGATGCTGATCGGTGCGGTATTTGGATTTGCCACAGCAGCCGTTACTGGAAACGCATCGCTCGGTCTTCTGGCAGCTGGGGCCTCTGGCATACTGGCATCGTTGATCTTCGCATTCCTCACCCTCACGATGCTGTCAAATCAAGTCGCCACCGGTCTCGCGCTGACGATTTTCGGCACAGGCCTGTCGGCGCTGGTGGGGTTCGACTATGTCGGAGAAACCATCGACCGAATAGCCGCCATCCACCTCCCTGTGCTCTCTGATCTGCCGGTTGTGGGGCCGCTGCTGTTCGGGCACGATCCGCTGGTATATCTCAGTTTTATTCTTCTGATCGGTGTGGCTTTGTTCCTCAACCGATCACGCTGGGGGATGATTTTGAAAGCCGTGGGCGACTCCGACGTATCCGCCCACGCCATAGGTTATCCCGTGGTGTTGATCCGCTACGCCGCCGTGGCCTTTGGCGGATTAATGGCGGGCCTGGGAGGCGGCTACCTGTCGCTGGTGTATACCCCTTTATGGGCCGAAAATATGACGGCCGGGCGCGGCTGGATTGCCCTTGCCCTGGTGGTTTTCGCCAGCTGGCGGCCTGAAAGAGTGTTGTTTGGCGCAATTCTTTTTGGTGGCATCACAATTCTTCAACTCAATGCCCAGGCAGCCGGACTCGGCATTCCCGCTGCTTTTATGTCCATGCTCCCTTACATTGCGACCATAGTTGTATTAGTCTTGATATCTCGGGACGTTGTGCGTATCCGGCTCAATGCACCAGCGTGTCTGGGCCGCCCGTTCCGGGCAGAACGATAACAGATCTAAAGACTTCACGTTAACCAACACCGGAGGAAATACGGACATGAAGAAACTCCTCAAACTAACCACAGTAATGCTCACTGTGCTGCTGAGCCTCGGCGCTGTTACGCAAGCCTCAGCAGACAAACTGAAAGTCGGCTTTATCTACATCGGCCCACCGGGTGATCATGGCTGGACCTACGCCCACGATCAGGGCCGTCTCATGATCGACAACATGCTGGGCGACCACGTGGAAACCACCTTTGTCGAAGGTGTGCCAGAGGGTCCTGACGCCGATCGCGCCATTGCCAAGCTGGCTGAAACCGGTCACAAACTGATCTTTACAACCTCGTTTGGTTATATGGAACCGACACTGAAAGTCGCCAAACGATTCCCGGATGTTAAATTTGAACATGCCACGGGTTATAAGCAAGCCGACAACGTCTCAACTTATTCTGCGCGCTTCTACGAGGGCCGCTATGTACAGGGACAGATCGCCGCCAAGATTTCAAAAAGTGGTGTGATCGGTTATATCGCTTCGTTCCCAATTCCAGAAGTGGTTCGTGGCATCAATGCATTCATGCTGGGGGCGCAGTCGATCAACCCAGACATGAAGGTCAAGGTTGTCTGGGTCTACTCCTGGTTTGATCCGCCCAAGGAAGCTGACGCCGCCAAGGTGCTGATGGATCAGGGTGCTGACATCATCACCCAGCACACCGACAGCACCGCAGCGCTGCAGGCAGCAGCCGAGCGTGGCATTTACGCCTTTGGACAGGCATCCGACATGATTCAGTTTGCCCAAGATACGCAGTTGACCGCAATTCTCGATAACTGGGGGCCGTATTATGTCAAACGAACGGTTGATGTATTGATGGGTACCTGGAGTTCAGGGGACACCTGGGACGGAATGGGCCCAGGGATGGTCGGTATGGCTCCGTTTACCAACATGCCAAGTGACATCGCCATGATGGCGCGCGAAACCGCAGAGTCGATTCGAACTGGTGCATTTCATCCATTTACAGGCCCGATCAACAACCAGGCGGGTGAGGAAGTGGTAGCGGCAGGTGAAACGGCCGACGACGGCATGCTGGCTGGAATGAACTTCTACGTCAAAGGTGTCGACGACAAGTTACCGCAGTAACTACTCCCTGATTGTTGTCTATACAGACCCGCTCCCAAATCCGGGAGCGGGTTTTCTGTATTTCAACCCATTTGGCAACGACAAGCTTCTCTTGTGCCTGGTCATCACCCTACCACTGAAAACCCGCCCCATCCGGCATCGCCTCCAGCATCTCATCAGAGCGCAGAAGTTCTGCCACTGCTTCGATATAGGGGGTCAGTGACTCATCGTGGTCGAGATAGGGAACTCGCTCTCTGACTTGGCTGTAGACTTTGCTAGTGACTTTGCTCAACTGATCAATACCACGAAAATCTGCAGCCTGACATGCGCAGATCAACTCAAAGGCGAGAATGTAATAGGTATTGGCAAGAATCTCTCGGGCACGGCGAGCCGCCACCAAGCCAAAAGAGACATGATCCTGGAAGTCGCCGGTTGAGGTGAGAGTTTGAATTGAAACGGGGGTACAGAGCGAACGATTCTCAGCCGTCAAAGAGGTGGCGCAATACTGCCCGCCCATCAACCCATGACGCAGGCCAGGATTCTCTTTACACAAAAAAGGAGGGAGACCGTTGCCATGGAAGGGGTCGAGGTATCGGTCTGTCCGACGGTCAGCAAGGTTACACATTGTTGTCATCACAATTGAGAGCTGGTCCATGGCATTAGAGACATACTGCCCATGGAAGTTGGCATTATGGAAGGCATCCCCCCGTTCAACAACAACCAGGGGGTTGTCATTGGTTGAGTTGAGCTCAATCTCCAGTGTCTTCTCTGCCGCCAGAGTAGTGTCGATAACCGGCCCGAGAATTTGTGGTGTTGCCCTGATGGAGTAGGCATCTTCGATCTGTTGATCCATCCCCTGGGGCTCTCCGCTTCGCAGCTCCCTGAGCCAACCCTCAACCTCTTCATCCTGAACCACCATCTTGCTATCAGTCAATGAATCGAAAATGGCGGCGGCGGCCTTCAGCTGGCCTGGATGGGGCTTATTTTCATGAGCAGCGACATGGAAGGGCATGATCTTTCCCTTCAGGGCTTCCAAGCTCATGCTTGAAATCAGAAGGTATTTCTTTATCAGGCTCTTGGCATCGTTGATGATGCAAGCGGCCACTCCTGTCATTGCCGAGGTCCCGTTGATCATGGCAAGGCCCTCTTTATAGTCAAGAACCATGGGTTCAAGTCCGGCCTGTGACAGCGCCTCACCACCTGTCATCTTCTCACCATTGTATTTTGCCCACCAGTGGCCTGTTGCAACCAGCGCAATATAGCCCAACGGCCCAAGATCCCCGCTTGCCCCCAGAGAACCCTTCTCAGGAATCAGGGGGATGACCCCGGCATTGTAGAGGGCAACATACTTCTGATAGTTCTCCCACGAGATGGCAGAGACCCCGCGCCCCAGTGAGTTGATCCGGGCGAGCATCGCGGCCCGGGCATAGTCATCATCAAGGTAGTCTCCAACATTGGAAGTGACACCCCGCAGGATGTTGTTTTGCAGGGTCTCGGCAAGTTCTGCCGGTATCAACCAGTTGACAAACCCACCAACGCCCGTGGTCACACCGTAGATCACTCTTCCTGATTCAACAAAACCATCAAGCAGCGCTCTTGACGCTTTTACCCTATCCTCAATGACGCTGTTTATTTCCACTTTTAGCTGTGGATTACGCGCCATTTTGACGACCTCTTCGACTTTTAAGTTTTTTCCATCAAGTATCATCTCTCTTCCCTATGGTGTTCGTTAACAGCGGGGAAACATTATTCTCACAACGGTCTCTGGCCAGAGAACACTCCTCATACCCCCCTTAGACCCTCTTATAAGAACAGAAAATGAGAAATCAAGTATTGTGTAATTTGGTGCAATAAGACTAATATATACAATAATATTGCGTATTAGTTATTGTTAATGTAGAAATATGCCACATAATATGGATGAAATAGATCTGAAGATCCTAAAGGTTCTGCAGGCCAATGGCAGAATCCCAAACAGTGAGTTGGCACTGTTGGTCTGCCTCTCTCCCTCTCAATGTTTACGGCGATTGCGCCGGCTAGAGAACAAAGGAGTTATCCGAGGGTATGTTGCCCTCCTTGATCACGCATCAATAGGGCTTGGTGTGCAGGCCTTCGTCAATGTCACCCTGGAAAAACATGGGAGGGACCCTGCCCAGGCATTCGCATCCGCCATCGAGGACTGGGATGAAATTCTCGAGTGCTGGGCTGTGACGGGGGGGTCTGACTATCTTTTGAGGGTAACTCTTCCCGGGCTGAATGATTTTTCCGAACTGCTGATGAAGCGACTTCTCGCCCTTCCGATGGTGGCTGGAGTGAAGTCCAATATTCTGCTCCAGGAACTAAAAGGCACCACCCAACTCCCTCTCAACCATCTGACCTGACAAAGAGGCCCAACACCCCAACACCTATGGAACCCACCATATTGGTGCCTCAACATGGCAGGCTCAAACTGCGGTTGCTGAAGGAGTCATCGAGGTTATTGATGCCTTTGAAAGGGGCGAAACACTCAACTGCATTAACTGCCCCCTTTCTTAGATCGCCCCCAATTCAAAACAAGAAGAGCCCTTAGCGTGACCCAACTCATCCCTTTTTCACCATATGTGATCACCCCGGAGTGGGCCCCCCGGATTGTCAGCCCTGCTTATGACTCTATGGGATCACTTGAAAGAGGTGAGTATGCACAAAGCCACCCGGATAACTACATCAATGCAATGCGCTCCCCCGATGAATTTTCAACAGCGGATTGCCCTACACTAGAAGCCATCCAGCAGGCCAATGCAGACCGGATAGAGCAGTTCATTACAAGCGGTGCCTATCAACAGGAGATGAATCCATCTCTGTTTATCTATCGCATATCTATTGATGGACATCAGCAGACCGCTGTGATTGGTGAAGTTCCTGTTGATGAGTATGAGGATAACGCCATCCGAAAACATGAATCCACACAATATGAACACGAAGAGCGCCTCTGCCATTACTTTGACGTAGTAGGGGTCAGCTCAAGCCCGATCTGCCTGGCCTATTTGGACAGCAGTGAGATCGACAGGACGATCAACACATTGGTTGAGTCCAGCCCTGAACTTGATTTTACCCTTGAAGATGGGGTGAGACAGGAGCTTTGGCGAATCACCGATCCCCGCCTCATATCCAGTCTCCAGGAGGCGTTTAATGATATTCCTGTGACTTATCTGACTGATGGACACCATCGCACGGCTGCAATGGTTCGTCACAGAAGAAGACTGCAAGAAAAAAACCCGCTCCAGAGCGGGCCCTGGGATAATCTCCTGGTTGCGCTCTTTCCTGCGACACAGCTGAGAGTACTGCCCTTCAACCGCTGTGTTCAGGATCTCAATCAGCTTGAACCTGATGACTTCCTGCAGGCACTTAACTCCGAATTCCGTGTAGAGTCCCTGGCTCAAGAGGGATTTGAACAAGAGGAGCTCGACAAAGGGCAGTTTCTGATGTTCCTGGACAGTGTCATCTATCGGCTTACCACCCTCAACCCTCCTGAATCCACCAACCCCGTTGAAAACCTTGATGTCTCAATTCTTCAAAATCTGATCCTGAAACCACTTCTTGGCATCAATGATCCACGAAGTGAGACCCGCCTGGATTATGTCACTGGAGAACTTGGAAACCAGACACTGCGCCAGCGCTGCAGGAGTAGTCATCGACTCGGCTTTGCCTGCAGGGCCACTTCGATGGAAGAGCTTTTTGCTATCGCCGATGCAAGCCTTGTGATGCCCCCAAAATCAACCTGCTTTGACCCCAAAGCCCGTTCCGGAATCTTTATCCGGCTTTCGTGAGCATCTCCCCTGTTGATTGTTGATTTCCACTCAACCGGTCTAAAGCTGTGAGAGGGTGGGAGAGTGGCCCCTATCTGACCCCGGATCCACTCGATCACCGGAGCGGCCTCGATAACCGCCTGGAAACGCATATGGCCACCACAGTGAAGGTTGGTGTGTAATTGGGGAGCAATCACGGTATCTGTCTGATTGTCTGACAAGGTTCTATATTCATCCATCATTGGGACAGTGGGGGTGACATATGATCCAAAATCAGTCAACCTTACAACATGCTCGTATGGGGCATTAAAAATGGTTCTTTATTTAATCTTAATTGGAGGAATGCGTTATGACCATACTATATCTCCATGGTGCAACCATGACACCCGGAGCATTTAACTTTTATCGAACCAAAATAAAACATAAAGAAGTGAGCCCACATTATAATATTGATAACGGATTAACTAATAATGTAGATGCCATTTGCGATGAACTAAAAGATCAAGTTAAAAGGCCAGTTAACATCATTGCTCATTCAATGGGCGGATTAATAGCATTAGGGCTGTTAGAACATGGTTTACCTATTAGAAAAATAGTTACACTATCTACTCCCTTTGGCGGCACAATTGCGTCTAGTCATTTAAAATGGTTGTATCCTGATCATGTATTATTTCATGATACCTGTGCTCAAAATATTTATTTAAAGACATTAAGAGAACAAGATGTGACCGTGCCAATGATGTCTGTTGTAACAACGGGTGGAAGCAGTCCATTACAGAGTACTGCCAATGATGGCGTGGTACCAATAGATTCACAGCAAAACATTAAAGGTCCAACTGAATTTATATATTCTGATTTAAATCATTATGAAATTTTATTATGCTCAGAGACAATAACAACAGTAAAGAATTTCATAAAGTAAATTAGAGAGAAGATCTCGCGGGATGCAAAGATCATTGGGGTGAAACCCAAATCAGTCAAGACAAGAGATTACAATGTCAGATGGTCTGGTAGTCGACAACCATCACCGTATGAATATGAAGGTGTCAAAGAAGCATCATATGAAAGCATTAAACAGTATCTCTTTAGTTTTTCTTTCGTGACGGTGTAAATCATCTAAACTTTTGTGGTAGAATTTCCTCTCAACCATAGATCTAAAAAGGAGTTTTATATGTCTGATGGAGTTTATAAAGTAATCGAATTAGTGGGAACCAGCACAGAGTCTTGGGAAGAAGCTGCTCGCAATGCAGTCGACAGAGCATGCAAAAGTTTGAATGATCTCAGAGTAGCTGAAGTTGTCGACCAAGATCTAAAGATCGAAGATAATAAAGTAACTGCCTATAGAACAAAATTGCGAATTTCATTTAAGTTTCAAGATTAATCAGTAAACGAAAGGAATTTGCTTTTGACAGATGCGGGGCTTTGGACTATCCATAAGAATTAAATGAAATCAGAATTGAGAATAGAAGTACGAGTAGTTTTTTCATAGCGGGGTCTTTATTGGTCTATAAGTTAATTCTACTATTCTA
>Ga0208640_1001251_pt1 | contig 10273 bp, 6 predicted proteins | sample ETNtaG_23_FD_185774 | JGI IMG/M metagenome (GOLD analysis project Ga0208640, IMG submission 185774) | Marine microbial and viral communities from oxygen minimum zone, Eastern Pacific Ocean - ETNP201310SV72 (SPAdes) (version 2) | ecosystem: Environmental > Aquatic > Marine > Oceanic ... | reverse complement strand
TGGCAGGGGCGTTGAGCCGCTTTGTGCTGTATATCATCAGGATTGCATAAAAATGATAGAAAACCAGATTGAATCAAGGAATTACAAGGTGTCTGATCTTTTTGATCATGTCACTGTAAAAATAAAGCGCGTGCCGAAGGGACAATTTGCTTCCTCCTATGATTTTTTTAATATCAATACCCCGGAAGATGTAAAGAAAGCTGAGATGATTATGAAGGAAGACGAAGATAGACGATGAAAAGAGATTTTGTCATATTCTTCGTTTTTTACTGCATATTATTTTTGGAACAATCGGATTAGAAATAGAACATGTACAATTTGAGTCCTCCCTGGCGGAGGATTTTCCCTTCTGTTTCCATACTTCTAACATTCCGTATGCGTTGCGCCTAAAAATGGGTCTGAAAAAGGCTTTTTTTTCAAAATAGTGCATTTTATTTAATGTTTGACAATGAAAGTTCTGCATCCTATATTCCATTTAAATATTCTTGCTGAGAAGTAACTATATTTCAATAATGTGCTTTCACGAGGGTGAAACGCCAAATGCGGAGTTCAACATGTTAAAAAATAATCACTATTCCTCACGGAAAGGTTTGCTTCTGTTCATTACAGGGATATTCCTGTCCGTGTTAATCCTGATGCCAGGATCCAGTCTGTATGCACAGCAGAGAATGGATGATGAAGTGATGCCCAAGGAAGCAGGGGGACAGCAGGAAAAGGTTTCCGAACCAATAAATCCCACCAGGGAAGTTAAAGAGGCAGCAAAATTCTTTTATATGCAGGGGGTAAAAAAAGCGAAAGAGAAGGATTATGAAGGGGCTCTAGAAGACTTGATTAGCGCTTACAAACTTTTTCCCGATAAAAAAATAAAGACACAAATTGACAAATTATCTTCTTTTCTCGATAAACAAACAACTCCTGATATAGCAGAGGATGGAGAGTCTTCATCTGCTAAAAAGGCACCTTTTATTGACAAAGTAGCTTCTTTTTTCGGTAGAAAAACAACTCCTGATATAGCAGAGGATGGAGAGTCTTCATCTGCTAAAAAGGCACCTTTTATTGACAAAGTAGCTTCTTTTTTCGGTAGAAAAACAACTCCTGATATAGCAGAGGATGGAGAGTCTTCATCTGCTAAAAAGGCACCTTTTATTGACAAAGTAGCTTCTTTTTTAGGTATAAAACCCATTCTTCTTGCAACAGGAGAAAAAGAAGCAGAAACTTATTACAGGGAGGGATTAAAAAAAGCGAAAGAGAAGGATTATGAAGGGGCTCTAGAAGACTTGATTAGCGCTTACAAACTTTTTCCCGATAAGAAAATAAAGATACAAATTGATAAATTAACTTCTTTTTTAGGTACAAAACCCATTCTGTTTGCACAGGAAGGGGAAACTTTACCGGAGGAATCAGATAGATCAGTTAGGCCTGAGGAGAAAAGACCCAACGCAATGAAATTAGCCGGGGAGATTTTTGATATAACTGAATCTCTAAACTCCAGCAGGAGACAATCAGAGTATATGGCTCGAAATTCAGATGAACATATCTACAGGAAAGACATTCGATCTAAATCCAGGTTTGAAAATGATATTCGAACATTGGAGAAGCAATTACAGGTTGAACCAGGGAATATTCTACTAAAAAGGAAATTAGGTCTACTGTATGAAAGAAAACAGGACTGGGATAAAGCGAAGGTAATCTACCTGGATTTGATTCAACAGGAGAGCTACAATCCTGATAATCATTTTTTCCTTGGTTCACTTTATGCATCCTTGGGGGATTTGGATAAAGCCCGTTATCTTTTTGAGGAAGCACTCAACCTTAAACCGGATCACCAGCCAACTCTAGAAGCAATGTATTCTTATTTAGATGATACTGGTGATACAAAAAAAATGGGCAAGAATTTCCTCAAAAAATCGATTCGTCAGAACCAGAGTGGACCAATCCAAAAAATGGCAATCATTCGGGAGAAATTAGAAAATGAACTTTATGATGAAGCCATTGGCCTGGCTGAGGCAGGGCTGGAGCAGTATCCCAATCATAGTGGATTTTTGTATCTTAAGGGAATTGGGTTAGAGCAAAATGATGAAATAGAACAAGCGAGATATTCTTACCAAGGTGCCATTCAATTTGATCCGAAAAACCAGGATATTCATCTTGCTCTTGCAAATTTGTACTATAACAGAGGCCAGTTTCTGTATGCTGCTCTTTCTTTTAATGATGCGGTCACTTTGAATCCGGGAGATATTAACAGCCGTTATATGCAGGGATTGAGTTATTTTAATGCGGGGGAGTGGAGCAGGGCAGTATCAGCTTGGGAAAGCCTTCTTCACTATCAAAAGGATCACCGGTTTGTGAAGAACCTACTACCTGAGGCTTATTATATTTTGGCGATAGAATATAATCGAACAAGCGAATACAGCAGGAGCAGATACGCCTTTGATAACGCAATGAAGATCAATCCAAATACAGACATTTGGCTCCCAGAGGCCTTGCGGATTTTAGGAAAACATTACCGGGAGCAAGCGATGTTCCGGGAATCGTTTACCGCTTACCAGGAAGTCATTGAGCTTCGTCCCAAAGATTCTGGTGCCTACCTGGGATTAGGAATCACCTATTGGGCAATAGGTGAGAACATGATGGCAAGAGGAGCCTGGGAAAAAAGTTTGGAGTTGAACCCCGAAAATAATGAAGCAAAGGGTTGGCTTATTGTTGCACAGCAAGGCTCTTGATTAACACAAACCTGAGCCTGTTGTTCCATTTAATTTGAACATCCCTTCAATTGATCATTCTTGGCCAACACCATTAACAATGGCAGCTTTATGACATTGTGTTGTTACTGATATTGTCGGTTTTACAACTACAATGGGAAAAGGCGGGTCACGCGCCATGGACCTGCTCAAATGCTCATAGGATAATTTCGGTATTCCAATTTAATTCAAGCTGTCTGGCTTCATTTTTCACTTATAAATCCCTTTAGGGAAACAATGAACATATACTTACTTATTATTCTATCCGCCCTTATTGGGGAATTTCTCCTTCGAACCCTGGTCCGGGTATTGAACCTGAAAGCACTTGACCCTGGACTCCCAAATGAATTTCAGGGATATTATGATGAGGAGAAATATGCTCGATCCCAGGAATATACCCGGGTAAATGCCAGGTTTGCATTTTTTACAACTTCTTTTGACTTTATTATAATTTTGGTGTTCATTCTTTTTGGTGGATTTAATTTTGTAGACCAAATTGTTCGGGGATTCGGCTTGTCTACTCTCCCCAGTGGTTTGGCATTTTTCGGGATATTATTTTTTGCAAGCGACTTGATATCCACACCGTTTTCTTTGTATCAGAATTTTGTAATTGAAGAAGATTTTGGGTTTAATAAAATGACGCTAAAAACGTTTATCCTGGATAAACTGAAAGGATATCTTCTCACATTGGTCCTTGGAGGTGTATTCCTGACTGCCATTTTATTCTTTTTTGAAGAGACAGGGGAATACGGGTGGCTGTATGCATGGGGGATTATTGGTCTTTTTATGATTCTGATACAGCCTCTATTTACTTTAGTCATTGCTCCCATGTTTAATAAATTTACACCGCTTGAAAAAGGAGAACTCCGGACAGCCATTGAAAACTACGCTCAAAAAGTGGGATTTCCGCTCAGCCGAATTGATGTAATGGATGGCTCCAAGCGGTCGGCGAAATCGAATGCCTATTTTTCGGGGTTTGGTAAGCAGAAGCGCATTGCCCTCTTTGATACTTTACTGGAAAAACATTCCAACGATGAAATGGTCGCGATTCTTGCCCATGAAGTTGGACATTACAAGAAACATCATATAAAAGTGGGCATACTGATTTCCATACTTCATACTGGTCTTTTGTTTTGGCTCCTTTCCATTTTTATTGATAATCCGGGATTATTTGAAGCGTTTCAAATGAAAGAAATTTCGGTCTATGGAGGACTGACTTTTTTCATGATACTTTATTCCCCGGTTGAACTTGTCCTTTCAGTTATTATGAATGCGGTTTCAAGAAAAAATGAATTCCAGGCTGATGCCTATTCAGCGAAAACAACAGAAAAATCAGAGCATCTAATTTCAGGGTTGAAAAATCTTTCTGTTTCAAATCTGGGAAACTTGACTCCCCATTCTCTTTCCGTACTGTTAGATCACAGCCATCCCCCAGTTCTGGAACGCATTACTGCATTGAAAAAGATTTAGTTCAACCCTAATGAATTTCATCTTGAATAGGACCGCAGTTTCCCTCGGATTATACCTTTCCATTCTTTCTGCAACTCAGCCAGGGGATACACTGGTATGGAAAGCTGTAAATGCTTTTTACAATTACGAGACAGCTGAAGCCATTACCATATTGGATTCGGCGCGGATAGAGTATCCTGAAAACCCTATAGCACACTTTACATGGGTTGCAGCCCGGATGCTTCATAGCGAAGCGAATAACTCCACGGAAAATACCTATTCCATTTTGTCCAATAGCCTGGATACAGTAATTCCGATATTGAAAGTGCTGAAAAATAAATACCCTCAGGATCCTGAATACGGTTTATATCTGGGATGTGCGATTGGTCTTCGTGCCCGGGTGAGCCTAGGCCGTAAACAATGGCTGTCTACACTGGTAAACGCGTATAAAGGCTTCCGATTGATCCAAGGTGTTGCAAGGAATAATCCTGAATTAATTGATGCACAGCTACCAATTGGGATCGTGGAGTATTACGCCAGCTTAAAGCCAGGGTTAATTCAGCTGGGCGCAAAGCTTATGGGAATAGATGCAAATCGCAAGGGAGGATTGGCAAAAATTGAAAAAGCTGCAGCACAGGGGGAATTTTCCTGGATAGAAGCAAAAAAAATAGGTGCGTTTATTACCTTGTGGATGGAGGATGATCCCCAGTCAGCTTTAGTACATAGTCGGGATTTGAGAGAGAAATTCCCTAAAAATTATTTTTATGGTATTCTCTTCCTGGAATGCCTCATTCGAATGGAGAAAGATGAAGAAGCACAGGCCTTATTGAGTGAATTGGAAGAAGAATTACCCTTTTTGACGTCCATTCAGCAGGATTGGTATTGGAGTTACCTCAAATATGAGTTGGCTCTCCTTCAATTTCTGCATGGAAAGGATGATACGTCTTTAAAAAATGTGGAAGAAGCTCTAAACAATTATCATGCAGAGCTGGATGTTATTTTAGGAAATGCTTGGCTCTTAAAGGGGATGATCCATGATAGGAAGGGAAATCGTGAGGAAGCAAAACAGGCCTACCAAGCGTGCTTAAGTTTGGATAATAATTCCACAGCAATAACAAAGGCAAAGAAGTATCTTAACTCCCCGTTTATAGATTGATTTCCATTTGGGATCAGGTCAAATGGAATAGTTCTAAATACATTTTATTCCAGGTTATAATATTTTATAATTGATCCGTAAATTCACCGTAGATTTGAAAAAGAAACGTATCTATTATGATTGAACGAAAACAAACACGCCAGGTATTGGTTGGCGATATACCAATTGGTGGTGGTGCACCTATCCCTGTTCAATCTATGACCACCACAAAAACCCACGATTTAGACGCAACTATAAAAGAAGTGGAACGATTGGAGGAAGCAGGCTGTCAGATCATCCGCATCACGGTTCCTGATCAAAAATCTGCAACTACTCTAAAAGAAATTAAAAAGCGGATGTCTGTTCCATTGGTTGCAGATATTCATTTCAATTTTAGAATGGCTTTGGAAGCTGTTGATGCGGGTGCAGATAAGATCAGGATCAATCCAGGAAATATTGGCAAAAAGGATCGTGTAAAAGCGGTGCTTGGTAAGGTCAAATCTGCACATCTCCCAATTCGTATTGGAGTGAATGCCGGGAGCCTTGAAAAAGATTTAATCGAAAAATACGGATATCCCACACCGGAAGCTATGGTGGAAAGTGCCAAGAGGCACATTCGCATCTGCAAAGAAAATGATTTTGATGATATTATTGTTTCACTGAAGGCTTCTGATGTAAACCTGATGATGGGTGCCTACCGGTTATTTTCCTCTGAGTTTAACTATCCTCTTCATCTCGGCGTTACGGAAGCAGGTCCATCCAAGTCAGGAAGTATCAAATCTGCTGTTGGTGTTGGATCTTTATTGGCGGAAGGTATTGGTGATACAATCCGGGTAAGTCTCACCGATGATCCCGTTGAGGAGGTGCACGTAGGATTTGAAATCCTGAAATCATTGGGTTTAGCTACCAGAGGTGCCACAATCATAGCTTGCCCAACATGCGGGCGGTTAGAGGTGGATCTCTTTAAGATTTCCGGAGAAATGGAAAAAAAGTTAAAGAATAATAAAACCCCCATGTCCATAGCTCTTATGGGGTGTGCGGTAAATGGACCAGGAGAAGCAACACATACTGATATTGGGATTGCTTTCGGTAAAGGAAGTGGCCATCTCTATTACAAGGGAGAAAACCGCGGAAAAGTGAGAGAAGAAAAAGCTATGGATCACCTTATGGAAATGATTCATGAATTTGAACAGGAATTAGCCAATGGAGGTTAAAATGAAGTGTGTACTTTCAATTTTATTGTTTACTCATATTTGGGCATTTCAATCCCCGGATAAGAGTCCAATGTCCCCAATTGTCGCGTATTGGAAAACTCTGACCCAGGAGGAAAAGGAAATTTATCTGTTTTCTTATTTGACCCAGGTGTATGATACGTATGAAGAACTAAAAATGGAAACCGGTTATGGTGAATTAACATCCTGGTATTATGACAATCGCGCTGAATTAGTCTTCGGAATATTTGACCAACTGGAAAAAACGGAATTGACAGAGTTTGTTGGCTGGATTGATGAATTCTATCGCCAGGAGAATTTCGTCGATAAACCTTTTTATGAAGCATTAGAGTTCGCCTTCCGATTTCAGAAAGCTGCAGGTAAGTCCATCTGGGAGAAATTTGAAAATATGAAATTTGATAAAATAAAACCGAAATAATGTCTTTTTACCGCCCAACAATCATCCAGGAATGGAATGCAATCAGACAGAAGGGGGGGTACCGGCTACTCATCAAGAAAAAAGGTTGGGTGATTATCCTGTGGTTTTTTATTTTTTATCTAATTCGAGACAGTTTATTATATTTAGTCATACCGTACTTTGCTCTGAAAGAAATTAGTTCCTGTTTTTAATGCTTTCCCGGGTATTCAGTAGTGCGATCCTTGGGATTGATGCTTATGTTGTGGAAGTAGAGGCTCATCTTTCTGGGGCAAAACTTCCAAAATTTGTTACAGTCGGACTTCCGGAAGGAGCAGTGAAGGAAAGCAAGGAGCGGGTCACCGCTGCAATTAGAAACAGCGGATTTGATTTTCCACGGAAGCATATCACAATCAACCTTGCTCCTGCAGATATACGGAAAGAAGGTTCAGCCTTTGACCTACCCATCGCAGTGGGAATCCTTGCTGCAACAGGATTTGTGGAGCCTACTTATCTTGATAAACTGCTTTTATTGGGTGAACTTGCCTTAGACGGATCCCTTCGTCCAGTCAGGGGTGCTTTGCCCATCGCACTTTGTGCCAGAGATAAAGGAATCCGGGGCATTATCCTGCCAAAAAAAAATGCTAAGGAAGCCGGAGTGGTGAATGGTGTTAAGGTAGCAGGTGTTTCCTCTTTGAAAGAGGTGGTAGCGAGCCTAAATGGGACAAAGAGAATTGAACCTATAGTGGTAGACCGGGAAAATCTGTTCAAAAGTCAAATGAAATATAGTGTTGATTTCGCTGATGTAAAGGGACAAGAGCAGGTGAAACGGGCTTTGGAAGTTGCTGCAGCCGGAGGGCACAATGTGATTATGATTGGTCCTCCCGGAAGTGGCAAGACGATGTTGGCCAAGCGTTTGCCAACTATCTTGCCTGACCTTGTGTTTGATGAAGCTCTTGAAACAACAAAGATTCATTCTGTAGCGGGAATCTTATCAGAGGGAAAGGGGCTGATTGCTACGCGCCCTTTCCGGTCTCCTCATCATACCATTAGTGATGCGGGACTTATTGGAGGAGGATCAGTCCCAAAACCGGGAGAGGTCAGCTTAGCACATAACGGGATATTATTCCTTGATGAATTTACTGAGTTTAAGAAAAATGTTCTGGAGGTCATGCGCCAGCCACTTGAGGATTGCATGGTAACGATTTCACGGGCTGCGATCTCCTTAAGTTATCCAGCCCGGTTCATGCTTATTGCAGCAATGAACCCTTGCCCATGTGGTTATGCTACAGATCCAAATAATGAATGTATGTGTACACCTCAAATGATTCAAAAATATATGGGTCGAATTTCCGGACCGCTTATGGACAGGATTGACATCCAAATTGAAGTTCCTGCAGTTCTTTTTACTGAATTAGCTGATAAAGGAAAAGGAGAAGCTTCTGAAATTGTGAGACAGCGGGTTCAATTCGCAAGAAAAATTCAGTTGGATCGATACAACTTGAAAGATGGAATATTCGCCAACTCCCAGATGGAGTCTAATGATCTTCGAAAATATTGTAAATTGGAATCTAAATCTGCAAATCTTCTTAAAACAGCTATGGAAAAATTAGGATTATCTGCCAGAGCGTATGATCGCATTTTGAAAGTTTCCCGAACAATTGCAGATCTGGATGAGCAGAAACAGATTCAATCAAATCATATCAGTGAAGCTATCCAGTACCGGAGCCTGGATCGCAAATTATGGTTGTAGAATTAAATGAGTGCAGATTGAAGTAATTAATTTTCTGTTTTTTCTTCTTAACCAGACATTTATGAAATCCATGGTTACATGTAGTTTTTTACTGAAAAAACCTTTTCCAATTGTCCTGTTGGCAATTTTTTGTTTATCCCAGGGAATTTCTCAAGAGAGGAAAAGAATAACCAATCAGGATAAAAATGGCACAATTATTTTAGAAGGGGAAATTGATATATACGATGATAAAGTCGACACAGTCTGGGTACGGCGATTTGATTCAAATGGTACGAAAATTGAAGAAAAAAAGTTTAAAAATGGTGAACTTAATGGAGCTTGGAAGGGGTGGTATAGCAATAGATCGAAAAAATATAGAATAAGATATAAAAATGGGGTAATACATGGTACTTCTGAACATTTTGATTCCACAGGTTTAACAATCGTCAAAAAAAAATATAAGAATGGTACGTTACACGGAAAGCAAAAGGAGTGGTATCCTAATGGGGAATTGTTAAAGGTTGTTGTATACGAACTTGGTATGATTAATGGTGTTTATAATGAATGGTGGGACAACGGTGCGAAAAAAGTAGAGGGGCAGTATGCAGGTAATAAGAAGAAGGGGGTATGGATGAACTATGATCCTGGCCGCAGGTCACGTTATGATTTTTATCGTTCAGATGGGTTATTGGTTTCATATGATTTTGAGTATTATGCCAACGGCCAGATAAAGGAGGAGCCTTCATTTAATAAGGATGGAGTACGGGATGGTGAATGGATTCAGTATTTTGAGAGTGGGAAAAAGAAAAGTGAGGAAGTGTACACGAATGCAACCCCGAATGGACTTTGGACTACCTGGCATGAATCAACATCTAAAAAGATAAGTGAGAGTACATATGTTGACGGGATTCTTGAGGATGAATTCCAAGAGTGGTGGGAAAACGGGGATAAAAAGACAGAAGGGCAGTATCTAGTTAATAAGAAGGTAGGGGTGTGGATGAACTATGATCCTGCTGGTCGCAGGTCACGTTATGAGCTTTACCGTTTCGATGAATTGGTTTTTTCATATGATTTTGAGTATTATGCCAACGGCCAGATAAAGGAGGAGCCGTCATTTAATGAGGATGGAGTACGGGATGGAAAATGGATTCAGTATTTTGAGAGTGGGAAAAAGAAAAATGAGGAAATATACGCGAATGCAAAGCCGAATGGACTTTGGACTACCTGGCATGAATCAACATTTAAAAAGGTAAGTGAGAGGACATATGTTGACGGGATTCTTGAGGATGGATTCGAAGAGTGGTGGGACAACGGTGCGAAAAAGGTAAAGGGGCAGTATGCAGGCAATAAGAAGGAGGGGGTGTGGATGAACTATGATCCTGGCCGTAGGCTACGTTATGAGCTTTACCGTTCCGATGAATTGGTTTCTTCATATGATTTTGAGTATTATGACAACGGCCAGATAAAGGAGGAGCCGTCATTTAATATAGATGGACAATGGGACGGGGATTGGATACGTTATTTTGAAGGAGGGGAAAAGGCCAGTCAGCGCGGGTATGGGAATGGCCGTCCGGATGGGATCTGGATCAC
>Ga0208640_1001231_pt1 | contig 10359 bp, 9 predicted proteins | sample ETNtaG_23_FD_185774 | JGI IMG/M metagenome (GOLD analysis project Ga0208640, IMG submission 185774) | Marine microbial and viral communities from oxygen minimum zone, Eastern Pacific Ocean - ETNP201310SV72 (SPAdes) (version 2) | ecosystem: Environmental > Aquatic > Marine > Oceanic ... | reverse complement strand
TTTATTAATGCACTTGAAATGAATTAATCATCCCATAGATAGTAAGTAATTAAATAATAATAACTAATATAAACTCTATGAATATTGATAAATTAACAACTCAATTTCAACAAGATTTAGCATCAGCTCAATCTCTTGCTAACTCTCATAATCATAGTGTAATCGAGTCCCTACATGTCTTAAGTTGTATGCTTCAGGATAATTCGAGTACTGTTAGCAATCTACTTGCAGCATGCAAGGTCGATAATGCCAAGCTGAAAAATGAAGTGGATAATAAAATCAAACTGCTGCCAGCACTAGATAAACCGACTGGAGATATAAATATATCTCAAAATCTGTTGAGATTACTCAATCAAACAGACAAATTAGCTCAAGACAAAGGTGACAATTACCTTTCTACAGAGCTATTTTTGTTGGCAACAATCAAAAGCAACGACCAGGCAGCAGCAATATTAAAAGATTTTGGTGTTAATAATGAAAAAAAATTACATTCAGAAATTGATAACCTTAGAGGGAGCGAAAAAGTGAATGATCAAAATGCAGAAAATCAAAGAGAGTCACTCAAGAAATATACATTAGACCTTACAGAACAAGCAAAAAAAGGGAAACTAGACCCTGTAATTGGTCGTGATGGTGAAATTCGACGCGCAGTCCAAGTATTACAACGTCGCACAAAAAACAACCCAGTACTTATTGGTGAGCCAGGTGTAGGCAAGACTGCAATCATTGAAGGATTAGCTCAACGTATTATCAATGGTGAGGTTCCAGAAGGACTTAAAGGTAAGCGTGTCCTTGCATTGGATATGGCTGCTCTTGTCGCTGGCGCTAAGTATCGTGGTGAATTTGAAGAGCGTTTAAAGGCAGTACTTAAGGAGCTTGAATCTGAACAAGGTCAGGTTATCCTATTTATCGATGAACTCCATATTGTTGTTGGCGCTGGAAAGACTGAAGGTGCGATGGATGCAGGAAATATGCTTAAACCAGCTTTAGCTCGAGGCGAACTTCATTGTATAGGTGCAACCACTCTTAACGAGTACCGTCAATTTATCGAGAAAGATTCAGCACTCGAGAGACGATTTCAGAAGGTTCTTGTTGATGAACCAAATGAGGAAGACACAATAGCAATACTTAGAGGCCTCAAAGAGCGCTATGAGGTGCACCATGGTGTTGAAATAACTGATCCAGCAATTATAGCTGCAACAAAATTATCGCAACGCTATATTAGTGATAGAAAATTGCCTGATAAGGCGATAGATTTAATAGACGAGGCCGCCTCTCAAATAAGAATGGAAATTGACTCAAAGCCAGAGTCGATGGACAAGCTTGACCGTAAATTAGTACAACTTAAAATTGAAAGAATGGCTTTAAAAAAAGAAAAAGACAAAGCGTCAAGGAAAAGACTTGACGAATTAGAGTCAAATATAAAAACATTCGAAAAAGAATATAGCGATCTTGACGAAGTATGGAGTAGAGAAAAACTAAAGGTCCAGGGCTCTCAAAATCTAAAAGAAGAGTTAGAGAAAGCAAAAAACAATCTCGAGATAGCGCAAAGAAATAATGATTTAGCAAAAATGAGTGAACTTCAATATGGAATTATTCCTGAATTAGAAGATAAAATTTCTCAAACTGATAATAGTGAAAATTACCATATGAAGCTGCTTCGAAATACGGTGACAGAAAAAGAAATTGCTGAAATTGTAGCGCGTTGGACAGGTATTCCTGTTGACAAAATGATGGCTGGTGAAAAAGAAAAATTATTAAAAATGGAAGATATATTACATCAACGAATAATTGGCCAAGAAAAAGCAGTTAAGATTATTTCAGATGCTGTACGTAGAGCTCGCGCAGGACTTTCTGAACCTGGAAGGCCTGATGGCTCTTTCTTATTTATGGGCCCAACTGGAGTTGGTAAAACTGAATTAACGAAAGCACTTGCAGACTTTCTTTTTGATACCGATCAGGCAATTATTCGAGTTGATATGAGTGAATATATGGAAAAGCACTCTGTTGCCAGAATGATTGGCGCTCCTCCAGGCTATGTTGGCTATGAACAGGGTGGAGTCTTGACCGAGGCTGTTAGGCGCAAACCTTACTCAATAATTTTACTAGATGAAATTGAAAAAGCACACCCAGACGTATTTAATATACTTCTTCAAGTGCTTGATGATGGTCGTCTAACTGATGGTCAAGGTAGAACAGTAGACTTTAACAATACAGTTATAGTTATGACTTCAAATTTGGGTTCGGACATTATTCAGGAAAATCCAGGAAAAGATATGAAAAATGAGCTGAATGGACTATTAAGTAAGCACTTTAAACCTGAATTTATTAATCGAATTGATGAAATTGTTATTTTTAGCAATCTCAATAAATTAGAGATTAAAGGAATCGCAAATCTTGAAATAGAACAACTCAGGTCTAGATTATTTGAAATTGGATTGTCAATAAAAATAAACGATGACATTATTAATCAGATTGTTGAAAATGGATATGACCCAAGCTATGGTGCGAGACCAATCAAAAGAACTATATTGAAATTACTTGAGAATCCGCTTTCTCAAAAAATTCTTTCTGGTGAGTTCGAGTCCGGAGACACTATATTGGTTGAATCAAAAAACGACAAAGTAAGCTTTAGTTCTGAAAAAAATAATTAGTTTGTAATTACCTGATCATTTCATCGCATTGTAAAACCGGCAAATTGATATAATAGCCGCGTTATGCATGAATACAAAAAAATTATTGGGAATGGTCTGTGGAAGAATAACCAGGCATTGGTCGCATTACTAGGCTTGTGTCCGCTTTTGGCTGTAACCAATAATGTAGTCAATGCTATAACTTTAGGGCTAGCAACAACTTTCGTTCTTGTGGCTTCCAATTTAAGTGTTTCATTATTTCGCAACCACATCAGAAAAGAAGTAAGAATTCCTATATTTGTTTTGTTGATTGCATCCTTCGTAACATTGGTTGACCTCATCATGCAGTCATTCTTTTATGACATGTATTTAATACTTGGCATTTTTGTCCCTCTAATCGTTACAAATTGCGCCATTCTGGCGAGGGCAGAAGCATTTGCTTCAAAAAACACTTGGGATAAATCAGTTATTGACGGACTGATGATGGGAATTGGATTTACGCTGGTTCTGGTTCTACTTGGAGCAATGAGAGAGATTATTGGAAACGGCACGCTTTTTGATCAAGCTGATTTAATTTTTGGTGACCTGGGTTTAAAGCTAAAGGTGATTCTAATTGACCAATACCAAAGCACCCTCATTGCACTGTTGCCTCCTGGCGCATTTATTGGCCTCGGATTAATTGTTGCACTAAAAAATTTAATCGACTCTAGGAAAACTTCTGTTCAAACCTTGATTACCCCTCAAACTCCCACAAAAACTCAACCAATCTAACGACCTCCATGATTAGGAGAAAATCGATTCAATACTTTCTTAGTAGAAGTATAGTTGATATAGCTGAACTACTCACTTTATTACTTGATAAGACAAAAGAAGAGCTCTATATAAATTCCGATTACAAGCTGACCGACGATGAATTAACAAAACTGGACCAACTAATTAAGCAAAGAGAACAAGGCATTCCTTTTGCATATTTAAGCGGGTCAAAAGGCTTTTATCATCTAGACTTTGAAGTTTCTTCTGCCACACTGATTCCTAGGCCTGAAACTGAGCTGATAATCGATATTGCAATTGAATTGTTTAAACCAAGCCAAGCAATTGATGCTATAGACTTAGGAACAGGAAGCGGTGCGATTGCAATCACTCTTGCTGACAAATGCCCTTCGTGGCATATAAGTGCGACCGATAAATCAATGGAAGCATTAAAAATTGCTAAAAAAAATACAACCAAACATATTAATTTCTATCACAGCAGTTGGTTTAATGAACTAGCTGGGAAAACCTTTGACTTAATTGTTAGCAATCCACCCTATCTAGCAGAAAATGATTCTCATCTTGAAAGTCTCAAATACGAGCCTATCGAGGCATTGATTTCTGGGAAAGATGGGTTAGATGACATCAGAGAAATTATACAAAGTGCCCCTAAATATTTAAATCAAAGGGGTTATCTTCTTCTAGAACATAGCGATAAGCAACAAAAAGAAATTGTCGAGTTATTAAGAGATTCTTTTGTTAATATTCTTACCTATCAAGACCTTAACGGTCTAGACAGGGCAATACTTGCACAAGTAAGATAATTAATAAAAAATATCGTTATAGTTTCGTCATTGTAGATTTTATTTGAACAAGAATTGCTCCAATATTTAATAGTCTTTATGACATTATTTGATGATTATTATAAGTTTAGCTGAATATGTATAATCTAAGCTATCAAGATAAGGGCTTTTTTGAGAGCTGCCTTGAAAATTTAGAAAGGCGAGTAAAGAATGAAAGAGGAAAGAAGAAGGTTTAATAAACAAGACTATCTTGATAGACAAGCAAAGGTTCGTAAATCCATGTTAGCGTCAGATATTGACCTATTAATTGTCTATGATCCGGCAAATATGTGTTGGTTAACAGGCTACGATGGATGGTCATTTTACGTTCATCAATGTGTTGTAATTAGCGCTGATGGTGTGCTTTTTTGGTATGGCAGAGGTATTGATGCAAAGGGTGCTGAACTTACAACTGACCTTGATCTGGATAACATTGTCTCCTATCCAGATGAATATGTAATGACTCCTGATCGCCATCCGATGGAATTTCTATCAAAAATTCTAAAAAATAGATCATTAAACAATAAAAGGATTGGCCTGGAAAAGGACAACTACTATTTCTCTGCAAGAGCTGCTGAATCTCTCTATAGTCAACTCCCAGAAGCGATTTTTAGCGACCAAACTGGTCTTGTCAACTGGCAAAGAGCGGTTAAGTCGGACACCGAAATCAACTACATGAGATATGCAGGAAAAGTTATAGAGGGTGTCTATGAAAGAGTGATGGAAGTTGCAAAGCCTGGAATGAGAAAAAATGAATTGATAGCCGAAATTATGCATGCAGGAGTTCAAGGTAATCAAGGTCATTATGGAGACTACACCTCATTTGTACCTCTTATTGGTGTCGGTGATGAAGCTGCTGCATGCCACATGACCTGGAATGACCAAAAACTAGATAACAATGAGGGTATGTTTTTAGAACTAGCGGGAGCCTATGCAAGATATCATTGCCCCTGCTCAAGGACATTATTTTTTGGTAAACCTCCTCAACAATACCTTGATATTGAAAAGGTTATTGTTGAATGTATAGAGAATGCGATTGAAATGTTTAGGCCTGGAATCACATGTGCTGAAATATCTGATAACTTTACAGCAACACTTAAAAATTATGGATACGAAAAAAATAACCGCTGTGGTTACCCTATTGGTCTAAGCTATCCTCCTGATTGGGGTGAGCGTACAATGAGTCTTAGAGGAAATGATTACACAGTTTTAGAGGAAAATATGACCTTTCATTTCATGCCGGCTATCTGGTTTGACGACTGGGGATTTGAAATGACCGAGAGTATTCGGGTTGGTGAGAATGGCGGGGAATGTTTGTCTAGTGTTCCTAGACAGCTTCTAGTTAAATGAAATTATTATGAGAGATAACCCAATAAAAAGCACTATCAATTTTGCGAAAAATGGAATTCAGCATGGTTATTTAAAGGTTCCATATTCAAGCAATAAATCTGCCTGGGGTGCAATAATGATTCCAATTACCCAATTCAAGAATGGAAGAGGACCTACCGCATTACTAACTGGTGCCAACCATGGCGATGAATATGAAGGTCCAATCGCCTTATTTAATTTAACTTCTCGTGATAATATTGATGATATTCAAGGAAGGGTTATTATTATTCCGGCGATGAATTACCCGGCTTTTTTTTCTGGAGATAGGGTGTCGCCTATAGATCATGTTAATTTGAATCGCGCCTTTCCCGGCAAACCTGATGGCACGGTCACGGAAATTATTGCAGATTATTTTTCTAGAACTTTAGTGCCTATTGCTGATTATGTACTAGACATTCACTCTGGAGGTAAAACCCTAGATTGCCTCCCTTTTGCAGCATCGCATGTTTTGAATGACAAAAAACAAGAGCGAGCTTGTGAATTGGCAGCTAAAGCCTTTGAAGCTCCATATCTACTTAAAATGTTGGAGCTAGATGCAGGCGGTATGTATGACACTCAAGTAGAATCTATGGGAAAAATATTTGTAACTACTGAACTTGGTGGTGGCGGTACAGCACCACCAGAAACGATTAAGATTGCAAAACGAGGGATTGATAATTTTCTTATTTATGCAAAAATTTTAGCCGGAGAGACTAAGCCATCAGTATTACCAACAGTATCACTTAGTATGCCAGATGAAAACTCATTTATTTGCTGTGAACATAGAGGCTTGGTTGAACCTTTTTTTGAACTGGGAGATGTTGTTAAAGTGGGAGATCTACTTGCAAAAGTTCACAACATTGATAGAACTGCAACAACACCAGAGAACTATTATGCAAAAAGTGACGGCATGGTGATTGTCAAACATCACCCGTCAATTATCAATATAGGTGACAACCTTGTCGTTATTGCGAAAATTGAATAATCTATTGAAACTTACTTAACTAGATCAGATTGACGAATCAAGCCTTCAGGAACTACCTCTGAATCCTTAATTGTGTTAAGGACAACATGGCTAATGTGACGTCTTAGACCAATATCTGCCTCAGAAATTTTCCTTAATAAAGCCTGGTAATCCAAAACATCTGTGACAAGAATTTTTAATATATAATCCGAGCTGCCACCTACAGACCAACACGAAAGGACTTCATCAAACTCCATGATGGCATTTTCAAAGCGTGAAAATTCACCCTCTTTATGACTCTCTAACTCAACTTCAGTTATAACGAGATGGAAGTTGCTAAGAAACTTAGAAGAAAGCTTGGCGCCATAGCTTTCAATGACTCCCGCTTCTTCAAGCCTTTGCAACCTATCCCATGAAGGGGTAAGCGACAAATTTAACCTTTCGGCTAAGGATGTCTTGGTTATCCTTCCCTCTTTTTGAAGGATGGCAAGAATTTGAATATCTCTTTCATCTAATCTATACATAGAAGTATTATTACAGAAAATTAATGATAAATACCCAGATTATTCAGAAAAAAATAGTTTATTGGATAATTTATTAAGAAAAATACTATTTTATTCTTTTTCTAATATTAAAGAAATTTCGTCAAATGTTGCTTGATTAGAGGTAAAAACTGGTTTACCAATCTCTTTTTCAATAACTGGAATAACTTCTGTAGATCTCATCGCTGTACATGAGATAAAGAGTGCATCAGCCTCATCAACAATTGCTTCCTTTGCTGCTGCAATAATATTATCAGGAGAAACCATGGCTACATCTCTGTCATCGCTCATATCCATATACATAAAAGAAGCAATCTCAAGACCATTTCTTTGAAAGTAGTCTACTAGTAATGCTGATACTTCGGCACTATAAGGCGTCAATACACTGACCTTTTTTAAACCATCTCTCTTGATGTTACTTACAACCGCCTGAGAGGTAGTTAATACTTTTGCAGTTGGCTTGCTTTTTTTAATAGCTAACTCTATAGCTTCGTCTCCTAATATGGAAGAGGAGGATGTACAGTTAAATACAACCAAATCAAGATTGTAATTTGGAAGTATTTCAGATGAAACTTCAGTTAAATCACCTTCAATTGCAGCCAAAGACTCTGGTGTCATTGGGTTAGCAAAGTGAATCCTATTAAAGTAAAAATCATAATTAGGCTTATGAGTATTGAATAACTTGACAAAGTCTCGTTCAAATGTAAAGTCAGTGTTAAGAACGATTAGGCCAACTGAAGTTCTATCAATATTATCTAAACTTCCTGATATGGAAAACTTTTTAGGTTCGAACTTCATAATTACTAACTGCTTAATGCTGAATAGATTTAGAAAATAAGTGTATCACAACTACGCCCGAAATAATAAGACCCATACCAAGTATAGAGGCAAGATCAGGTATTTCCTTATATACAAATGCACCAATAATAGCCACCAAAACAATCCCTAGTCCCGACCAAACTGCATATACCACTCCTAAAGGTAATTCTCTTAAAGCAAGCGTCATTAGCCAGAATGAAACAACATAGAAAAATATAAGAAAAGTAGTAGGTATGAGTTTTGAAAACTCTTCTGTAGCCTTAAGAAGGCTTGTACCAGCTACCTCAGCTACAATTGCCAATGCCAAATAAAAATAAACCATATCAATCTATACAAGCCGTATGAAAAGCTAAAGTATAACCTCTCAAAGAAATCTTTACTAAAAGAAATAATTGAAGTTGGTCTATAAGCCGGGTTCTGTTTGACCGAAGTCATGATAGTCATTCATCTACGATTCTTGTCACCAAGAATCTCTAGCACTCTACCCGAAGACAGCGCGAGTCACGCCAAAGCCTTCCTATTTGAGCTTGCTCCAAGTGGGGTTTACCTTGCCACATTTATTACTAAATGTGCGGTGCGCTCTTACCACACCATTTCACCCTTACCTATCAGATAGGCGGTATTTTTTCTGCTGCACTTTCCGTCGCATCACTGCGCCTAGCAGTTAACTAGCACTTTACTCTGTGGAGCCCGGACTTTCCTCCCAACGTATCTACATTTGGCGACTATCCGACCAACTTCACGATGAAATTATACGCTAGGATTGAATGCTTTAAGATAGGGGCTTATATCGTACTTATTTACCTTAAGAAGTAATGCTGTCAAAAACCTTATGAATGTTTTGACCGTCAGTGTCAACAGCTACGGTAACGGGCATGTCTTTTACCTCTAATTCATAGATTGCCTCCATTCCCAAATCTTCAAAAGCAACAATTTTGGCTTTTTTTATAGATTTGGAAATCAGATAAGCAGCACCACCAACTGCAATTAGATAGCTAGATTTGTGTTTCTTTATAGCGCTTATGGTTGAGCTTCCTCTCTCTGCCTTACCAATCATGCCTAAAATCCCTGTATTCTCTAGCATCATATCGGTAAATTTATCCATCCGAGTTGCTGTTGTTGGTCCGGCTGGCCCTATAACTTCATCACCCACCGCATCGATTGGACCAACATAGTAAATAAATTTATTATCAAAGTTAACATTCTCTGGCAAGCCTTCATTTCTTTCAATGAGAGTTTTTAATCTTTTGTGAGCGGCATCACGTCCAGTGATTAAGGATCCGCTTAACAATAAAGTGTCACCAATATTCCAATCTTGCATTTGCTCACGGGATAGGTTGTTCAGGTCAACCTTTTTATATTGCGATACATCCATTTCTATATCTGGATAGATATCAAAATCAACGACTGGCATTTCAGCGACTCCTGAACCGTCAAGAGTGAAATGGACATGTCTAGTTGAAGTGCAATTTGGAATCATTGCAACAGGCTGAGATGCTGCATGGGTCGGATAGTCTTTGATCTTGACATCAAGAACTGTCGTTAAACCGCCTAAACCCTGTGCGCCAATACCGAGCTCGTTAATTTTGTTATAAAGATCAATTCTGAGCATTTCGATTTCAGTTTTATGACTTTTATCCTGAACTTCATTTATGTTAATTGGTTCCATTAATGAGGATTTCGCCATTAACATTGCCTTTTCTGCAGTACCACCAACACCAATACCGATAACTCCTGGAGGGCACCAACCCGCCCCCATTTTGGGGATATTATTAAGCACCCATTCTGTCAAATCATCATCTGGGTTAAGAACACTAAATTTAGCTTTGTTTTCAGAACCACAACCTTTTGCAGCAACAATAATGTCTATATTAGAACCTGGCACTATGTTTGTATGAACAACAGCTGGGGTATTATTAGTAGTGTTTTTCCTAGTAAATATAGGGTCACTTACAATAGAGGCTCTTAAAGGATTATCAGGATAGGTATAAGCTTTTCTGACTCCTTCATTTACCATTTCTTCTATAGAGAGTCCAGATTCCCATTGGACATCCATACCAATTTTAAGAAATACATTTACTATCCCAGTATCTTGACAAAGCGGTCTTTTCCCTAGGGCGCACAACTTAGAGTTAATCAGAATTTGTGCAATGGCATTTTTGGCACTGTTATTGGTTTCTTTTTCATATGATACGACTAGTGCCTTTATAAAGTCTGGAGTATGGTAATATGAAATATATTGAAGTGCAGAGAATATACTTTCAATGAAGTGTTCTTGTTTTATTTTCATATTTATTTAGATATTGGTATTGTCTATTGAAACCAAGCAGGTTATATTATATCTTCTATTCATTTTAAACATATCTAGGAAATTCTAATGTTAAATTTTTTCAAAGGACAAAATCTTTCAGTTGACTTGGGGACAGCTAATACACTTGTTT
>Ga0208640_1001219_pt1 | contig 10411 bp, 11 predicted proteins | sample ETNtaG_23_FD_185774 | JGI IMG/M metagenome (GOLD analysis project Ga0208640, IMG submission 185774) | Marine microbial and viral communities from oxygen minimum zone, Eastern Pacific Ocean - ETNP201310SV72 (SPAdes) (version 2) | ecosystem: Environmental > Aquatic > Marine > Oceanic ... | reverse complement strand
TGCTTTTTTTGCATACTCACTTAGAATTTTAGGATCTTCAATTTTTTCATACACAGATATCCAATATCCTTTTGACATAAATTTTCTCCTTTTTAATTAAGCTTTTTTTAACTATGATAGCAGAATTAGTATGTCAGAAAAATTAATTGTTAGCTGGGAAGACTATACAAATACGGTAGAAAAATTAGCAATCCAAATTGATGTAAGCGGTTATAAACCTAGTATTTTAATTGGCATCATGAGAGGGGCGGGCCTTTGCATTGACCTTCTTTCTCGAATATGGAAAATGAAAACTGCATATTTATCCGTACAAAGCTATTCAGGAAAAGGGGTAGAAGACACCCAGGGTTCTATAATGTTTTCAAGACAGATAAGTTCTATTGCAGAAGGCAATGACTTTGGAAAAATTTTACTAATAGATGATTTAAGTGATACGGGCCTAACGCTTAATAAAAGTATAGAATGGTTAAAAAATCACGATCCAATTAAGAATTATATCAAAGAGATTAAAACAGGTTGTCTGTGGAAGAAGAAAAAGTCAACCTTTACACCAGACTTTTGCGCAGTAAATTTACCGAACTCGCCCTGGATTGTGCAACCTTTCGAGGCACATGAAGAAATTAGAATTGAAGACTTAAAAAAGAAACATAATAAATAAAAAAAAGGGCCAGAATAAATCTGGCCCTTTCATATAAGTTTTTTTTAAAGTTTATACCGTAAAGCTTATTACGCTTAACGCCGCAACAACCCAAATAGCTGGCGAAACTCTTTCATAGTCTCCACTAAAAAGTTTAATTAAGGCATAAGTAATAAATGCAATAGCTATTCCATTGGATATAGAATAAGTAAGAGGCATAACTATCATACACAAAACAGCCGGCGCTGATTCAACGATGTCATTCCATTCTATATCAACGATATTTCTCACGAAAAGAATTGCTACATAGACAAGTGCTGCACCATCAATCTCTTTTGGCAAACTAGTTGCAAGTGGTGCAAATCCTAAACATAATAAGAATAGAACTCCAATTACAAGGGCAGTCATACCTGTTCTTCCACCAGCTTTAACACCTGCGCCAGACTCTACATAACTAGTTACTGTTGTGGTACCAATTAAAGCACCCGCAACTGTTCCAACGCTGTCCGAAAGCATTGCTTTGTCTATATCTTGAACTTTACCTTTGCTATCTACTTTTCCAGCAACGTTTGCGACCGAAGTTAGTGTCCCTGCTGTATCGAAGAAGTCGATAAAAAATAATGTGAATAAAACTGACATTCCTCCTGCAGACAGAACTTTTCCTATTTCAAATTGAAATAAATAGGAAGGATTTGGCGGCATGTCAAAGATTCCATTAAATCTTGCTAAACCCGATCCACCTTCAATGCTTGCGCCAGTCCAGCCCCATATTGGTAACCATGCAATTGCACTGAAAACAAGTATACCAATAATGATATTTCCCTTAACTTTTTTCTTCTCCAAGACAATCATTGTAACAAATGCTAGAGTAGCTAATAACACTAAGGGATGTTTTATATTTCCAATAGTAACTAAAGTTACCGGGTGATCAGCAACTACACCCATAATTTCTAGGCCAATAATAGCTAAGAAAAGTCCTATTCCAGCACCAATTCCAAGTTTTAAACTTTTTGGAATTGAATTTATTATCCAAGCTCGAATGGGAGTTAACGATACAATTAAAAATATTATTCCAGCAACAAGTACAGCACCTAGTGCCTCTGCTGGAGTGTAACCCATTCCTGCTACTATACCAAAAGCGACAAAAGCATTTATCCCCATTCCAGGAGCTAAACCTATTGGCCATGTCTTTCCATAAAAAGCCATTATGAAACAAGCTATAGCAGTTGCCAGAATCGTTGCTGTAAACACAGCACCAAAATCAAAAAATCCTTTATCAGTGCCAGCAAACTCTCCGGACAAAATAAACGGATTAAGAAACATTATGTAAGCCATCGTTAAAAATGTTGTAACGCCAGCAGTTACCTCTGTTTTAAAATCCGTTTTGTGTTTTCTATATTCGAAATATTTATCCATCATAAATATTTTCCTCCTAAGTTGAGCAAATTAATTGATTCTCCTTATAAAATCTTTATTAAAATTATTTTAATTGAGAGAAATTCAACTTAAAAGTTTGTATTAGTTGATAAGTTATGTGCTATTCTATGCCAAGTTGAAATTATGAAAAAAATCTTTTTGCTAACCATTGTGTTTAATATTTTATTAGTTTCATGTCAGCACATCGAAAAAAAAACTTCAGCTATACTTGAAAAAGAGGAAGCACTAGAGAAATGGATAGGCCAGCCAAAATCGGAATTACTGGAAGTTTATGGTCTTCCAACCGAAGTTAGAAAAGATGATCAAGGAATTGAATATTTAATATATACCTCAAAAAAGTTTGGAATTATTAAGTGTCAACGTGAATTTGCAATAGGATTAAATGGCATGATCGATGGTTTTTCTTCAAGGGGCTGTATCGACAAACCATTGTAGGAATAAAAATATAATTATTTAAAACATAGATGGTTCACAGAAATTGCAGAACGTTATTATTTTATTTCATCACATTATTAATAGTTACGTTCTGTTCCATCCTTCCCACTTTGGCAGAAGCTCCAAAAAATTATTTAAAGGGCAAATTTTATAGTAGCGTTGAAGATCATTTTTTAGTCGCAACAGAAAAAATGACAGACGATAGATTTAAAAAGACAGTAATCGTTATGTTGGATAATGACGAAGAGGGTGCCTGGGGACTTGTGATCAATAAGCCAATAGGCAAAGTACCTCTGCGATTTTTGGTAAATACACTACAAGATCAAAAAAATGAAAAAAAGGAATTATACAGTGTGGAGATTCCAATATTTTGGGGTGGGCCGGTTGATGAAAAACAAATATATATTTTACATTCAAAAGAATATAAAAATGACACTACTAAAAGTTACAAAGGTATATCAATAACTAGAGATTATAAAATTTTGTTTGATATAGCTGAAAACAAAGGTCCTCGAAGATATTTAATTATTCTAGGGTATTCAGGATGGGCGGATGGTCAACTTGAGGGAGAGATGGAAATAGACCACTGGATTTTATCAGAACTTGAACCTCAAATAGTTTTTGAAGAGGAATCAAAAAACAAATGGCCAAAAGCATATGGGAATAGATTTATCCGTTTGTAAAACTAATAATGGCGGTCTCGGTGGGATTCGAACCCACGACCTTCGGTTTAGGAAACCAACATTCTATCCGCTGAACTACGAGACCTCCGACCTTCAAAAATTGTCTTTCTAATTATTTTTTCACTTAAAAAGTTGTTTATTAATATATTATTATATTATGAAAAAAGTATTTTCAGTAGAAGAAATTAAGAAAATAGAAGCTCGTGAATTTAGGAAAAGAGGAGACTCTTTTTCGCTTATGGTAGACGCCGGAATCAATTGTGCAAAAAAGATAATAAAATTGGTAAAAAAAAAACCTATAATTATCGTATGTGGTCCAGGAAATAATGCTGGTGATGGTTTTATAATTGGCAATTATTTAAACACAAAAAATTACAAGGTCGATTTATTTTGTTTAAAGAATAAATCTTATAAAGGAGATGCCCTAAAAGCCTTAAAAAAGCTTAAAATTAAAACTCAAAATATTTCAAAATTCAAAGCTAGAAAAAATTCGGTTATCATTGATTGTATTTTTGGCACCGGTTTAAACAGAAAAATTTCTGGAACATTAAAATCGGTCATTCTTAGATTAAATAAATTGAATAAAATTATATCTATAGATATTCCATCTGGAATAAATGGAGATACAGGTAAAATTTTAGGTTGTGCTGTTAAAGCTCATGCGACATTGGCACTCCACGCAAAAAAAATCGGACATACTCTAAATCCAGGAAAAAAATATTCTGGAAAAATTATGATTGTTGATATTGGAGTCTCAAAAAAATTTAATTATAGCTGAATTTGTATGAAGGATATTTATGATTAGAGGCGGCATCATTACCGCCTCTATCTATTAAATGATTATTTAATATCAATCACTCTTGGTTTTTGTGCTTCTGGAACTATGCGTTCCAGCGACACTCTAAGCAATCCGTCCTTTAACTCCGCACCTTTGATTTCTACATCATCAGCGATGGTGAATACCTTGGAGAAATATCTTTTAGCAATTCCTCTATGGATCACTCCATTAGATTCATTGCTATTCTTTTCTTCCTTAACGGATTTAATAGTCAATAAGTTATCTGCGTAGTCGATTTTGATATCCTTTCGGCCATAGCCTGCGAGAGCAACCTCTATGTCATAAGTTGTATTTCCTGTTTTTACAATGTTATAAAAAGGAAACGTAGACGTAGGCGTACGAAAAAAATCATCACCGTCGCCCATTAGCCGTTCGAAATGGTCGAAGATGCTGTCATATCCTACCGAGATAGGTCTTAGTTGATTGAATATAGATAGTTCTTTCATAATTTATTTACTCCTTTCATTAAGCAAGTACTATTTCGGTGAATTTTCACCTAATGAATCCCACACTGGCAATTCACTAATAATTTATTTAAGAATGATTTTTAAAATTTCAAGTTTCGGTATTTAATTTGTTTGTAATTTTTAAAATAAAGCTATAGTCAAAAGCGACTTCTTCAATAGCCGAGTCCCTTCCAGATTTTCCGCCATGACCCGCATCTTCCAATTCACATTTTAAAAGTAATAAATTTTTATCAGTCTTATATTGTCTAAGTTTAGCTGTAAATTTTGTGGGCTCGTCGAAGAGGACTCTTACGTCTTTTAGATTTGTGACTAACAATAGATTAGGATAATCCATTTTTTTGATATTATGATATGGAGAATAGGATCTAATATATTCAAAATGTTCTTTATTATTTTTCGCATCTGCAAATTCAGTCAACTCACCCGACGTTAAAGGCAACGAATGATCAAGATTTGTGGAAAGTGAATCTAGAAATCCTACCTGAATCAACATTCCTAGAAATAATTCTGGAGCTTGATTAACTACTGCTCCTAATAAAAGGCCGCCAGCACTTCCTCCATATCCCACTATGCCCCCTTTGTAAGTATATTTTTTTTCAATTAAAAATTTTGCAGCAGATATATAATCTTCAAAAGTGTTTTTTTTATTTAGCATTTTTCCTTCTTCGTGCCAGATTTCTCCACGCTCTCGCCCGCCTCTGACAGATGCATCACACCAAATAATATTTCTATTGAGTAAACTAAGTCTAGTATTAGAAAAACCAAAGGAAAGTGACATCCCATAGCTTCCATATCCATATAATAAAACATTAGCGGTTCCATCAATCTTGGTATCTTTATGTCGAGTTATGGTCAAAGGTATCAACCTTGAATCGTGAGATTTGCACTCGAGTCTTTCTGTAATGTAATTTTTTGGAGAATAATTTTTATCTAGAACTTCTTGTTCTTTTACAAATTTTTTTTCTTTTGTTCTAAGATTATAAATATAAGCTCTCGAATTAGTCTTTGGGGAGGAGTAGCTGATATAAATGTTATCCGTATTAGTTTCCTTTTGCATTTCAGAAACAGATGGACTCCAAACTTTTTCGTCGGAAAAGACTAACTCTTCTTCTTCATTGGTCTTCAAGGATCTTACAAATAGCTTGGATAGAGCATTGGACATTTCTCCTCTAATCATCCAATCATCTAAAAAGTCAAATCCACCTATAATCACTTCTTTTTTGGAAGGAACAAAATCTTCCCAAGCGTTAATATTTTCATGTTTGCACCTGCAAATTTTGAAATCAGGCGAGTTGTCCTGGTTTGTATGAATCCAAAAATAGCTCTGCCAGGAACTGATTGAATACCTGATTTTTTTACTACGTTTTTGAAATAACCTTAATTTTATTTTTTCTTCCGCGTTTGCAGAATCCGATGTGAAGTAGTGTGTTTCAGTCGTGGAATGGTCAGATGTACCAATTAGAAAAAATTTTTCATCTGCAGTTAAACCTCCCATTCCTACTGTGAAGCTTTCGTCAAGCTCCTCATAAATTAGTTCATCTTCCTTTGAGGATGATCCAATTTTATGTCTAAGAACCTTTTTGGGTTGATGTTTAGAATTTAACAAGGTGTAGAAAATAAACCGAGAATCTTTGCTGAAAGTTATTCCTCCAGATGTGTTTTCAATTTTTTCAGTAACCAGCTGTTTATCAGCAATTCTTCTTATATAAATAGTGTAAAACTCACTTCCGTTAAGGTCTAATGAATAACCTAAGAGAGAATGATCATGACTCACTGAGAGATCGCCTACACCAAAATAGTTAGCGCCTATTTTCTTTTTTTCTTTATCTCCGTTCCAAAATTCTTGAATTTTATCTTTACCATCTCCTATTTTTTTTCTTAATTGTATAGGATAATTATTTTCCGTTGTTGTTTTGGTCCAATATTCCCATCCATCTTTTTTAAAAAAAAAATGGAGCGATTCATCGTCTAATTTGATTCTTCCCTTAATTTCTTTGAATAATTTCCTTTGAAATCCTTCAGCGTCTTTCATTTGGAATTTTGTATAAGTGTTTTCTTTTTCCAAATATTCTCTTACCTCAGGATTTAATTTTGACCTATCCTTTAGTACTTCAAGGATATTTTTTTGATGGATCCACGAAAATTCATCTTTTATCTCATAGCCATGATACTTTTTGACTTCTAATTTTCGTTTTAGTTGTGGTATTTTCATTAAGAATTTTTATATGAATATTTTTGTTACAGGAATAATAATTTTTTTTCTAGTCTATTTAATTCTCAATTGGTTTGCAAAGGCTAGTAGCCAAAAAGTGACTAGAGGTGCCAGAAACTTAATTTTGGTCATATCTCTTATTCTAGCGGTCATAATGCTAATAGGGGGTCGATTATTGATTTCGCTACCGTTGTTTTTTTTGGCAATGAGTGCCTTGAAAATCAAGGGTCTTACCGCATTCCAAATATGGAATCTTTGGCGCCTTTTAAATTATCTCAGAAGCACAGGAAGATTTTCTTACTTTGGTCAAACCAATCAGGCAAGGCCATCAAGCAACCTATCCTTAGATGAGGCATACAAAATTTTAGGTATAAAAAAAGGGTGTTCAAAAAATGAAGTTATTAAAGCATGTAATAATTTACAAAAAAAACTGCATCCAGATGCGAATCCCAATTCTAACACTGAACATTTAAGTAAAATAATAAATGAAGCTAAGGAAAGTGTACTGAAAAGTGACTTTAGTTAATTCATAAGTTCCAAGGTTTTTTTTAAAACTTTATCTACAGTTATTGTTCCTAGTGTATCATGAGTTGTTGTTTCTATTGTTTCACCTTCTGGAACTACGATCGAAATATTTTTATTGTATAGCCCGTAAGCGGAAGGCGGGCTATCGATAAATAACATTAGAGATTTTAATCCAAGCCCTGCCGAGATATGACCAAATCCTGTATCATTACTAATACAATATTTGCAAGCAGCAATAATAGGTATTGTTTCGGCAATATCCATAGCAGCAAAGGATATACAATTTTTTCCAATAGATGAATTCATTACGTTTTTTATTAAACCTTCATCATCAGGCCCTCCTGCAAGAAAAAATTTACATTTAAATTTTGAATTAATATTTTCAAACAATTTAATATAGCCATTGATATCCCAACGTTTGGTTGGTCCGGAGGCTGAAATTCCACAAACTATATTTTTTGTTTCATCTGCAATATTGTATTTTTTTTTTGCAGCTTCCATATCTTTTTTATCGAAATAAATCCTAGATTGAGAATCAACTTTTGTGTTTAAAGTTTTTTCTGTAAATTCTCTTGCAGTTTCAAAGAAATTTTTACCTTTTTTTGAAAAAAACTTATAATGAAAATTGTTTTTGATACCCGATAATTTTGAAATTAAATAAAGCCTTATCGAATCGCCAAAAATATAAGTTTGATCAAATTGTTTTGGTTTGATTTTTTTTATAATATTAAAAAAACTTTTTATCTCTTCTTTATCCAAGACAATAACTTCTTCAACATGCGGATCATTTTTTAATATGGCATTAGCATGAGTGTTTTTTTGTGCCAAAACTGTGACTGGTTTATTAATTTTCTTACTAATTGCATGTATATTTCCAATAAGAATAACCAAATCTCCAATACCCATGGATTTTATAATTACTAAAGCTTTACTCATTTTTTTATTTTAATATAATTTCTTAGCAAATAAATTGGTTAAAAACATGACTTTATTAAAAGGGGTATATGCTGCTGGACTAAGCGTTTTAAAAGAAGATCTTTCTCTTGACGTTAAAAAAACCGTCGAACACCACGAGCATTTAATTAAGGAGGGGCTTAATGGGACTTTTTTCTTTGGTTCTACAGGACAAGGTCAATTAATATCAATTGGAGAAAAAAAAAGTTTAATTTCTGAATTAAGCCATAGCAAATATAAAGATAATTTTTTTTTAGGCACAGGTGTTAATTCATTAAGGGATAACATAGATTTAATAAGTCATTCTTTTAATAATGGGTTTGACACATTTTTGATAATGCCACCCGCCTATTATGTAAATAATACTCACGAAGGTGTTTACAAATTTTATGCAAACCTTATTCAGCAATTTCCAAATATTAAAATTATTTTGTACAACTTTCAGAAACTTTCACAGTATCTGTTTTCTCCACAAGCCATTGAGAAACTTGTAAAAGATTTTCCAGAGGCGATCCGAGCATGCAAAGATTCAAGCTACAACCTTTATGAAATTTTGAAAATTCCTGGATTTTCAATGTTACCTGGTAGTGAAACAAAACTTCTTCATGGCTTGCAAAACGGTGCAAGCGGTATCATCTCGGCTGTAACCAATGTAACCTATCGTTTAGCTATAAAAGTCTATGATGATTTCAAAAATAATAGAGAACAAACGGTAAATGATAAACTTTGCGCGGTAAGAAAAGCATTTGATGATACAGGGAATTTAATTTCAGCTCTCCACAGTTTTAAATCCGTTGAGAATGAAAATTATAAAAGATTGCTACCTCCTTTAACGTTGCCATCAACAGAAAAGCAAAAAGAATTATTAAATAAACTTAAGGAATTAAATTTTATTCCAAGAAAGGATATTGCGGCATAAATTATGCTATTAGCAAAATTTTTAAATAATCTTTTTAAAAAAGAAGGATTTGAATTAATAGATGCAAATTCAAAAAAGCATGTAATTGGAAATCCAAAAGAGGAAAAACCTTTAACATTAAAATTATTTGATAAGTCTCTACATTATAAGCTTCTATTTTATCCCGATTTTTATTTTGGCGAAGCCTATACAGAGGGAACTTTAACTATAGAAAATGGAACTCTCACAGAATTTTTAAATATGGCGCTGCAAAACATAGGAAGAAAAGAAACTAATTTTTTTAGCGAGATATTAAATAATATTAGGGGATCATATCGGTATTTAACAAACTTTAATTTCATAAAGAAATCAAAAATAAATGCTGCTCACAGTTATGATATTTCTGATGATTTGTACGATTTATTTCTGGATCCAAAGCGACAATATTCTTGTGGATATTTTAAGAATAAAAATGATTCTCTTGAAACAGCACAAAATAATAAAATTGAACACATTATAAAAAAATTAAATTTAAAACCAAATCAAAAAATACTTGATATAGGCTCCGGCTGGGGCTCTCTTGCAATAGAGATTGCTAAAAAAACACAATGCCAGGTATTAGGTATTACTTTGTCCAAAAATCAATATGCTTATAGCAATAAGAAGGCAAAAGAAATGAACATGGATAATCAAGTAGAATTTAGATTATGTGATTATAGAGAAGTTAGAGAAAAATTTGACAGAATAGTTTCAGTTGGAATGTTCGAACACGTTGGTAGAAAATTTTATAAAATTTTTTTTAACAAAATGAATCAATTATTAAAAGATGATGGTATAGCTCTTTTACATTCGATTGGTAGTATTAACTCTCCCAGATCTCCTCATCCTTGGATAACGACATACGTGTTTCCTGGAGGATATACACCAAGTTTGAGTCAACTTACAGTTCCTATTGAAAAGTCAGGATTAATATTATCTGACCTGGAAATTTTGAGAATGCATTATTCACATACACTTCGTCACTGGAAAGAGCGTTTTTTAGAAAACAAAGCTAAAGCTTTAAAAATGTTTGATGAAAAGTTCTACAGGATGTGGCTATTTTATTTAGTGTCCTGCGAGCAAGCTTTTAAATGGGGAGACCAGGTTGTTTTCCAATTACAACTCACAAAAGAACTTCATACCGCGCCAAGCACAAGAGACTATATTTATCAATGATTTATTGATAATTGTTCATTGTCAACCAAATCCCATGAAAAAAAAAAGAAATAAAAAGTTTTCAAAAAAATTTAAAATAAAAAAAAGAAAAAAAAAGTTTTCAAAAAAAA
>Ga0208640_1001218_pt1 | contig 10416 bp, 8 predicted proteins | sample ETNtaG_23_FD_185774 | JGI IMG/M metagenome (GOLD analysis project Ga0208640, IMG submission 185774) | Marine microbial and viral communities from oxygen minimum zone, Eastern Pacific Ocean - ETNP201310SV72 (SPAdes) (version 2) | ecosystem: Environmental > Aquatic > Marine > Oceanic ... | reverse complement strand
TCCATTTGAGGTTGGAATGTATTTATAAGATAAAAGGATAAGAAAAGGTAACACAATTTAAACTTGAAATATGCACCATACTGTAGTCCAATAATTATTATTGTTAATTAACAAAAGAGGGAGATTATGAGTACAGTTACTAATAGAGATAAACGTTTATACAATTCAGATTTAGCGCCCACTCAGGGTAGTAAGAAAAATTGGGGTTGGTTTGAAATATTTAACGTTTGGGCAAATGATGTACAAAGTTTATTTGGTTATACTTTAGCAGCTTCATTATTTTTGGCTTCAGGATTAAATGGATGGGCAGTATTCCTTGCATTAATTCTTGCAGGCTTTTTCATAATGTGGTTAGTGAATCTTTCAGGAAAACCAAGTGTTAAACATGGAATTCCTTTCCCAGTTTTTGTTCGATCAAGCATGGGAGTTTTTGGAGCAAACTTTCCTGCCATGGCGAGAGGTTTAGTTGCAATGTTTTGGTATGGCGCGCAAACATATGCTGCGTCTACAGCTGTTGCGCTTTTAATTACAGGAATCACAGGATCAAGTGGAAGCGGAAGCTTTTTAGGAATGACCAATATAATGTGGATATCATTTATATTTGTTTCAGCATTCCAAATTTATTTATTCTGGCAAGGAATAGATTTAATTAGAAAATTTCTAAATTTTGCTGGACCAGCGGTCTATATAGTTATGATAGTTTTGATGTTAGCTATTTGGATTAAAGCTGGCGGTGGTCTTTTATCAGAAGTTGGTGAAATATTTTCTGGTGGTGAACGATCAGGTGGTTTTGAAGGCCTAGGTTCAATGGGAGCCTTTTTAGCAGTGTTCGGAATTATGGTTGGTTATTTTGCTGCAGTAGTTATAAATTTTGGTGATTTTTCAAGATTTGTTTCAAACGAAAATGAAATGAAAAAAGGAAATCTTTACGGTTTAGTTGGTAATATTGTTCTTTTCTCTTTTATCACTTTGATGATTACTGGTGGAACAATAGCTGTGTTTGGAGAATATGTTGCGCAACCTACTGATATGGTAGCAAAAGTAGACAATATGTTTTTAACAATTATTGCAGCATTTGCATTCTTTTCAGCTACAGTTGGAATTAATATGGTCGCTAATTTTATTCCTCCAGCGTACGACTTATCTAACTTAGTGCCAGGTAAAATTAATTTCAGAATAGGCGGATTAATTACAGCTGGCTTTGGTTTTGTTATCGGCGGTTTATGGGTTGCGGTAATTACAAAAATGGGAATGTTTCCATTTGTAAATACACTTGGAGCAATTCTTGCACCTGTTTTTGGAATAATGATATGTGATTACTATCTAATCAAAAAAGAAAAATTAGATGTAAACGACTTATTCAATGCTACAGGTGGAAAATACTACTACAACGGCGGATTTAATTCTAAAGCAATGTATGCTTGGATTATTTCTGGTTACGTTGCTATGGGAACAGTTTGGCCAAACCTATTGATTTTTGATGTATTAAAGGATTTCTTTGCTAATGCAGGCGGAGGATTTGCATGGATAATTGGTGCGGCTCTAGGAGCTATTATACATTTAGCGATCTCGCAAAAAAAATAAAAAGTAAATTTTAACTTTAAAAACCCGCCGCCTGGAAAGTGGCGGGTTTTTTTTTAGTATTTGAGGACTACTTCTTCCTTATCAAATTTATGTATTATTAGATTTTCACCACTTCCTTTTCGATCTATTACCAAAAAATCAGTATTTTCAGTTGAGATTAGGGGAAAATGCCAAATGCCTGGTTTATAATTTATTCCCGTTTTAGGAGGTATAATAAAGGATTGAATTTTATTTATTTCGGGAAATTTTCCTTGCGGTGCTACAAAAGCAAGAAAAGTAGTTTCTTTCATAGGTATAAATGCTTGGCTACCCAAAGGATGTTTCTCCATCATATCAATTTTCATAGGGAAAGTTCTCTTTAACGCGGCAAAGATACTTACTATAGTTTTTCCACCATCTTTTAAGGTATTTAGATCAGCTAAATTGTCAAAGCGTTTTGCATATCCTGAGTTTATATCCATAGGGTTAATATCGTTAGTAGATATTAAATCACCATACGTAGCAAAGTTTGATCTATTTATCTTTATAGGCTTAATGATTTTTTCCATTATTCTGCTCTACCCAAAACTCTAATTCTTGAAATACCACCGTCAGGATAAATGTTAATCTTTATAAAATTAACTTTTTTATTTTTCATTAGTTTATTTCTAAAATTATGTTTTTTATGGGCATACAGTTTTACTTTGTTTAATAATAATTTCCAATTTTTTGACTTGCTAACAATACTTTTCGTTGAAATTTTATTATTTAAATATGCTGCTTGGAGGGAACATTTATCAGGATAATTTCCTTTGAAATGATGAGTATCAATTTGAATTTTATTTATTTTGCCTGCTGCTGCACATTTTAAAATTAACCAATCAAAATTTTTTCCTCTACTTCTTCTCGTTTCCCAGCCGTCTCCCATGTTTTTTCCAATTCCTGGAGCCAGGATATTTTCTGCTCTTCCAAAATGTTCATTATTACAAGCAATTGGTGTGGCTCCATTTAATACCGAAGTAAGGTTTATTATTTTTTTACCAAATGGTTTATTAATCTTCATTTTTCCATAAATTCTAATTCTTGCAATACCACCATCAGGATAGATATTTAATTTTACGTGAGTGAAAATAGATTTATTTTTTATATTAAAAAAATGATGGCTATTTGGTTTAGTAGATTTTTTTTTTAAAATTTCTACCCATTTTGAATTTTTGGAAGGCAATCTCTTTTTGCTAAAACAAGCATCAAGAGAAACTTTACTGGGCTGATTTCCATTAAAATAAGATGTATCAATATCTACTTTATGTATTTTGCCATGTTTTCCTAATTTTAAAATTAAGTAGTCGTGACCTTTGGTTCTTTTTCTTCTTGTTTCCCAACCATCCATCCATTTGCCATGCTTATCAAAGACACCTTCTTTAAATATTGGTGGCCAAGAATTGATGATTCTTTTTGCAGGCGCAAAAAACTCATCAGTCTTATATACAATTTTTGAACCTAATCGCGATTGAGCCAAATCAATTAGTCCGTTTAGAAAAATGTATTTAATTTTATTCATTAAAAAATTATAAATTTGAATAATTTTTAATCCAGTGTTTGGCAATGTCTATTCTTTTACAAATCCATACGTCCTGATGTTTCAAAACGTAATCTAAAAATTTTTTTAGGGATTGAATTCTTCCAGGTCTGCCTATCAATCTACAGTGCAAACCTACTGACATCATTTTAGGACTAGTATTTCCTTCATCATACAGTGCATCAAAACTATCTTTAAGATAGGTATAAAATTGATCTCCACTATTAAAACCTTGATTAGTAGCAAATTTCATATCGTTATTATCTAGTGTGTATGGAATAATTAATTGTTTTTTCTTTCCTCGAATTTCCCAATAAGGCAAATCATCACTATACGAGTCGCTATCATAAAGGAAACCACCTTCTTCCATCACCAAGTCACGTGTATTAGGGCTGCAGCGACCCGTGTACCAACCCAAAGGTCTATTTCCAAATATTTTTTTGATTGATTGTATCGCTAATTTCATATGCTTTTTTTCTGTAGATCTAGGGATATTTTGATAGTCAATCCATCTCCATCCATGTGAAGCAACCTCATAATCAGATTTTTTTATTGTATTGCATATATCTTTATTTCTTTCCAAAGCCATTCCCACTCCAAAAATGGTTATTGGAATTTTTTTTTCTTGAAATAATTTATGGATTCTCCAAAAACCCCTTCTTGATCCATATTCATAAAAAGATTCCATATTGATGTGCCGTCCTTTGAGAGGTTGAGCACCTATAATTTCTGATAAAAAAGCTTCCGAAGTTTTATCTCCATGCAATATACAATTTTCAGAACCTTCCTCGTAGTTTAAAACTATTTGAAGAGCCAATTTTGCGTCATTTGGCCATTTTATAATGGGAGTTTTTGCTCCATAGCCAATCATATTTCTTGGATAATTCTTTTTCATAGAATAAAGTATTTATATACTAAATTAAAAATGCATTCATAACAATTCATACTTATAATAAGATTATGGCAATTAAATATTTAAAAAAGGCAAACAAAACTCCATCAACAGATGATCTTAAAACACGATCAGCTGTCCAAAATATTCTAAACGATATTGAAAAGAGAAGAGAAGAAAGCATTAAAGAAATAACAAAAAAATTTGATAAATATGAAGGAGAAATAGTTGTATCAAGAGAAAAAATAGAAGAAGCGATAAAAAGGGTAGATCAAAAAACAAAAGATGACGTTCAATTTGCTCACGAAAGAATAAAAAAGTTTGCAGAACATCAATTAAAAAGCATGAACAATAATTTTGAAGTTGAACTTTCAAAAGGTTTGTTTGCTGGACAAAGATTAATACCTGTTGATACAGCCGGTTGTTATATTCCAGGTGGACGCTATGCCCATATATCATCAGCAGTAATGGCAATTACACCCGCTAAAGTTGCTGGAGTTAGAACTATAATTTGCGCTAGCCCACCTAAAGATCAAAATGGAGCCAATCCTGGCATCATATATGCTGCCAATCTTTGTGGAGCAAATGTAATACTAAATTTAGGAGGCATTGCCGCAGTTGCATCTATGACTTATGGATGTTTTAAAAATCCTCCAGTAGACTTTTTAGTTGGTGCGGGAAATCAATATGTAGCTGAAGCTAAAAGAATTCTATTTGGAAAAGTAGGAATCGATCTATTTGCTGGACCAACAGAAATAGCAATTATTGCAGATAAATCTGCAGATAAAGAAATAGTTGCTGCAGATATCGTTGGGCAGGCTGAGCATGGTTATAATTCTCCAGGTTGGGTTTTTACTACAGACAAATCAGTGGCAGACTATATAATGAAAAGAATTCCTGAATTAATCGCTGAATTACCAGAGGGTCCAAGGTCAAGTGCTGAACCTGCTTGGAGAGATTACGGCGAAGTTATACTTTGCGATACTAATGAGGAAATGGCTGAAGTTAGTGACAAATATGCTGCTGAACATCTAGAAGTACATGCAGAAAATTTGGACTGGTGGCTAAAAAGATTAAGAAATTATGGATCTTTATTCTTAGGAGAAGAAACCACAGTTGCTTATGGTGACAAATGCTCTGGACCAAACCATATCTTGCCTACAAAGGGAGCAGGAAGATATACAGGTGGTCTTTATGTTGGAAAATTTATTAAGTGTCTCACTTTCCAAAGAATGAGCAAGGATGCAAATAAGATAGTAGGGGCTGCCGCAGCCAGACTTGCGCGAGCTGAGGGTATGGAAGCTCATGCAAGAACTGGTGATATAAGATTGAAGAAATATGGTCATTCTGGGTAATTTGGGATGGATTGAGTTCAGAAAGCTTTGCGATGGATCTTTAGCTTTTAAAGAGATACACGATGGTTCATGCGCATCTTCTAAAATTATTTTACTGACATAATTAATTCTAACAGAATTATTTTTTTATTTGATGATAATTAGGAAAAAATATAATGAATAAGATTGTCGAATTAATAAAAAAATTACCAAAAGCAGAATTGCATTTACATATAGAAGGAGCTCTTGAGCCAGAACTTATGTTTAGATTAGCTAAGGAAAATCAAATTATAATTCCCTACAAAAATGTGAATGAAGTTGAATCAGCTTACGACTTTCAGAATCTTCAATCTTTTTTGGATATTTATTACCGAGGAGCTGAAGTTCTGATAAAGAAACAGGATTTTTTCGATTTAACTTGGTCTTACATGCTGCGTTGTAAAGAAAATAACATAGTTCATGCTGAGATCTTTTTTGATCCACAAACACACACGAATAGAAAAATTGATTTTAATTCAGTTATTGATGGTATTTATGAAGCTCTCGAAAAAGCAAAAAAAGAATTAAAAATAAGTTCAAGAATAATAATGTGTTTTTTAAGACATCTTGATGAGGAGTCAGCATTTGAAACTTTAAATCAAGCTTTGACTCACAAAGACAAAATTATTGGAGTGGGACTTGATTCTTCTGAAGTGGGCAATTTACCAAGTAAGTTTAAACGAGTATACAAAAAAGCTATTAAAGAAGGTTTTATAACTGTTGCGCATGCAGGAGAAGAAGGTCCTCCAGAATATATTTGGCAAGCACTGAATTTCCTCAAAGTTAAAAGAATTGATCATGGAGTGAGATGTTTGGAGGATAAAAAGCTTACAGAAAAATTAAGAGATGAACAAATTCCGTTAACAGTTTGTCCTATTTCTAATATCAAACTTAATATTTTTGAAAAACTAAGTAATCACAATTTGAAAAAGATGTTAGATATGGGGTTGAGGGTAACGATTAATTCTGATGATCCTGCGTATTTTGGAGGTTACCTTAATACGAATCTCATAGAAAGCCAAATTGCTTTGGATCTTACAAAAGAAGATATAAAAAAACTGGTTGTAAATTCATTTAAATCTTCTTTTTTAAATGAAGATGAAAAAAAAAGATGGATTAATGAAATTAATATTTTAAATTAATGAAACTACTGCAGCCGCAATAGATGCCAACCTAGCCTCAGATTCATCAGATCTGCTTGTAATAACAACAGGAGCCTTGCCTCCAACGACAACTCCAGCAGCACACGCTCCCATAAAATAAATCATCATTTTAACTAGAGCATTTCCAGTTTCGACATTTGGTACTAACAAAATGTCGGTATTTCCAGCCACTTTATTATTAATTTTTTTTATTGCTGCAGATTTTTTTGAAACTGAATTATCAAAAGCTAAGGGGCCAAAAACATCCGCGTTCAAATTTTCCTCTTTTGCTTTTTTAGTTATTAAATCTGCTTCTATTGAACTAGGTACGCTTTCAATAACTTCTTCAGTGGCTGACAATATCGAAACCTTTGGTTTTGCGATTCCTATTTTGTTTGTAAACTCAACTGCATTTCTAAGAATATGCATTTTAACTTCTAATTTTGGCAGAACGTTTACAACACCGTCAGTGATAATGAGAGGTTTATCGTCAATACCCAATGTCATGTGCCAAATGTGACTTAATCTTTTTTTTCCAATCAAATTTAGGCTTCTTTTCAAAATAGCTTTGATCAAAATATCAGTATGTATATGTCCTTTAATTAATATTTTCGCTTTTCCTTCGCTTGCAAGTTTTGCAGCTATTGGAGCAGTATTATCTTCTACTTTTTCATCAATGATATTGTATTTGGATATGTTCCAATTCAATTTTTCTGCAAGTTTATTTATTTCATTTTTATTTCCAATAAAAATTGGGTTAATTAAATTATGCTGAACGGCTTTCTGCACAGATTCCATTGGAAATATTTCTCCAGCATTTACAATAGCAGCATCAATCGTACCCATTTTTTTGGCAACATTGATTAGGTTATTCGGACAAACAATTTTTTTATTTGACAGCATCCAATTTATTTATCTCTTTTAATATATTTTTTATTATAAACTTATTAGTTTAACGCAATGTTCGAGCAAATGCTCTAATATCATTAATTAATAACTTTGGTTGTTCTAATGCTGCAAAATGACCACCTTTCGACATCTTGCTCCATCGTTTGATATTATACATTCTTTCTGCATATGATCGCGGTGGCCACGATAACATTTCAGCCGGAAATAGAGCTGCTGCTGTAGGTACCTCGATACGATGACAATTTTTTGGGAGAAACCGACCACCTTCTTCACGTCTTCCATAATAAATCCATGAAGCAGAGTTAAAAGTTTTTGTTACTATATAAACCATAATATTTGCTAGCAACGTATCTTTTGAATAAACGCTTTCGATATCATTGTTTTTAATATCTGACCAAAAGTAAAATTTTTCGATTATCCAAGCAGCAACTCCTATCGGGCTATCCATCATTCCATAACTCAAAGTTTGAGGTTTGGTTGATTGTTGTGTTCTATAGCCATCTTGCATCAATTGATCTTTTTCAAATTTAGTTTCCCAATCTTTTTCTTCTTTAGTTTGTGGCCCATCAGGATGACGCATGGTAAAAATGTTTATATGGATTGCGTTGCATGTTTTTGAATGATCGTAAGCAAGCCAAGTAGTAATAGCCCCACCCCAATCGCCACCTTGTGCTAAATAATTTTTATAACCAAGTTTTTGAGACATTAAATTATTTAAGATATCTGACATTTTTCTTGGACCAATAGGACGAGATGGACGACCTGAGAATCCAAATCCTGGCAAGGAGGGTGCTATTACATCAAAAGCATCATCTTTTTTGCCACCGAAGCGTTCAGGATGAGCTAGTTTTTCGATTATATGGAGAAATTCTACTATGGTACCTGGCCATCCATGGCTAATAAGCAAAGGCATAGGTTTAGACCCACTTCCTTTTTCCTGAATAAAATGAATATCAATATCATCGACTCTAGTAATAAAATTTGGAAATTTGTTTATTTCACTTTCATGTTTACGCCAATCAAATTCATTAACCCAATACCTAGAAATTTCCTTCATGTAATTAAGATTAGTTCCGTATTCCCAACCACCATCATTAGGCATTTCATGCCAAGGATATTTTTTTACCTTATCATAAATGTTTTTAATAATTTGATCTGATATATCTACTTTAAATGGTTTAACCATTATTATTAATAATGACTGATCCAGATCGTTTTAGTTTGAAGGTAAAGTATAAATAATAATGTTTGTAATATTTTTTTCATTAACCTTTTCCTCTCCAAGGTATGGTTTTGTCTATAATTTTTCTAATTGTTACATCAAATAAAAGTCCTAACATTCCCATTACGAATATTGTTATCCAAATAACTTCATACTGCATATATTTTCTTGCTACGTTTTCAACAAATCCGATACCTGTTGTTCCAGCTAAAAACTCTGCAGCAACTAATGTTCCCCAACACATACCAACCGCAACTCTTACTCCTGTTAGTATTTCAGGTAAAGAGTTAGGAAATATAACGTTTCTTAATATTTGCCATCTGGATGCTCCCAAAGAATGCGCAGCATGAATTTTTGATAATTGAGTTCCTGATGCTCCAGCTCGTGCAGAAATAATCATAATTGACAAAGAGACCATAAATAATAAAAATACTTTTCCAACGTTATCAATTCCAAAAACAGTAATTACCAAAGGAGCCCAAGCAAGTGGTGGCACAGGCCTATATAATTCAACTAAAGGATCGAAAAATCCTTTGGCAAATCTATTTAGACCCATAAATAAACCTAAAGGAACACCAAATATTATCCCAAGAGATAATCCTAAAAATACCCTTAAAAAAGAATCCCAAATGTGTCCTGTTGGAACCGGAATTTTGAAAGCTTCAAATTTACCAGTAACAATATCTAAAACTTTACTTTTGAAATTTGGATCAACCGTTCCATCTTGATTATGAACCGGGTATTTACCTGGCATTATATCTGCTATCCAATCAGGAAGAATAAAACCAACTATTTTGTTAACACCCATCATTTCATACCAAAGCATAGGAATCATTTTAAATCCAACACTAGGTTTTAAAAGTTCTCCAAAAATTCTAAAAGTGTCAGATGGTTTAGGTAACCATCTACCAGGACCCGCTTCTGAACAAACAGGACCACTTGCAACAATTGTTCCGGCTGGAAATAAAAAGATATCTATAATTCTTAAATTACCTTGTTCATTTTTTTGAACCACATCAAAAGCTCGAATTGATTTTTCTAATTCATCTAAAGTATTAGGAGGAAAAATGCTTGCATATTCTATTCTTCGAACAAGTTTTTTAATATCTTTTATATAATCTAGTTCTAGGCCGTCACCTAATCCATCCATATATTCTTTAATTTCAGCAAAAATCACTTTTGATTGTTTTAAATACTCAGGGTTATGATTTCTCATTGCAAAAAATTCATCACTAATAGAATTTAATTCTGCTGCTGCTGCATGAAATTTTAAACCTCTTTTACTTTCAGGAAGAGGAGGTACTTCCATACCAGTCGTACCCCATCCCGTTTGTTTTTTTAAACCTTCATTTATTTCATTTTCTTCTTCCTCACTTAAATTAGGATAACTATCTTTTGAAAAATTTGCCGTTATTTGATTTAATCTATTGTTTAACTCTTTTATTATATTTTTTGTATCATCTTCCAAATATCTCTCATCAGTTAATGATGGAATCATTAGCTTAGTTTTACTAAGTATATTTACAAAAATTTCTTTATCTTGATTTTTTAAATTTGGTTCGTTTTGTATTAGAATTATTTTGTTTTTTATATTTATGTTTTCACGTTTAATGATTGCAGTACTTTTGTGCTGTCTTTCTACAATTGGAAAAAGATACTTTAAAGATAGTAATGACTCGGTAACTTTAGCAACTTGACAAAGTTCATTTGCAGATTTTGGATAAAACGATTTTGCT
>Ga0208640_1001209_pt1 | contig 10460 bp, 8 predicted proteins | sample ETNtaG_23_FD_185774 | JGI IMG/M metagenome (GOLD analysis project Ga0208640, IMG submission 185774) | Marine microbial and viral communities from oxygen minimum zone, Eastern Pacific Ocean - ETNP201310SV72 (SPAdes) (version 2) | ecosystem: Environmental > Aquatic > Marine > Oceanic ... | reverse complement strand
CAATTAAAACTGGAAAGTATTCAAGGAAAAATTGGATTGAAAAAGAAAGAAGCTTTGATGTTTTTGATATTAAAAATGATGCTCTAAGAACTTTAAATGAAGTTGGTATTGATAATTCTAAAATTACTGTGAGCAATAGGACAAAAAAATGGTATCATCCAGGTAGATCCGGTTTGTTGTCATTAGGTTCTGCAGAAGGTCCTGAATTAGCATATTTTGGTGAAATTCATCCTTCAATTATCAAGAAACTGGACTTGAGAACAGATAACGTATTAGGTTTTGAAATTTTTTTAGATAATATACCTGAATCAAGAAAAAAAATTAGAGAAACCAAATCTCAATTTATTGTTTCCGATTATCAGAAAGTATTTAGAGATTTTGCCTTTGTTATTGATGAAAAATACAGTTCTGGCGAAATTATAAGTTTAGTTCAAAAAATTAATAAAAAATTAATTAAAGCTGTAAAAATTTTTGATGTTTATCAAGGAGAAAATATTGATAGTGGAAAAAAATCTATTGCTTTTAATGTAACACTGGAACCTAAAGACAAAACTTTAAGTGATAATGATATTGACCAAATAAGCAAAAAAATTATATCGGTAGTTCAAGAAACAACAGGCGCAACACTAAGATCCTAATGTCCAATAACGAAGCTATACGCAATTTTTCAATAATTGCGCACATCGATCATGGTAAATCTACCTTGGCTGATCGGTTAATTTATAAATGCGGAGGTTTAAGCGACAGGGAAATGAAAGAACAAGTTCTTGATTCTATGGATATTGAAAGAGAAAGGGGAATTACTATAAAAGCTCAAACAGTTCGTTTAAATTATAAAGCAAAGGATGGAAAGAATTATATTTTAAATATCATTGATACTCCCGGCCATGTAGATTTTAGTTATGAGGTAAGTCGATCTTTATCTGCTTGCGAAGGTTCTATTTTAATTGTTGATAGTTCACAAGGAGTTGAAGCACAAACCTTAGCCAATGTATACCAGGCTCTCGATAATAATCATGAAATTATACCCGTCCTCAATAAAATTGATTTGCCAGCGGCAGATGTAGATAAAGTTAAGAAACAAATAGAAGATGTAATCGGAATAGATACCAGTTACTCCATTAATTGTTCAGGAAAAACAGGCGAGGGAGTTGATGATATATTGGAATCTATAGTTAAAATTTTACCCTCACCAAAAGGAGACATAAATAAACCATTAAAATGTTTATTGGTGGATAGCTGGTATGACAGTTATTTAGGAGTTGTAATTTTAGTAAGAATGATCGACGGAAATTTGAAAAAAGGTATGGAAATTAAAATGATGTCTAGTAACAGCAAACATATAATTGAAAAAGTTGGAGTGTTTACACCGAAACCCAAAGATGTAGAAAAAATATCTTCTGGAGAGATTGGCTTCATTATTACGGGAATAAGAAACTTATCTGATACAAAGGTAGGAGATACGATATGCGATCCATCAAATCCTATTGAAAAACCTTTACCTGGATTTAAACCAAGTAAACCAGTTGTATTTTGTGGCATATTTCCAGTTGATAATTCAGAGCATCAAAAGTTAAAAGATGGTTTAGCAAAACTGAAGCTTAACGATTCAAGTTTTTCGCATGAAGCTGAATCTTCAACTGCATTGGGATTAGGTTTTAGATGTGGTTTTTTAGGATTACTTCATTTAGAAATTGTGACACAAAGGCTAGAAAGAGAATTTGATATTAATCTTATAACCACAACACCCGGAGTAATATATAAGGTCAACAGAAGAGATGGTTCGGTTCAGGAACTACAAAATCCGACAGATATGCCAGATCCAACTCAAATTCTATCAATGGAAGAACCCTGGATCAAAGCTACAATAATTACTCCAGATCAATATTTAGGATCAGTTATTAAAATTTGCCAGGATAAAAGAGGAGTACAGAGCAATTTAACTTATTCAGGAAACCGTGCAGTACTAAAGTATGAATTGCCATTAAACGAAGTAGTTTTTGATTTTTATGATCGCATCAAGTCAATTTCTAGTGGATACGCAAGTTTTGATTACGAAATTACTGATTACAAAGAAGGAAATTTAGTCAAGATGGGAATATTAGTAAACACAGAACCTGTTGATGCTCTCTCAATGATTATTCACAAAGATTTTGCTCAGTCACAGGGAAGGCTGGTATGCGAAAAACTTAAAGAATTGATTCCAAGACATAATTTTCAGATTCCCGTTCAAGCAACTATAGGTGGAAAGATAATCGCGAGAGAAACTATAAAAGGATTTAAAAAAGATGTTTTAACTAAAATACACGGTGGTGGAGCAAAAGATAGAAAGAGGAAGCTTTTAGATAAACAAAAAAGAGGGAAAACAAGAGCAAAGCAATTTGGTCAAGTTGAAATTCCACAAGAAGCATTTATTGGAGTATTAAAAATTAATAAAATTTAATTTTATGACACAAGTGAAATGGGGAATTATAGGTTTGGGAAATATTGCTCTAAAATTTTCTGAAGGATTTCAATATACAAAGAATGCAAAATTATTTGCTATATCAAGTAGAAATAAAAACAAACTTCAGGCATTCAAAAATAGATTTCAAATAGATGATAATTATTGTTTTACGAACTATGATAGCTTACTGGAATGTAAAGATTTGGACATAGTTTATATAGCCCTACCCCATTCACTTCACTATGAATGGGTAATGAGATCTATCGAAAAAGAAAAAAATATCTTGGTGGAAAAACCTGCAACAGTAAATTTTTTACAAATGACAAATATAAAAAATAATTTAAAAGACAAAAATATTTTTTTTTCCGAGGCACTCATGTACAGATACCATCCTCAAATATCAAAAGTTATAGAATTACTAAAAAATAATGTGATAGGAAATTTAGTTTCGATGGAGTCACTTTTTGGTTTTGATGCTCTAGGGAGAAAAAAAATATTTGGTATTAAACTAAATAAACTAAAAAAAAAACCAGATAGAAATAATAGATTGTATAATAAAGAATTGGGTGGAGGAGCAATACTTGATTTAGGATGTTATCCTGTTTCTTTTAGTATTTTTATTGCTTCATTAATCTCTAAGTTTGATTTTATTAAGACAAAAGTTTTAAATAAAAAAAAAGAGATTGGACCAACAGGAGTCGATATGAATTCATTTGCAGAACTATATTTCGAAAATAATTTTAAATCTACTGTTGGTGCTTCACTGACACAAAATTTGGGAAAAAAAACAAAGATTGTTGGAACTAAGGGCGAGTTAGTTTTGAATGATACTTGGTCTCCATTCAATCCTTCATTGATACAAATTAATGGAGAAAATAAGGAAACAATCGAAATTGAATGCCATGATAATATTTACACTTACGAAATAGAAGCTTTGAGTAAATGTATATTAGAAAATAAAAAGGAACCTGATTTTCCTGGCATAACATTAAATGAAACTCTCAAAAATATGAAAATTTTGGATGAATGGTTAAATTGACAAATGGGTCCAATTAATGAGTAATAAAATTTATGATTGCATAACTTTTTTTGATGAGCCTTTACAGGCAAATTTAAGATTTAACATACTAAATAATTGTGTAGAAAAATTTATAGTTTGCGAATCAAAATTTGACCACAAGGGTCAATATAAAGGGATTAATTTTAATATAGAAAATTACAAAGATTTTAAAGATAAAATTATACACTTAGTTGTTGAGGAACAATTTCCAGATACTTCCAATCCATGGAAAACTCAGGCTTTTCAAAGGGAATTTATTTTTAATGGTTTAAATAAAGCAAAGCCAGAAGATTATATTATGTTTTCAGATCCAGATGAAATACCACGGCCAGAAATACTGACAAACCTAAAATTAATTAAAAAATTTGGAATTTTCCTTCAAAAAATGTTTTGCTATAAATTAAATATTTATAATCCTCATGAAAGCCCTTGGGAAGGATCAAGGATTTGTCTAAAAAAAAATTTAAAATCAATTGATTTTCTCAGACAAAAAATACTAAAAAAAAATATTAACTATCCGTTTTGGAGAATTGATAAAGAAAAAAATATACAACTAATTAATGAAGGAGGTTGGCATTTTAATTACTTGATGGAACCTGAAAAAATATCAAAAAAATTAAAAACATTTGCACACATTGAATATGGTAAAGATGAATTTACTAAAATAGATGCAATTAAAAACAATATTCATGAAATGAGAGATTTGTTTGGTAGAGGAAACAAATATCATAGAGTTGAATTGGATAATACATTCCCCAGTTATATATTAAATAACCAAAATAAATTTTATAAGTGGATTGACTAACAAAAATTTTAATTTTGTCTATTTTAAATTTTGCTTAGTATTTTATTAATATTTTGAATAATATTTTCAATTTCATAATTATTGATACTAGGATAAATAGGCAAAGAAAATATCATTTTTGCTTTTTTTTCTGTTTCAAATAAATAATTAGATTTACCACAAGCAAATTTTTTGTAAGCCTTCATTGTATGAATTGGATAAGGATAGTGAATATTTAAATTAATATTCTTTGATTTCATTTTTTTTATAATTAATTCTCTTTTTGGATGACCCACGGCAAATATATGAAATACATGAAAGTTTTTTTTATTTACTACTGGCATTTCAATATTTGGTCCTTTTAATTCCATAAAATACTTTTGTGCTATAGATCTTCTTTTATTTATAAAGGAGTTGATATATTTCATTTTCAGGTTAAGTATTGAAGCTTGTATTTCATCCAGTCGCGAGTTGACTCCATGATCAATGGAGTAATATTTGTTACTCCATTTTTTATTTTTATTTAAAGTATCTATTCCATAGAATCTTGATCTATGCATTTTTTCATACAGTTTTTTATTATTAGTAGTCAAAAATCCGCCATCGCCATAAGCTCCAAGAATTTTTGTTGGATAAAATGAATAGCAACCTATATCTCCTATCGAACCAGCTTTTTGGTTTTTATATAAGGCTCCACATGCTTGAGCACAGTCTTCAACTATTTTTATGTTATATTTTTTTGAGATTGATAATATTCTACTCATATCACAGGTTTGACCAAAAAGATGAACCGGAACAATTGCTTTCGTCTTAGAATTAATTGCATCTTTAATTTTTTCTACATCTATGAGGGAATCTTTACCAATATCTACAAATCTTACTTTTGCACCGGTATTTATTATTGATGCTACGGTAGGTATAGCAGTATTAGAAACTGTAATTACTTCGTCGCCTATTCCAACACCAAGAGCTTTAAGGGCAATAAATAAAGCGTCAGTACCACTACCTACTCCTATGCCATATTTTGAATTATTAAATTTACAAAAATTTTTCTCAAATTTTATTAACTCTTGCCCGAAGAGCAATGTTCCACTTTCAAAAACTTTATTAACAGAATTTAAGATTTCACGTTTGAGTTTTTTATACTCGCGTAAGTAATCCCAATATTTTATCATCTTCTTAATAACCTTTGAACATTTTAACAAATTATTTTACTTATTTTTATTTAATAATTTATTAAATTTATAAAATGCTGCTACCTTATAGTCTTACCATAATCAAAGAGTTATACAATTAGACTTAATCTAAAGTTTTTGATAAAATTTTTTTTATGAAGACTAAAAAGAAAAAGCATAAAAACAAAAATATAACTATACTTAATTCAAATAAAATTATTAAATTTACAATTATTATTTTCATAAGTATGTTTTTTTTTACATATAGTTTTTTTATGTGGTCACAAAAAATAATTCCTTATGAGCAAGTCAAGGCAGTATACTATTTTGGCATCAAACAGTTAATGTTTTTTAAACCAAGCAGCGATCAGACCAAGTTTGATGGCTTTAAAGTATGCAATTTACCAATTTTGAGGAAAGTGCCAAATGGATCAATAGCGGTTATTGGACATGCTTATGGTTCACCTTATAGAAACTCAAATCCAAATGATTATTTAGCTCAAAATGTAGAAAAATTTTTAATGAATAATTCAAATAAAATCAATAAAGTCATTTTTAGTGGGGATATTTTTGCTTATCCTTCGATATCAAAATGGGAGAAATTAGATAAAAGTTCAAAAAGTAAATATGAAATTTATATCGCACCTGGAAATCACGATATATTGGCCCAGAGTGCTGAATATGCATTTAGTCAAAGTAAATTTGGAAAAATTAATTATCCACACTTAATTGAGCATTCTAAAAGCACTATAATTCTTGAGAATAGTGTTAAAACTAATTGGAACGTTTCTGCTGAAACTATAAAAAAAATTAATAATGTAAAAAAAAATCACCCATTACTAGTTGTAAGACATAATATTCCTATAAAAGAATTAAAATCATTTGCCAATTCTGACATTGGAGTAAGTGAAAATTTTTTATCTTACTTTGATTTAGAAAATAAATTAAACAAAAAATCTAATATAACATGGATTATTGGTGATAGCGGAGGATTTAGTAGTTTGCCGCGTTTAAAGTGTTTTTCTAGAGATAATCACAGATTTATTTTAAACGGAATTGGTCAAGTAATTGGCGACAGAATAATATTAATTAGTGATAATAAATTGTTTGTGTATATATTGTAGATTATAATATTTATTTATTATTTAATGATAGATTTAGACAAGATTATTACTGTAGTTCTCTTAATTTTCATATCAATTTTTATAAGAATATGCTTACAATTTTTAGGTCAACAATGGATCAAGACCATGTCTCACACAGCAACATTGGTTTTATTGCCACAAATAACATATGTTATTACAAATGTAATTTCTGGAAATATTGCACTATCAATAGGAATGGTGGGGGCGTTATCTATTGTAAGGTTTCGTAATCCTGTTCGATCACCCCTAGAACTTTCAGTCTATTTTGGAGCAATTACTATGGGAATAGCTGCTTCTGTGGATTTAAAATGGTTAATTTTTTTGAGTATATCTATGTTTGTTGCTGCTATAGTTCTGATCGCTGTTAATTATTTAAGTAAAATTATATTTAAAAGAGAATTTTTTGATATCTCCTTTTCAGAAGGAAACTCTCTTAGTACTCTTGACTTAACTTTATCAAAAGAATCAAATTTGTTAGATGAAAGTAAAGATTTAAATGTAAAAAAAGTAATTGGCAATAAAGTCAATTATATTTTGGTTTCAAATAATGTTGATGATTTAAAAGAAATACTAATTAAGCTTAAAGATGATAAAACACTTATATCGTATCAGCTCAATAAATAAAATTAATGAAAAAACTAATGGTAAAACTTTTTTTTATTTCATGTATATTTGGATTTATATCTACCGCTGCAAATACAAAATGTAATTTTATTACAGCTGAATATATAAATGAACTTGATAATCCAAAATTTATCAAAAAAATTGAAATAAGAATTCCTAAGAGTTTAGAATACGTAATTAATTTTTATAAAATTATTGCATCTAGATCAGAAAATATATCACCTGAATTGAGGAGAACTTATAAGGCAAAAGTAAAAGTCATTTATGATTTTGGATCATGCATTTACAATGCAAAAGTTAGACAAAAAGGTGATTGGAAAGATCACATTAGCGAAGAAAAAGATACGCGCTCACTTAAAGTAAATCTTAAAGAAGGTAATATTCTTAATGCTGTAAAATTTAATCTATTCTTACCCGAAACACGTGGCAACCTTAATGAGGTGCTTGGGGCATTGTTACTTAAAAAACTGAATTTCATATCACCAGACACATTTCAGGTTGAAACTGAAATTAATGGTGTCAATGCATTGATGCTGTTTCAGGAAGATATACAAAAAGAATTGTTAGAAAAAAATAATAGAAGAGAAGGACCTCTTTTCGAGGGTGATGAAAGCTTACTTTGGTCTAGAAAAAAATTTAATAATGATTGCAAAATTACCTGCTTTCAAGATGAATTTGAAAAAGTTATGTTAGCACGTGTTATTAACTCAAAATGGTTTCTAAAAGGCAAAAGTCCAGAAAATATTACATTATCTGCATTTGCTAAATTACAAAAAGCATACTTAAACTACTCTCAAAATATAGAAACAAGAGAAGGCATTATAATATTTCCTAATAATCGTGATAGTAATTTATTTGAAGATTATTTTTTTATTCTTCTCTCAATGAATGGAGAACATGGGTTACGACCTCACAATAGAAATTATTATTATAATTCTTTTTTAAGAAAGTTTGAGCCAATTTATTATGATGGAAATCTCCACCTTTTACAAGATACAGGTATTAATGAAAATATATTAAAATATGGATTTAAAAATGAATATACTTTTAAATATATTGATAAATTATCAGATATTAATTTTATTAGAGAATTATTTAAAGCTTTCAAAGATAGACTCGCAGTTACAGATAGTGAAAGTATTGTTTTTTTTAATACTGCGATGTTACAAATTGCAGAAAATGCTAAATTAATACAAGAATTTAAAAATTCTGTGAACTATACAAGGAGAATGGGCAATCCAAAATTAATTGGTTGGGAAGAAGAGACATTTTATAAAACACAAAATTTTACTGAAAATCTTTTAAAATATTTTGACGTGCAAAAAGAACTTAAAATGGAACAAGTGATTATTAAATCTTTAAATAATAGTACTAGTAAGATTTTAGCCTTAGATCAAAAAAATAAATCAGTATTACTAACAAAAAAAAATATTGCTCAGATAATATCTAAAAATAATTTAAACGGACAAAGGAATATCTATCTGCCAAATTTAATAGATGAAAGTAATTTATTAAATCTAAAATTTAAAAAAATTGAGAAAAATGGGACTCTTATACGTTCTAAAGGAATGTCAATAAAAATTAATAAAGAAAAAAAAAATATATTTATTGCTCAAGAGTCATCTAGCGATTGGATACTTTTCAGTGAAGCAGATTTAACTGATTGGAAGATAATTTTTAAAGGAAAAAATAATAATAATGCAATACTTCTTGATAAAAAATCTAGATTAAATGATTTTGGAATGACTGGTTGTTTAAATTTTTATAAAACAAAATTTATGAACACAACTATTTTAACAGAAGATGGATCATGTGAAGATAGTATTAATATTATTGACTCAAGAGGTAATATAAATGAAATAAGAGTTAAAAATGCAATTTCTGATGCGATAGATATAGATTTTTCAAATATTAAAATAGACTCGATTAATGTTTATGAGGCAGGTAACGATTGTTTAGATGTAAGTGGTGGAAACTATTCTTTAGTTAGTTTGAGTTTATCGAGGTGTGGCGATAAAGGTATTTCAGTTGGCGAAAAATCAAATCTTAAAGCTAATAATGTAATTATTAATACTGCTTCAATTGGAGTTTCATCTAAGGATTTATCTGAGACAGTTATTAAAAAGGGAAATTTTGTTGATATAAGAAATTGCTACGAAGCAGCTCAAAAAAAACAAGAATTTGGAGGTGCAAAACTAATGTTTGGGACTCTTATGTGTGATGGTGGGTTCATAAAAGATGATCAATCAATAGTCAATTAGAGAATAATATGAGTTTCCGAAAAGAAAAAAAATTTAAACTTTCTAATAGTGAAATCTCTGAGGTAAAAAAAAATTTTTTCAAGAGAGGTATGACGCAATTATACACTTCAAGATTAATAAATAGTATATATTTTGATAATAAAGAACTTTGCCTTTTTAAAGATTCGGAAGAAGGAGTTGTACCAAGAAAAAAGATAAGAATAAGATGGTATGAAAATGAAAAAAAATTTGCTAAAGAAGTTAAGATTTCCTCATTTGAAGGAAGATATAAATACAGAGAACCATTTAATTTAACAAATTTGTTCAATGATTTTATAAATTTAAATATTTTTGATCAGCAGTATGGAAATTTAAAACCTTTAATAAGTGTTAAATATAACAGGGAATATTATTCTTTAAAAAATCTTCGAATAACATTTGATAAAAATATTTCCTATTGTGATTTACAGCATAAATCAAATACATGTTATTATGATAAAATGTGTGTAATGGAGATAAAAGCTCCATCAGATTACAGTGATGACTATATTGAGAAAATTTTTCACCATCCCACTTCAAGATTTTCAAAATATTGCCGTGGTTTGTTTCAATTAAGAAGATTTTAATTTATTTTAAAACTGAATATCATGATCCAACAAACCTAGAAGGCAGAGCTTAAAAATCCATAGGGTGATATTTTGGAAAGAAATTTATTTTTTTAACAAATTACGAGCCTGCAAAAAAATCAGACGTTATAGACAACGTCATACACATTTTTTTTATTTTTTATTAGCAAAATATTCTATCGTTTTTGTTGATGTGGGGTGACCCGTTTGAGCAAACCAATTATAATCAGGTGCATAATAAATATTATTTATGTCGGTTGGTATGTCATTAAATTTATCATTATGTTTGTTATTTATAAAAAAAGCATTAGCGCCAGTTATGTTGCAACAAACAAGTTTATATCCAAATTTTTCAAAAAA
>Ga0208640_1001204_pt1 | contig 10479 bp, 10 predicted proteins | sample ETNtaG_23_FD_185774 | JGI IMG/M metagenome (GOLD analysis project Ga0208640, IMG submission 185774) | Marine microbial and viral communities from oxygen minimum zone, Eastern Pacific Ocean - ETNP201310SV72 (SPAdes) (version 2) | ecosystem: Environmental > Aquatic > Marine > Oceanic ... | reverse complement strand
TTATAGCTCCACCAACAGGCGGAAAAATATACCAAGAGCTATCGAACAAATACTCGCCAATTGAGACTCCTACTTGGGCATTATTATTAGCAGAATCATGCATCTTATACTAAGTAAAAAAGCTATTTTTCAGTACAAACAGTCTGAATACTATTCACCAGGTGAACAATTTACTATCAAATATAATGATCCAGAATATAATATTTGGTGGCCAATTAATAACCCAATATTATCAAAAAGAGATCAATGTAATTAATTCATCAGTGCATACGGCTATTATCCTTGCTGGGGGACTAGGGACACGTTTAAGAGAAACGGTTCCAAATTTATCTAAACCCATGGCTCCTATTCTCGATCGCCCATTTTTAGAATATCAAATGGACTATTGGATAAAGCAGGGTATAGATCACTTTGTACTTTCTGTTGGATATATGAAAGAAGTAATTGTTAACCATTTTGGTAACAGCTATTGTAATGTATCTATCGAGTATGCGGTTGAAGATACGCCATTGGGAACTGGAGGCGGGATGTTGAATGCAGCTCAAGATTTAACTGAGCCATTCATTGTTCTCAACGGGGATACATTTTTTGAAGTAGTTTTGAGTGATCTGAATGCTTTTCATCAAAAACAAAAATCAGAGTGGACTCTTTCACTTTATAGGATGAATCAAGCAGAACGCTATATGGGGGTTGAGATAGATGAAAGAGGACGTATTTTATCTATGCAATCAGAATCATTAAATATGAATAGTTTAGCAAATGGGGGTGTATACCTTATAAATCCTTCAGTAGTCAATAAATTTACAAAAAATATGGGAAAAAAAACTTCATTAGAGGATGATTTGCTACCTGATTTTATGTCTAGTGGTGGTGAGTTATTTGGTATGCAATTTTTTGGTAAATTTATTGATATCGGCGTAGCCGCAGATTATCTTAGCGCAGAAGCAATTTTGCTACAATAAGGACATAGATTCATATAATAATGGAATGGTTCGCCCCATCCCTCAAGGTCATACAATGATGACTTTGATAACGGCTTCTATGTAAGACCAAACGACAAGGTGATGGAGCAGACCATGAGCAAGGATAACGAAAAACGAGCAATCAGGAAAATTGGAATCGATCTGGCCTGCAGGGCAGATTGAGCATCACTCCCATCCATCCTGGCCATCAGCAGGTATCGACTCTGTCGCTCAACTAGGGTACTGATTGCACTCTGGTTCCTGGCTCCTTTGATGAGATCTCCCTCCCAGTGCCAGGTACCTACCGCTCTTCTACCTCAGTAGGCTGGTCATGGATACTGACCATATTAGGAATCTGTCCTCTACGGTCAGTTCCACGGCTTCTAGGACGACGATGCTGCTTGCCCTGACGGAGAGATTCTATCAACTCCTTGCGAAGCTCCCCCTTTGGAAGGGCATAGTGGGCGGCATATATATATACTCGTGAGAAACTTGTTTGGATGGATTATCGGGGTTCATCCGCCTCAGTCTGCCAGCAATCTGCTCCGGGGACCAGTCAGCCATGATCAAGGCCATTACCACTTCCCATAGAACAGTCCCTGGAATCAGTTTATTTCTGCGTGCAGAGCACCTTTTTCAGGTACTGGCTGCCTGATTGGCCGCTTTCACATGATAAGTTAGACGGGTCAGGAGATTGCTTGATCTCCCTACTGATTGTGCAGTGAGAACCACCAAGAATATTAGCTATCTTCCTGATGCTACTCTGCCTTTTCAGTTCGGCCAGTTTTCTATTTATGCGCTGTAGAAAGATGGGGGTGTTGACAGGTTGTATGATCTGTTAGTGGCAACACCCTATACGATTATTGTTGCACATGGAATTAGAGACTAGCTTATATAAATAAGGATAAGTAATGATATACAATATTTTAGTAACGGGAGGAGCAGGCTATTTGGGATCAACTATGGTGCCTGATTTACTTGCTGCAGGGCATAAGGTGACGGTTTTAGATAACTTTATGTTTAAGCAAACCAGTCTAAATCACTGTGCTTACCATCCTAACTTTTCAGTTGTTGAAGGAGATATTCGTGTCGAAAAGACTATGGAAACTCTGATGAAGAATGTGGATGTTATTATACCATTGGCTGCTCTAGTTGGTGCACCACTCTGTGGCCTTGACCCCATTGGTGCAACAACGATTAATCATGATGCTATTGAGTTAATGCTAAAACTTCTTTCTAAAGACCAGATAGTCTTAATGCCTACAACTAACAGTGCATATGGTACAGGAGATAAAGATAACTACTGTAACGAGGAGTCAACTTTAAGGCCAATCTCACAATATGCAATTGAGAAGGTTGAAATTGAGAAACATCTAATGGATCACCCGAATGCAATTAGTTTTCGCTTGGCAACAGTGTTTGGTATGTCGCCTCGTATGCGTATTGATCTACTAGTGAATGATTTTACCTATCGCGCAGTGAATGATCATTTCGTTGTTTTATTTGAGAGCCATTTTAAGCGCAATTTTATCCATGTAAGAGATGTATCCAGAGTATTTCAGCACGCATTAAATAATCATGACACAATGAAAGGCGAGATCTATAATGTTGGACTATCTGATGCTAATGTTTCTAAAAAGGAGCTTTGTGAGCATATTCAAAAACAGATTCCAGAATTTATCTTTATTGATGAGCAGGTAGGTAAAGACCCAGATCAGCGCAACTATATCGTCTCTAATGAGAAAATTGAAGCGACAGGATTTAAGCAAGAATTCTCTCTAGATCGTGGAATTTGTGAATTAATCAAAGGATACACTATGATCAAAAATAGTCGTTATGGAAATGTTTAGTTGACTAGAGTAATTTTATAATGAGTCACTCATCTGATTACCTGATTGTAGGTGCAGGAATTATCGGCTTAGCCATTGCCTGGGAGCTAAGAAAGAGACATCCATCAGCAAGTATCACTATTTTAGAAAAAGAACCTGAAGTCGGCTTACACGCAAGTGGTCGAAATAGCGGGGTACTGCACTCCGGAATTTACTATGGTAGTGACACTCTATAGGCAAAAGTTCGCTCCTCGGGAGCAGAAAAGATGCAGGAGTTTGCTAAGGTGTACAGTATTGCTTGTAACCGTTCAGGCAAAATTATCATCGCAACTTCTTAGGCTGATCTGCCTAGCATTGACCGTCTATTAACAAATGCTGAAGACAACAGTATAAAAGTAAAACGAATAGATGAGCAGGTGATCAAAAAAATTGAAACTCATGCGTCACCCTACCGAACAGGTATTTATAGTCCAGATACTGCAGTGAGTGATAGTAAATCCGTGGCAAAAAAACTTTATTCATTGCTAAAAGAGCAAGATGTTAAATTTGAATTAAGCTTTCCATTGTTGGAGCAGAATGAACAAGAGAAAACTGTATCAACACAAAACAGAAAAATATCCTACGGTTACGTCTATAATTGTGCAGGTGCACACGCCGATCGTGTAGCAAAACTATTTGGAAAAGGTGAGGATTACACAATGGTAAGTTTTAAAAGGATCTTATAAGTTAAGGTCTGAAAGTGATCACATGGTAAAGAGTAATATATATCCTGTGCCAGATATCAAACTCCCATTTCTTGGGGTACATCTGACAAGAGTAATCAATGGTGAGGTTTATGTTGGTCCTACGGCAATCCCTACTTGGTCGTGAAAATTATGGTGTTTTAAAAGGAATTGAGTTAGCAGAGGGCCTGAAATTTGGTTCCGAGTTAGCAAGCATGTAACTAAATAATAAAAGTAATTATAGGCTATTTGTCGATGCGGAAATTAGGAAATATCTGAAACCATGGTTCGTTAAATCAGCTCAGAAATTAATGGCTTATCTGAGAACTGAAGATTTGATACCTAGTGATAAAGTGGGAATTCGTCTGCAATTAGTTAACACAAAAATAGGTTATGTTGAGATGGATTATATCATTGAGCAAACGAATAGTAGTGTACATATTTTAAATGCAATTTCACCTGCATTTACTAGTTCTTTTAGCTTTGCTGAATTTATACTTGATTATGTAGAAGACACAAGATAACTATAGACTTGTGACTACAAATAATAGCTGTAAATTATTTCAAATGGAAAGCTAACTACATAATATAGAGTAAATATGATTACCAATATAACTGAGGAAAAAACAAACTTAAGTATTGCAGTTTATTGTAAGGATTATGATCAAGAACATGATTATTTTACTGATACAACAATTGAATCTGGTAGGGATGCAGGGCATCCCTTTAATCGTGATGATGAGAATTTCTTTGTTAGAAGATTATATGATGATCTGATTAGTATAGGTGCTAGTGTTGATAGGTATGAAAAATACATAAAAAATGATATTAGTCCTACGCACGTGATCTTTATTGATATACCTAAAGAAAAGTCCATTATAAAAAATAAGGTAATATCTAAGTCAATAAAAATTGCGTTATTATCCGAGTGTGAGGTTATAAAACCATGGAACTATAAGAAGTCTTATCATGATTTGTTCGATTATTTATTTACATGGACAGGTAGTGTATTAAAGACGATGACAAATGCTGTGTACATGCCATGTTTTTTTTCATATACTGATAATAATTTGAAAAACTACAAGCAATACCATAATATAAAAAAAGAAAAATTATGTGTTATGATCGCATCTAATAAATATCACACGCATCCATTAGAATTGTACTCAGCACGTAAATCGGTAGTGGAGTGGTTTAACACTAATAGATCTGACGATTTCGATCTTTATGGATATGATTGGGATAAAAGATATATTAGATCTCCTAAGCCATTGAGAATCTTGAATAGGTCTAAGATATTTACAAAAAGTAAAAAAGATACTTATAAATGTTATAAGGGAGTTGCAATAACAAAAATTGAAGTAATGGCTCAATACAAGTTTTCAATTTGTTTTGAGAATGCTAGATCATTATCTGGATATATAACCGAGAAAATATTTGATTCGATGATATCTGGATCAATACCGATTTATTATGGAAGTCCTGATATTGCAGAACATGTTCCAGGTCAGTGTTTTATAAACTTTCAGGACTTTGATAATATTAGCGAACTATATAGTTATATAAGTAGAATTTCAGATAAAGAGTACACAGAATATATCAGTGCAATTGAAGAATTTCTAACAGCCCCTCACATAGAGTTATATTCTGCTGACTTCTTTTCTAAAAATATTATAAAAACAATTACTAACTAAAGAGTAAATCTCTAAAGTCATTTATACTTTGTATTATATTTTATGTTCAAGCAGGATTTTGTTAACAAATAGAAATTTAAACTTTGAAAATCTCATTAATCAATCCTCCTTTTCTTTTTCCTTCTAAAAAAGAAATAGTATTTTCTCAATGTTTAGGTGTTAGAAGTTTATCTGCTTACTTGAAACAAGAAGGATTTCATGATGTTTGTATTATTGACTCTTTAATGCAAGGTTTCGATAATGTTAAGACATACTCAAATGGATATATTGTTGGATTAGAGTTAGATGAAATTGTGTCAGCAATTCCAAAAGAGAGTGCAATAATTGGAATTTCATCTCCTTTTAGTCAATTAGCTCCTATTGTACATGACATAGCTAAATTAATTAAAGCTAGTTTTCCTGAGGCATTGCTGGTTATGGGGGGAGTTTATCCATCTACTCAACCAGAACTAGCTTTAACATCTTCTGTTGACTATATAGTTGTTGGTGAGGGAGAAACGGCTATTTTAGATATGGCACTTGGTAAAAATCCTTGTAAAATTATGGGAGTTTACTCACCTAGAAAAGAAATATTGCCTAATTATCCAGGGGCTCCAACGGTAAATGAATTGGATAATCTTCCTTTTCCAGATTATGAATTGCCGGATATGGAAAGATATTTTACTATCTCTCCAAGAATGGGGAGAGGGAAAACGGCTTCTCTTGTAACTTCGAGAGGATGCCCTTTTACATGTGAGTTTTGCTCAATAGAGCCGGTATACGGAAGACGTTTTAGAGCTAGGTCAGCTTCTAAGGTGCTAGAAGAAATTAAGATGTTAGTAGACAAATTTAATGTTAAAACATTAGAAATAGAAGATGATAACTTTACTCTTAAAAAACCTCGAGTGATAGAAATACTTAAAGGAATAATAGAGCTAAATAAAGGAGGTGCAGGGCTAAGCTGGAATACACCTAATGGAGTTGACATTGAAACACTTGATGAAGAACTAATTTCATTAATTAAAAAATCTAATTGTACTTCTTTAACATTGGCTCTGGAGCATGGCGATGAAAATATGCTAAAAATAATGAAGAAGAGAGTAAAGTTAAAAACAATGGAAAAAGTTGTTAAACTATTAGCTAAGTATGAAATACCAGAGTTTCAAGTGTTTGTGATTATTGGTTATCCAGGTGAAACCAGAGAACGTTTTGATAACTGTGTGACTTTTTTGAAACGCTTACGTAGCTTTGGAAGTAATATGATACTTTGTGCTAATAATGCACAACCATATCCTGGAACTCAACTGACAAAAAGATGTTTTGAAGAGGGAATTCTTACAGATCCTAACTATACTAATTTTTTAGTTAATAAACGATTAATGAGTACGGCCCATTTTATTCCTATTGTTACGCCTGACTTTGATGAGCATGAGGTTAAGAGAAGAAGATTGGCTGTGACTGCTCTTACATCCTCTAAATGGAAAAGTATAGCAAAAATGATGTTACCAGTGCGGTTAATCGATATTATTCTAACCATTAAAAGATCAGTGTAGGTTATAATAAATATGATTATTGAACAAGAGTGTATATCAGTAATTATTCCAGCATATAATTCTGCTAATTATATTGAGGAAGCTATTGATAGTATGCTCAATCAAACATATCAAAATATTGAAGTAATTGTAATAGAAGATGGATCTTCTGATAACACAATAGAAGTTGTAAGGACATTTGATGATAATAGGTTAAAACTATTAATTAATGAGCAAAATAAAGGGATTGTTTTTTCATTAAATAAAGGAATTTCTTATGCAAAAGGTGAATATATTGCAAGAATGGATTCAGATGATATATCTTTTCCAGAAAGATTATCAAAACAGCTGAAATATCTGAAGCAGAATGATTTGCAAGTTTGCGGCTCCTCTATTGAGATGTTTAGCTCAACTAGTGGAACTGTCACATATCCTATCACAAAAGAAGATACTAATTTTGCTATGCTTTTTATGTCTCCATTAGCTCATCCAACAGCTTTCGGATTATCTTCTGTATTTAAAAAATATGGTTATCGAGATGTTGCTGCTGAAGACTATGATTTATGGAAAAGGATTTCTATTGATTGTTTAAACATAGGGAATATTCCAGAAATTCTTCTTAGATATAGGGTGCACCCAGGCCAAGCATCTGAAGATAAAAGAGACATAATAAAATCTTCCATTGTAATTGCAAGAGAGTATGCTCAATATTATATTTCTGATAAAAATCTTATAAAGAAACTTGATGTATCCAGTTACTTTATGAAGGAAAATCAACCAATAAAGGACATATATGACCTATTTGTCGGACTATGTTATTTAGCAAATAAAAAGGGTGTAACAAAGGACGGGTTATCTATGGTGATTGATATCATATTTAAAAAATCAACCAGTGTTAATCCTTATTGCTTGGTCTATTATTATAAAGCATTAGTGTCTGCAGGGTTAAGTCACTTTAAGTACGTCAATTCATCAATAGTTTTGCAATACATGCTTTTCATACATAAAAATAGCAAGTTTTATTTGTTTCTCAGAAAACAGATTATGAATTTACGTTCAAAGAAAGATCCGTAGTTCAATGTTATCAAAACTGATGGAACGTCAACTATAATGACAATATTAGTGACAACTGCATTAGAAGATCTTGATTATACTAATCAAGATTTATTGTTTCTAGGAGAGTGGTGTAAAAAGGCCCGTCAGGCACTTGAATTACGGCAAACAAGTGGGAAACGGGCATTTACGGGTTTTAAACAAGCCGTCGTTGTTGAGCACGTAAGTTTCGCTTATCCTGGTCACCCTCCCTGTATACAAGAGATTAACATGATGATTCCCAAAGGGAAAATGGTTGCCATAGTGGGAAAGTCAGGGGCAGGAAAGTCTACCCTCATTGATATTATAATGATGTTTAGTGAGCCATTGGATGGCCAGATATATGTTGATGGTGTACCGCTACATGAGTTTGATATAAATTCCTACCGGAAACATATAGGATATGTTCCGCAAGACAGTATCCTGTTCAATATGTCCATCGCTGATAACCTGCTTTGGGCAAACGAAGCTGCGACCAATGAAGATATTAAGGAGGCGTGCCAACAGGCAAACGCGCATGAGTTTATCGAAAAATTCCCTGAGGGTTATGATACCTTGGTAGGAGATCGAGGGGTTCGGTTATCAGGGGGACAGTTGCAAAGAATTGCTTTGGCGAGGGCAATTTTGGTCAAACCAGCACTCTTAATTCTTGATGAAGCCACCAGTTCTCTTGACACCAATTCCGAGCGTTTGATTCAACAGGCTATCGATAAGATTGCTAAACAAACTACAGTTATTGTTATTGCTCACCGGCTTTCTACAATCGCCAATGCCGACTATGTGTATGCGCTCAGAAGAGGGAGGGTTGTCGAGGAAGGAGCATACTCGGACCTTGTAGCTAAGAACGGATATTTCAACCGCATGGTTGAGCTTCAAACAATGAAACAGCCAAATCCTTCTGAAAATAACAACATTCTCAGTTAAGAAATGAAAAAGCCTATTGTCATAGGCGTGGCGGGCGGCACAGGATCTGGGAAAACGACCTTAGTCCGAGCCATTGCAGATAAGATCAATCATTCCGATATTGTGGTAATTCAACACGATTCTTTTTACAAGGACAGAAGTCACTTGCCGCCATCTGAGAGGGAAAAACTAAACCATGACCACCCAGATGCCTTGGAAACCAGCTTACTTTTACAGAACTTAAAAGATTTGGTTGCAGGGAATCCAGTAGAAATACCCGAATATGATTTTGTTTCCCATCCCAAAACGAAGCCTCAGTTTTTCTACCTTTGCGTCCGCAGACTTCAAAGAGATACAATAGAGCGTCAGAGAAGCGTTGAATCGGTCGTCAAACAGTATATGGAAAGTGTAAGGCCAATGCATATCGAGTTTGTAGGACCAAATAGGAAATATGCCGATATGATAGTCCCTGGTAGTAACAATAATGTGGCTGTCGATATGGTGGCGTCTATGGTTGGGCAGAAAGGGTTGGGCAGAAAGCGGATTGATCTGAGGGTTGATAGGTAATGAACAATAATTCAATACCGTTAGGAAAAAGTCAAAAGTAAGGAATGAAAGCTATCCTAATACTTTCCAGCTCCATTGCTCGCAGAGATTGGACGTTGGCCGAAAGAATCGTTCAAGACCCACAGACTCAAACCTATATGCTTGCCTATGATCGGTATGTATGCCAGCAGGTACGCCGGTTCAACGACAAGGTTCTGTCGATTGATGACTACCTCCCAGCGTCTGAATGGCACAATATAAACGAATTGTCAGTAAAATGGGCGAAGGATTGGTATCGACGGCCTGCGTTGGAAGGCAAGATGACTTGGCAGGGTATTGAACTCCCCGCAATGGTTGAATATGATTGGTATAAAACCTTGCACATCATTTTGCGCTTGAGTTGCATGATCACAAGGCTCATTGATACTCAAGAACCTGATCGACTGGAGTTATTTCTTGGAAATTGGGAACCGACTTCAATCTTGGTTCATAACGACGCACCTCTGCTGGAATTGATTGCGAAGCATGTTGCCGTGCAAAAAGGTTTGGAGGTTGTAAATCATGCTCGCAGAGGATCTTTTTTAAACGTCTTTTGCCCGAGATACACCAAAATCAAAGCACGCCCGGTTCTGCGTGAGGTGAAGAATCTATGTCTTCGTCTTCTCAGTTCCAAAAAAATTCAGTTGCGCAGGAATGGAGTTAAAGCAACTCAACACGCCATTTTTGTATCGGGTGCTCGTTCGATCCTGGAAATTGCTCAAGCGTTTCAGAATGGAGGAAATAGGAAAAGTTTATACGTTTCATTCGGTTGGGCAACCCCTTCAACCGCAGTCCTGAACCAAAAAGTGGAGGCGTATATTTCGTTGAAAATTCCCTCTACGCATCGATGCGCTGCCCGGCTATTTGCCGGTCAATCTGCGGATATCCGTTCCTTATTATCAGACATCCGGTATTTTAATTGTTATGATATCGATCTTTTTCCGGTTATCGAACTTTGGATTAAGTATTTCTTGGATACTCAATTCCCTCGAATGGCGCGTAATATCGAAGCCGCTGAAGGGATAATACGAGATACTCGGCCTGATGTAATTGTTACCGATAATCGAACGATCGAATTAGCAAGGTTATTCTTGTTGCTTGCACGTAAGCACAGTATTGTTTCTGTTGAATTGCAAAACGGGATATTGCCTAGGGCGGCTACTGTTCCAGATTTTCCAGCA
>Ga0208640_1001190_pt1 | contig 10580 bp, 12 predicted proteins | sample ETNtaG_23_FD_185774 | JGI IMG/M metagenome (GOLD analysis project Ga0208640, IMG submission 185774) | Marine microbial and viral communities from oxygen minimum zone, Eastern Pacific Ocean - ETNP201310SV72 (SPAdes) (version 2) | ecosystem: Environmental > Aquatic > Marine > Oceanic ... | reverse complement strand
AAATTAAAAAGAATTCTCAAAATTCTAGGAATATTGCTCAAGCAGCATCTTAATTGTAGCATATAAATTTTTAAGATTAAAAAATGAAAGAACTAAAAATATATAATTCTTTGACAAAAAAAAAAGAAAATTTTATTCCAATCAATAAGGATAAAATAGGAATGTATGTATGCGGACCTACAGTTTATGACTATCCGCATATCGGTAATGCAAGACCACTGGTTGTATTTGATGTGTTATACCGTCTACTAAAAAAAATTTATGGAGAATACGAAATTACTTATGTTAGAAATATAACAGATATTGATGACAAAATTATCGAGTCATCAAAAAAAAATAAACAAAGCATTAACGAACTAACAGAAACTATAACCAAAAGTTTTCATGAAGATTGTCGGTATTTGCATTGCCTAAATCCAACTTTTGAGCCTAAAGCCACTGAACATATTAAGGAAATGATAGGCATGGTTTCGAATTTATTAAAAAATAATCATGCTTACGAAAACAAAAATCATGTTTATTTTTCAGTTTCCTCATTTAAAAAATATGGGAAATTATCAAATAAAAACTTTGAGCAACTTGTGGCCGGGTCAAGGGTAGAAGTTTCTGAATATAAAAAAGACCCACTTGATTTTGTTCTTTGGAAACCTTCAGACGAAAAAGATCCGGGCTGGGATTCTCCATGGGGTAGAGGACGACCTGGTTGGCATTTAGAATGTTCTGTTATGAGTGAAAAATTTCTAGGCAAGCAATTTGATATACATGGTGGTGGGCTTGATCTTGTTTTTCCGCATCATGAAAATGAAATTGCACAATCTTGTTGCGCAAACAAAACTGAAAATTTTGTAAATTATTGGCTACATAATGGATTTGTTACTTTTGATAAAGAAAAAATGTCAAAGTCTATAGGTAATATTGTGACAATAAATAAACTTAGGGAAAACGTAAATGGTCAAGTTGTAAGATTTGCATTGTTAAGCTCTCATTACAAACAACCATTGGATTGGAATGAAAAATTAATTGTAGAAAGTAAAAACATATTAGATAGATGGTACAATCAATGGGAACAAACTCCATCAGAAGAAATAGAAGATGAAGTATTAGAGCCACTTTTAGAAGATTTAAACACACCAGAATATATAACAAAATTGCATTCTCTTTATGAAAAAGCAAAAAAAGGAAGTAGAATTTCGAAAGTTAAATTTACAACAGCTTGTAATTTAATTGGTTTGCTTGAATCAACCCCTTTAATGTGGAAAGATTTTAAAAAAAATAAATCTCCAATTGATGAAAATTTTATTAATAAAAAAATTGAGGATAGAAATATTGCAAGAAAAAAAGGAGATTTTAACACGGCTGATGTTATTAGAAAAGAACTAGAAGATAACAATGTGATAATAGAGGATAAACAAAACAAAACTATATGGAAGTATAAATGAGTAAAGAAAAAATATATATTTTTGATACCACGCTTAGGGATGGAGCCCAAACCGAAGGTGTAAATTTCTCTATAGATGATAAAAATAAAATTGCTAAATCATTGTCAGATTTAGGAGTTGATTACCTGGAAGGTGGATGGCCAGGCGCAAACACTTTAGATACAACTTTTTTTAATAATCCTCCTAAATTAGTAAATACAACTCTTACAGCTTTTGGAATGACAAAAAAAACAGGAAGGAGCGCAGAAAACGATCCTGGACTTTCCGCTTTATTGAATACAAAAGCTCCGGCAATATGTTTGGTTGGAAAATCTTGGGATTTTCATGTTGATGTAGCTTTAGGCATTACCAAAGAGGAAAATTTGGAAAACATCAAAGAATCAGCAAAATTGTTTGTTAAAAACAAAAGAGAACTTATGTTTGATGCTGAGCATTTTTTTGATGGTTATAAAAAAAATTCTGAATATGCGTTAAACTGCATCAAAACAGCTTATAACGAGGGAGCAAGATGGATTGTTCTTTGTGATACAAATGGTGGAACTTTACCTCATGAAGTGGGCGAAATTGTTTCTAAAGTAAGCAAACAAATTCCTGGTATAAATCTTGGCATACATGCTCATAATGATACAGAAAATGCGGTAGCCAATTCTTTATCAGCTATTTTAGCTGGCGTACGTCAAGTTCAGGGAACAATTAATGGACTTGGAGAAAGATGTGGTAATGCTAATTTAATATCGTTAATTCCATCTATAGCTTTAAAAAAATCTTTTTCTGATAGTTTTGAAATAAAAATAAATAAAAATAAAATCAAAACCCTGACAGAATGTTCAAGACTTTTGGATGAAATATTAAATAGAAAATCAAATAGAAGAGCCGCCTATGTAGGACCTTCGGCCTTTGCTCACAAAGGAGGTTTGCACGTTTCTGCTGTTTCTAAAGATCCAAAAACATATGAACATATTGATCCTAGTTTAGTTGGAAATGTTAGAAATATTATTGTTTCCGATCAAGCTGGCAGATCAAATATCATGTCGAGATTAAACAAATACGGAATCAAGATTGATAAAAATGATCCAAAGATTCAAACTTTGCTGCAAGAGGTCAAGGGCAGGGAGTTTATTGGTTATTCATATGATGGTGCTGATGCATCATTTGAATTACTGGCAAGAAGACTTTTAGGAGAAATACCAAAATACCTAACCATTTCTAAATATGATGTATCAGTTAAAAAAGAATCGAAAGACAAAATAGATTCTATTGCAAAAGCTCATATTATAGTTGATGGTCAAGAAATTGTTTGTGAAGGATCAGGAAATGGACCAGTTCACGCCCTAGATAATGCAATAAGATCAAATGTTGATAATGTTGGAAAATATTCTAGATATTTAAAAGATTTGAAATTAGTTGATTACAAAGTAAGAATATTAAATACAGGAACTAATGCAATTACAAGAGTTTCTATAGAAAGCACGGATTCAACTGGCAAGAGTTGGTTTACGATAGGAGTATCACCAAATATTATTGAAGCTTCGTTTAAAGCGTTAATTGATAGTTTAGATTACAAGTTATACAAAGAAAAAGCTCCCGCCAATATCTAATGAGTTATTCAAATGTTCATTTTATATTATTCAAGCCACAATTAGCTGAAAATATAGGAGCTTGTGCAAGAGCGCTAAAAAATTTCAATTTTACTAAATTAGAATTGGTATCTCCCAAAATAAACTTTCCAAATGAAAAAGTTTTTGCAACTAGTGTTGGGGCCAAGGATATAATTAATACAAGCAAACTGTACAGTAATTTTGAAGACGCTATTAAAAATAAAAATTGTGTAATTGCAACGTCATCTAGAATAAGAAAAAAAAACTGTAAATATCTTTCAATAAATGAATTAAAAAAAATTAATTTTAATGAAAAAATAGCAATTGTTTTTGGTCCCGAGGCATCAGGACTAACGAATAATGAACTAAGCTATGCAAATTATGTGATAAAATTACCAACTAATAATAAATTTCAATCACTAAATTTGTCTCATTGTGTAATTTTACTTTGTTATGAGATATTTAAAATTCTGAATAAAAAAATTATAAAATTTAATTCAAGATACAAAAACAAACTGGTTAACAAAAAAGATATAAACAAGTTTGTTAATTTTTTGGTTAATTCATTGGACCAGATTGGGTTTTTACAACCACATCATAAACGCAAAAGCATGATAGAAAATATACGTACAATTTTTCATAAAATGAATTTATCAGACAAAGAAATGCGAATTTTATTAGGAATATTTGGCTCTTTAAAGATAAAAGGCTGATTGACAAACCAGATGTAGTGACTATAAATCTTCAAATTGAAAATGACAAAAAGACTAGCCTCAAAACATAAAGTAGATAGAAGACTAAAAGTGAATTTATGGGGAAGACCAAAGAGTCCATTTAATTCTCGAAATTATCCTCCCGGTCAACATGGCAATAAAAGAGTTGCCAGGCCATCTGATTATGGAATTCAACTTCAAGCCAAGCAAAAATTAAAATCTTACTATGGAAATATGAACGAAAGACAATTTAGAAATTGTTATAGAAAAGCAATAAAGAAAAAAGGCGATACAGTAGAAAATTTGATTGGATTATTAGAAAAAAGACTTGATATAATCGTATACAGAGCAAAATTTGCTTTAACAATCTTTTCATCAAGACAATTAATTAACCATGGTCACATCAGGGTAAATGGAAAAAAGGTTAATATACCCGGCTATCTAGTTAAAGAGGAAGACATGATAGAATTGAAAGAAAAATCAAAACAATTAGCGATGGTAGATGTTTCGCTTGCTAGTAAAGAACGAGATATTCCAGAATACCTACAATTAGATGAAAAGCAAAAGAAAATAAAGTTTGTAAGAACGCCAAAATTTGCTGAAGTTCCTTATCCAGTTTTAATGGAACCAAATTTAGTAATAGAATATTATTCTAGATAATTAATCGATTTGAAGTAAATAGCCTTGGTGTGAAATAATTATTTTTTTGTATAGTTTATCGATTTTTCAATAAATTTTTTTTGTAATTCACCTGACTCATACATTTCTTTAACTATATCGCAACCGCCTAAAAATTCTCCTTTAAGGTAAAGTTGAGGTATTGTAGGCCAATCAGTGAAAGTTTTTATTCCCTGTCTCAATTCTTCATTTTCCAAAACATTGATACCTTTAAAATTTACTCCCAAAATTCTTAACATATTTGAAATAGCCATTGAAAAACCGCATTGGGGTGCATCTGGAGTACCTTTCATAAATAAACATACATCATTCTGTCCAATTTCATTTTTAATTAAATTATTTATATCTTCCTTCATTAGTCTTTTTCCTTTGTTTTTATTGCCAAAGCATGTAGTTCATTTCCCATTTTACCTTTTAAAGCATTATAAACTATTTTGTGTTGTTCTATTTTACTTTTACCTTTAAATAAAGACGAAATTATTATTGCGGAGTAATGATTACTATCTCCTGCTAAATCTTGAATATTAATTATGGCGTCAGGAATTGCTTCTTTTATTAGATTTTCAATTTCTTCCAAATTCATAGCCATAATTGTTCAACTCTGCATAGTTTAGTTAAAAACTCTATTAAAAATTAAACCTACTTTTCTGGTATAATAGTTTAAGTTAAAAATTTTTTTCAATTTTTTATTATCAAAATGTCCATAAATTTTTTTGTCACTCTTTAGACTATCTAGTAGAGAAATATTGTTATTTTGAGCGTTTGTAGAATGTTTTTGCACTATTTTATAGGAGTACTCTCTTGAAAATCCTTTTTTTGTCAGTTCAAGCATTACTCCTTGTGAAAAAATTAACCCCTTGGTTAAATTTAAATTACTTAACATCTTTTTTGGATAAATATTCATATTTTTTAATATATTTTTTAGTCTAAAAAGAACAAAATCCAACGTTATAGTAGAATCTGGTCCAATATTTCTTTCAACGCTTGAATGTGAAATATCTCTTTCATGCCATAATGAAATATTTTCTAAAGCGGGAATAACATAACTTCTTACCAATCTAGAAAGTCCAGTAAGATTTTCACTTAAAATTGGATTTGTTTTATGAGGCATGGCAGATGAACCCTTTTGATTTTTTGAAAAAAATTCCTGAACTTCTTGTACTTCCGTTCTTTGTAAGTGCCTTATTTCGGTAGCTATTCTTTCAACAGATCCTGCAATTATTGCTAAAATAGAAAAATAATAAGCATGCCTATCTCTAGATATAATTTGTGAAGAAATAGGTTCAATTTTTAATTTTAATTTTTTTGCAACATATTTTTCAATTCTAGGATCAATATTTGCAAAAGTACCAACAGCACCTGAAATAGCACATGTAGAAATTTCATTTATAGCATGAACTAGTCGTTTTCGATTTCTTTTAAATTCTTCGTAAAAGTTGGCAAGCTTTAGGCCAAACGTAACCGGCTCAGCGTGCATACCGTGACTTCTTCCAATACAAACAGTAAACTTATGCTTTTTTGCTTGTTTTTTTAAAACTTTTAAAATTTCATCAATATCGTTTAATAAAATTTTTCCCGATCGAACTAGCTGAATATTGAAACAAGTGTCCAAAACATCAGAAGAAGTCATTCCTTGGTGTAAAAATTTTCCTTTTGAACCAACTTGTTCTGTTATTGATGTTAAAAAAGCAATTACATCGTGCTTAACTTTATCTTCAATTTTATGGATTCTTTCAACACTAATCCTAGCTTTAGATCTAACTGCTTTTGTAATTCCCTTGGGAATTACGCCAATTTTTTCCATTCCTTCTGCAGCAGCTAATTCAATATCAAGCCAAATCCTGTATTTATTTTTTTCTTCCCAGATATTGGTTAATTCTTTTCTTGAGTATCTTTTAATCATGACGAGTAAGGAGGTTGAGTAAAGTTTTTATCCGATTTAGTAAATATTTCAAACCCTTCATCTGTTACACCCACAGTATGTTCAAATTGTGCTGATAAACTTTTATCTTTTGTAACAGCTGTCCATCCATCATTAAGGACTTTAATGTTGTACTTTCCTTCATTTATCATTGGCTCAACGGTAAAAATCATTCCACTTTTTAAAGCTTCTCCAGAATTTTTTTTTCCATAATGTAGTATATTTGGTGGTTTATGGAAAACTGTTCCTATTCCATGACCGCAATAATCTTTTACTACAGAGAATCCTTTTGATTTAATATAATCTTGAATTGTTGCGCCAATATCTCCCAATTTTATTCCAGGTTTAATTATTGATATTGCTTTCATCATTGATTCGTAGGTTGCGGATATAAGATTTTTACTTTTAACAGAAACATCACCAATATAAAACATTCTACTCGTATCACCATGATGTTCACCTATGAACGCGGTAACATCAACATTTGTAATATCTCCATCTTTAAGTATCTTTTCAGATGGTATCCCATGACATACGATATGATTTGTTGAAACACAACATGGTTTTGGAAAACCTCTGTAGTAAAGTGGAGCAGAGTTCCCGCCATGATCTTTTATATATTCATAACAAATTTTATCTAAAAAATTTGTGGATACACCTGGTTTAACAAAAAATGTAAGCTCATCAAGAGCATTTGCGGCAAGTTTTCCTGCAATATGCATTTTTTCAAACAATTCCGAATAATTTTTTTTCATTAGCAACTATAATATTTTAACAGGTTTATTTACTTTTATCTCTTGGGTACTCAATTTACAATTATAGCAAAGTATTTTTATACCTTTTTTTTTAGCTTTTATAAAAGTCTTTTTGTATTCAATATCAATTTTATCAGTAATTTTAAATTGATTACAATCTTCTCTTTGAATTAAATATAAAATATAACTTTCATATCCTTCTTCTTTGGCTTTCATTAATTTTATCAAATGTTTTGTTCCTCTTGAAGTTATAGCGTCTGGAAATTCTGCAACATTTTTTTTTATTGAAAGTGTAACATTTTTAACCTCTAAAAAAATTTTTCTATCATTCTTTTTAAGCAGAAAATCAAATCGGGTATTTGTATTGTAAACAGCTTCTGTTTTAATATTTTCAAATTTAGAAAATTCTTTGATAGTTTTGTTAGTTAATGCTTCGAGAACAATTTTATTGGCAAAAATTGTGTTTATCCCAACTAAATTATCTTTGACATTAATTAATTCTAAAGTGAATTTAAGTTTTCTTTTTGGATTATTTGATTGTGAAATCCATATTTTATTATTTTCATCAAGCAAACCTAACATTGAACCAGAATTAGGGCAGTGAGCTGTAATTATTTGGTTATTTACTTTAACATCAACAAAAAATCTCTTGTATCTTCTGATTAATACTCCGGATATTAAATTATCTGTAAATTTCATAAAAAAAATATAATATTATTTTAAAGATGAATAACAAATCAAATAAGGTGAATGCAGCAATAATAATTATTGGGAATGAGATTTTATCAGGCAGAACCCAAGATACAAATCTTGCATATATTTCCAAATGGTTAAATACTCACGGTGTACAAGTTAAAGAAGCGAGAATTATTCCTGATTTAGAAAATGCAATCATAGACAATGTTAATGAATTAATAAAAAAATTTAAATATGTTTTTACCACCGGAGGAATTGGACCTACCCACGATGATATTACCGCCAGGTCAATTGCAAAAGCTTTTAACCTAAAATATGAATTTCACAAGGAAGCTTTTGCTATATTAAAAAAATATTATAAAGCTGGAGAATTTAACGAGAGTAGACAAAAAATGGCTAAAATGCCCGACAATGCAAGATTAATTTTTAATCCATCAAGTGGAGCTCCCGGATTTATTGTTGAAAATGTTTTTTGCCTGCCAGGAATTCCATCAATTCTTCAATCAATGTTGGGCGATCTGAAAAATGAAATTTTGGGAGGAAAACCATTAATAAGTAAAACAATAAATCTGAAGACAGTTGAAAGTGAAATAGCTATACCCTTAAAGGAAATTCAAGAAAAAAATGATAAAGTTGAAATAGGTAGTTATCCCTTCATTAAAGCGGGTAAAGTTGGCGTTGCAATTGTTTTAAGATCTGAAGACGAATCCAAAATTAGTATTTGCAATGAACAGATTTTAGAATTAATAACTAGTAAAAAAATTCAAATAATTAATAAAGATTAGTTAATGTTATATTTTGCATACGGTAGCAACTTAAGTCATGAGAATATGAAAAAGAGGTGCAAGGATTCTTATTTTATAAAAACAATAAATCTAAAAGATTATTCACTTACATTTAGGGGCAAATGTGGAGCAGCAGATATAGAAAAAAATAAAAATTCAATAGTTTTAGGTGCCTTGTACGAAATTTCCGAGTCTGACGAGAAAAAATTAGATGTGTATGAAGATTATCCAAATCTTTATAAGAAAATGTATTTTAAGTATTTTGGTAAAAAAGTTATGACTTATATAATGCCAAAAAAAACAACATTTAAAAATCCCACCACTCGATATTTGAATATTATTATACAAGGATATAAAGATTGCAAACTTGATGAAAAATATTTAAATAAGGCTTTAAAACCCTCATGGTGAAATTGGTAGACACAAAGGACTCAGTATCCTTGCCCATTAGGGAGCGATGGTTAGAGTCCGGCCGAGGATATCAAAAATTCAATTAAACATTCAGTCAGGCTAGTGATAGAATAATTTATATCAAAGAGATTTAAATGATTGAATTTAACTCAAGCCCAAACCCTACAATTGGAGTTGAGATAGAACTTCAGTTGGTTGATAAAAATACCTTAGATCTAAAAAACATAGCTTCCAAAGTGCTTGCTGATGTAGATAAAAAATTTTCAGACAATATTAAATGTGAACTTATAGAATCAATGATAGAGATTAATACAAATATTTGTTCAAATATTGAAGAAGTTGATAAAGATATTAAACAAACTTTAAATCATCTAGAAAAAATATTAACAAATCATAGCGCTGGTTTTAGTTGTACTAGCCTTCATCCTTTTGCCAAAGGAAAGAATCAAATTGTTTCAGATAACCCTCGTTATAAACGGATAATGAGAGAACTTCAGATCGTAGGAAAAAATTTTATATCACAAGGGCTTCACGTACACATAGGTATAGATGATCGCGAAAAAGCAATGCAGGTAAATAACGCATTAAGGATATATCTACCATTGCTTCTTGCACTTTCTACATCATCACCATTTTTTGAAGGAGAAGATACCGGACTACACTCTTATAGAACTAAACTTTTTGAAGCCCTACCTCTTGCTGGTATGCCAGATTATTTAAAAGATTGGGGTCATTTTGTGCAATTAACTGAACAATTGCAGAGAGCCGGCATTATAAAATCGGTCAAAGATCTTTGGTGGGATGTCAGGCCACATCCCGGATTTGGAACTGTCGAAATAAGAATTTGCGATATTCCTATAAATTTTAAAACAATAATAGCTCTAGTTGCTTTAATACAAGCTCTTGTTGTAACGCTTATAAATGCAGATCCTTATAGCGGTACACATATACAAATTCTTCAATCAAATAAATGGCAAGCTGTACGCTATGGCCTCGAAGGTGTTTTTGTCGATCCTAAAACTTTTCAGAAATTAACCATGAGAAAAGCAATTGAAAATCTTTGCATTTTAGTAGAACCGGCGATTGTTTATTTGAGTTCAAAGAAATATTTTAATACACTGGAAGAAATATTAAATACTGGCACAGGGTCTACAAAACAGAGAGAACTTTATAATAGTTCAAAAAATTTTGAATATGTATTGCAATCTTTAAAAGAATTATTCTATCAATAATTTTTTACATTGTTAAATTGTTAATGTTGACATAAATGCAAGTAAATAAAAAAATGTCTTGTGGTGAAACTGGTAGACACAAAGAACTTATTAATACTTGTTTATACAAATAACATAATAAAATTAATATTAATTGTTAAAATCGTATTAGTGTAGTTTTTGTGTAATCTGTAGAAAGACTGGTTATCGCGCTTCACGGTTAGTAGTATTTTGATAATATATTACGCGAATGATTTATAATCTTGTATCAAAAAAAAATTGATATTTCTTAAAGTTTAGAAGATAATTCTGGAATAAAATCTTATAAAAAAGTCTCGGATTTATTGCTAAAGGTAAAAAAATTGTAATGAAA
>Ga0208640_1001189_pt1 | contig 10581 bp, 11 predicted proteins | sample ETNtaG_23_FD_185774 | JGI IMG/M metagenome (GOLD analysis project Ga0208640, IMG submission 185774) | Marine microbial and viral communities from oxygen minimum zone, Eastern Pacific Ocean - ETNP201310SV72 (SPAdes) (version 2) | ecosystem: Environmental > Aquatic > Marine > Oceanic ... | reverse complement strand
TAGGGGGGCGTCATCCTCCGGAGGCTCCAGGGGCGTCGAGGTACCCGGGGGCTCCGACTCGTCGGGGGTAGGCGTGTCGTCGCTCACCGGGAGGACCCGTCTCGCTCCACGTCCACGATGTCGCCTTCTGTCACCATCGGATTCCCTGACCCCTGCTGTCGCGCCCGGTCCCACGGCTTGTCACGTGATACCTCGCGCTGCTTGTTGCTACGTCGGTAGCCTTCCGACGCCCGGTCCAGCCTGCCGTAAGGGTCCTGTGGGTCGCTAGTGGACAGCCCGTGGAAATACCCGGGATTCCGTCCCGGACGCCGGGGACAAGGTTGGGGACGGGAACAGGGACAACCGCCGGTGTCTGTGGACAACCGGCGAGCGACATGCTCAGTCCTCGGCCGTGACCTCGATGGTAACCGGCACCGTCACCTCAGGATGGAGGTGCACCGTGAACTCGTGGGTACCGATCTCCTTGGCTACCTCGCCCTCGACCAGTTGCCGATCGACTGTGACACCGGCCTGTTCGGCCAGGGCCTTCGCCACTTCAGCAGAACCGACGGAGCCGTAGAGTCGTCCCTCGTCGGAGGCCTTCATCGAGGTGGTCAGCACCGTTCCCTTCAACCGGTCGGCGACCGTCTCGGCGTCAGCGCGTTCTTCGGTGGCCTGCATCACTCGCTTGCGCTGCATCGCCTCGGACTGTGCAGCGATGCCGGCCGTGGCCACGACGGCCAGACCCTTGGGCACCAGGTAGTTGCGGGCGTAGCCGCGAGCAACGTCGACGACGTCGCCGGTCCTTCCCAGGCCGTCGACATCGGTGCGAAGGAGGATCTTCACGACTGGTCCTCGTTTGCCTCAACGGTCTCGACAGCGTCATCGGGTGCTTCCTCGGCTGGCGCTTCCCCGGCGGGTGCTTCCTCGAAGGTCGCGTCCTCGGCGGGCGCTTCCTCGAAGGTCGCGTCCTCGAAGGTCGCGTCCTCGGCATCTGCCAGGCCCCCGGGCGGTGGCATCGACGGACGCGACGGCGGGCCGTCGGATCGATCGCCCCGTTCGTCGTTACGACGCTCGCGGCGCTGCGTGGTGACCCGGCTCGTGAAGGGGATCAGCGCCATCTCGCGGGCGACCTTGATCGCCTTGGCGACATCGCGCTGCTGACGGGCATCGTTGCCGTTGACGCTCCGGCCGCGGATCTTGGCCCGGTCCGAGATGTACTTGGTGAGCAACTCCGTGTCCTTGTAGTCGACATACTCGACCTTGCCGATGACGATCGGGCTCACCTTCTTGCGCCCCCGCCGCTTGTTGCGGGGCTTCGTACGGCGAGGTGGGCGTCGGGCCATCAGAAGGGTTCCTCATCGGTCGGGAAGTTGCCGCCGCCCGTGGACGGACGACCACCGCCCGAGGATCCGCCCGAGGATCCGCCCGAGGATCCGCCGCCATCGCCACGGAACTCGTTGCGGGTGATCTCGGCGGTCGCCCACACAAGGCTGGGAGCCACTTCGTCGGCGACGATCTCGACCTTGGACCGGCGCTCGCCCTCCTGGTTCTCCCAGGAGCGCTGGTCGAGACGGCCGTACACGATCACGCGTTGCCCCTTGGTGATCGACTCGGCCACGTTCTCGGCCAGGCTGCGCCAGCAGGTGACGTCGAAGAACGAAACCACCTCTTCGTCGTTCTGGTCCTTGCGGTTCCACGCCACGCCGAAGTTGGCGACGGGGGCCCCACCGGGAGTGAAGCGCAGTTCGGGGTCGCGGGTCACGTTGCCCACGATGGTCACGGTGTTGTTGAATCCCATGTCAGTACTCCTGTTCGTCAGCCGGTGGTGACCGGCTCGCCATCGCCGAGCAGACCACGGCGGTCCACTTCAGAATCGGGAAGGCGGAGGATCTTGTGGCGGACCACCTCACTGCGGTCCGCGAGCCGGAGATTCCGGTCGATGGTGTCGAGGTCGTTGGCCTCGGTGACCACCTCCAGGACGACGTAGACGCCTTCCCACTTGTTGTTGATCCGGTAGGCGAAGCGGCGACGGCCCCACGGCTCGGAATCGAGCTTGTTGACCACGCGACCGCCTTCGGCCTCGATGGTGGCGACGGCCTTCGACAGGCTGGCCGTCACGGCCTCCTCCTCGAGGTCGCCGTCGAAGATGATCATCAGTTCATAGGCGCGCATGGCAGGCACTCACCTCCTCTGGTCCCGGGGGCACGGATGCTGTCCCGGGGCCCCTCGTCCGGGGCAGGGGGAACGGGTTGTCGTGCTCCCGGAGGAGCGTGCCGAGGCTACCGGCAGAGCGAGCACTCGCGTGGTTGATCGTCGTGTCCTTCATCACCACCATTGTCGCGCTGGGGTGTGACACCCATGATGTGGAGGTCCCTGGCCGGGGCCGGATCAAGCGCCGGAATCTCCATCCCGCCGGGTTCAGGCCACCCCGTACAACCCCAGGGCGGCGGCCTCGGCATCGGCCATCCGGTAACTCTCGTCGACCGTCGGGAACGCCCCCGAACGCACATCGGCGGCGAAGTGTCGTAGCGCAGCCACACCCTCGGTATGCAGGTCGGCGTAGCGGCGCACGAACTTCGGCACCACCCGGTGCTCGAGCCCCAGGACATCGTGGAAGACCAGCACCTGCCCGTCGCAGTCGGGGCCGGCACCGATGCCGATGGTCGGCACGTCGACGGTCCCCGTGACCCGGGCGGCCACCAGGTCGGGCACACCCTCCAACACCATTGCGAAACATCCGGCATGGGCGAGCGCCTTGGCGTCGTCGACCAGGTCGAGCGCCGCCCGGGCATCCCGGCCCTGGACCTTGAAGCCGCCCATGGCATGCATCGACTGGGGAGTGAGGCCGATGTGGCCCATAACCGGAATCTCGGCACCAACCAACGCTTCGATCATCGGCAGCCGACGTCTACCGCCCTCCAACTTGACCGCCTGGGCCCCCGCCCGGATCAGGGTGGCGGCGTTCTGGACCGTCTCCCCGACCGACACGTGGTAGCTCATCCACGGCATGTCGGCGACGACCAGCGCATCGGGTCGCGTTCGGGCCACCGCAGCAGTGTGATGGGCGATGTCGTCGACCGTCACCTGGAGGGTGTCGTCGTAGCCGAGCACCACCATTGCCACAGAATCGCCGACCAGGATCAGGTCGGCACCGGCCTGGTCCACCATGCGTGCGCCGGGCGCGTCGTAGGCGGTGAGCATCACGAGGGGATCGGCGCCGCTCGACGCCTTGCGTGCCCGAACGGCGGGCACCGTCATCTGCTGGGCCATTGTCGGCCTCCTTTCCCGTCCAGCGCACTGCGGCTGCCGGCGGTCGATCAAGAGGGTAGCAGCGCTTCCACCGTGCGTCGACGGAACCAGAGCATGACGTGTGCGACGCCTGCCGGGATGCAGTTGCGTTCAGCCGCGACCGATCGAACTGATCCGAACCAGGTGGTTCCAGGCGCAGGCCACACACACCTCGACGGTGTAGGCAGCGAAGGTGCCCGGGCGGGCGTCATAGCGAGCCAACTCGCCGGGCACAGAAAGGCAGCGCCCGTGCGATGGCAGCCGTGGGCCGAACACGTAGACCACACGTGCCAGTTCGTGATCGTCGCAGATCGGACACATCTCACCTGTGCGTTCGCCGCAGTGGTGGGCATTGCGCCGCAGCATCGGCTGGGCGTCGCAGACCAGGTCCCGTGCGAGGGTGCCGTTGCGGAAGGCTTCGAGGGCGCACTGGCGAGCCAGTCGGTAGTCGACATCGGCCGTCCGCGTGTCCGGTACCAGTCCCCTGGCCGCCTGTCCGAAGCCCATGCGCCACTGTAGGTCATCCCCGGGACACGCTCCGGCGCGTCGGTCGAGGAGGCCTGTCCCGGTCAGCGGCCCTCCCACCAGTCGACGAGGCGACGCCCCGCCTCATCCGGTTCGAGCCGGCCCTCACTCAGCCGCAGTTCCGCCAGCCAGGCCATGGCCTCGCCCACGTCCGGCCCGGGTTCGAGTCCGAGCAGTTCAATGACCTGCACCCCTCCCAACGCCGGACCCAGGTCGTCGAGGTCGCCATCGGCACGCAGGTCGGCAAGCCGCTTCTCGAGCACACCGGTCGCCGGTCCGGCCAGCCCCGCCAGGACGACCGCCCCGGCCAGGTACTCCCCGGCCACAGCGGTCAGGCGGCGAACCGCCTCATCGGACCAGGCCTCGTCGGACCGCCCACGGATGAGCCCCACCGCCGCAGCCAACCCGAGGACCATCGCCCGCTGACCACCCGATAGTCGCAGCCAACGGAGGCGCTCCTCGAGAACCGGCGCCGACACGTCCATGAGCAACGCAGCCAACCGAACCTCGGGCACCGGACCGGCGGCAACGACCCGGCCAAACACCTCTGCCCGCTCCAGAGCCGACAGCTCCGACACCTCCGGCAGGAACATCGGCAGTTGCCCTGCCTCCTCCAGGAAGGTCAGCCCGACCCCGGGATCCTCGAGGACCAGGAGCCTCCACAACTCGTCGCGGATGCGTTCGGCGGACACGATCCGCAACCGCTCGGACACCGTCCGGGCAGCCTCGACCAGCCCCGGCGCCGGCGCCAGGTCGAACCCGGCGAGAAACCTGGCCGCACGCAGCATGCGCAGCGGGTCATCCGAGAACGACTCCTCCGGAGTGAGCGGCGTACGCAGAACACGAGCCTCGAGGTCGGCCTGCCCGCCCAGTGGATCGTGCAGGGTCCCGTCGACCACGTCGACCGCCATTGCGTTCACGGTGAAGTCCCGCCGCAGGAGATCGTCCTCGAGTTGCGTCGAAAACGACACGACCGGCTTCCTGGAATCGGACAGGTACGCCTCGGCCCGGTGTGTCGTGATCTCGAACATGCGCTCCCCCAAGCGGGCCCCGATGGTGCCGAACTTCTCACCCTGCAACCAGACGGCGTCCACCACCCCTTCGATGAGGCTGCGGATACGGTCCGGCGGGGCATCGGTGGTCAGGTCGAAGTCACGATGGTCCTCGACCCGACCCGACAGCACATCGCGCACGATCCCACCGACGAGGTAGAGCCGCTGCCCGCCTGCAGCGAACCGGTCGGCCAGGGGCCCGACGGCCTCACACTGCGCCCCGAAGCGGGAACCGGTCGTGGTCATCGCACCACCAGTCCATGCAGGACAACCGCCGATTCGACGGCCTCCCTACCCGGACCCTCGCTGCTGGCGGCCTCGGGGCGATAGTCGACGCCGACCGCAGCCGCCACCGCTGCACCGGCGGACGCCGACAGAGCGTCGAGGTCGTAGCCGCCCTCGAGGAACAAGATGCTCCGACCGGTCCGGGCCAGCCCGACGAGTCGGTCGGTCAGGTCGGCGAAGTCACCGGAGGTCAGACCCAACCGGGTGAGAGGATCGGCCCGGTGGGCGTCGAAACCGGCCGACACCAACAGCCAGTCCGGAGCGAAGCGTTCAACGATCGGCACGACAACGGCATCGAGCGCATGCCTATAGGTGTCGCCGGCGGCTTCTGGAGGCAACGCAAGGTTGACGGTCGTCCCGATGCCCGCCCCCTCGCCCACCTCGTCAGGAGCACCGGTTCCCGGATACAGCGGCCACTGGTGACACGACACGAACAACACCCTGTCATCCGAATAGAAGGCCTCCTGGGTGCCGTTGCCATGGTGGGCATCGAAGTCGACGATGGCCACCCTCTCACCGGCATCGGCCAGCGCCATTGCGGTCACGGCCACGTTGTTGAGCAGGCAGAAACCCATGGTCCGTGTCGGAGTGGCGTGGTGGCCGGGCGGGCGGACGGCGCAGAAGGCGGTTTCCGCCTCACCGTTGCGCAGGGCCGCCACCGCCACAAGGCCGGCACCGGCGGCCAGGCGTGCCGCCGTCCACGATCCGGTGCTCATCTTCGTGTCGGCATCGACCCGACCACCACCTGCTGCGTCCAGGTCGACCAGGCGCGCGAGGTGCGGGACCGGATGGCATCGCAGCAGATCCTCGTCCGATGCCTCCTCCGCTGGGCGCCGCACGACGGCATCGCCGAGGCCTGCCGCGTCGAGGCCCGACCACACAGCCTCCAGACGTGCCGGCCGCTCGGGATGGCGTTCGCCCGGCCGGTGGTCGAGGAAGCGTTCATCGGTCACCACGAGGACACTCACCGCGGCGATCGTACCCTCCGCCGTCCGAGCGTCCGGGGTGGGCGGACAGCGACGGCGACCGGCCTCCCCCGCCCACGAGCCGTAGTGTGGACCCATCGCCATGGCCCTACTTTCGTACGTCTCCCGGTCGCCCGAGCGATCCCGGATGTTCACCGCTTCCACCGGTGTCCGATTCCGATTCGGGCCACGCCGCGGCAACGGTCCCGAGGGACAGGTCATCCCCCTGGGGGGCGGTCTCCTCGACGCCGCATCGGTAGTCGAAGTCGTCGAACACCTCCGTAGCCACGGATACGACGCGATCCTCACCTCTGCTCTGGTCCCTGACGAACAGCGGCCCTTCCTCGACGCCGGCTTCCGGACCGAGGAACACCTCGACCTCCTCCTCGCCGAAACGCAGCCGGACGTTGCGCCGACGTCCCGTCGGACCCGACGCATGCGCCGTAGCGACCTGTCCCGGGTCCTCGAGATCGACGCCTCTGCCTTCACGCCATTCTGGCGACTCGACCGGACCGCCTTCCACGAGGCCACATCCGCCACGCCCTCCTGTCGTCGGCGGGTCGTGTCCGTCGGCGACCCCTTGCGTCGACACGTGGTCGGCTATGCCGTCACCGGGCGCTCCGAGGGCCAGGGATTCGTACAGCGCCTCGCCGTCGACCCGGCCCACCAGGGAACCGGCATCGGCCGGGCGCTTCTCGACGACGCCCTCCACTGGCTGGCCCAACAGGGCGCAACAACCGTCCTGGTCAACACGCAGCCGGACAACGACGCTGCACTCGACCTCTACCGCTCGGCGGGATTCACAGACCGGCCCGGCGGGCTCTCGGTCCTCCGCCTGGATGTCCGGCCCTCATGACCCTCCCGCCACCCACGGGCCGACTCGCCCCTTCGATCGCCGCCGCACTGCTCGGCGCCCTCACGCTGTTCGGATCTGCGCTGCTGCTGCCGGGAGCGGGTGCAGAAACCGGTGGGGGCATCACCCTCATCGGCCAATCCCCATGGGTCGACGACGAAGGCGCGCTCGCTGTCGACCTGAGGGTCACAGGATCGATCGATGACGGCCTGTTGACATTCCGCCTCCACGAAGCCGTCGGCACCGGCGGGCTCCTCGGAGGTGCGCTCCTCGAACGCGAGGCGCTTCCCGAACCGGTGGGCTCACCGGTGACCTCCCAACTCGCCGACAGCCTCGGCGCCGGAGGCGTCGCCTCCCTCGTGCTCGACATCGGACCCGGGAGCGCCCTTCCGACCAACCCCGGATCGGTGCACCCACTCTCGATCCTGCTCACCTCGACCAGCGGCGAAATCCTCGACAGCGTCCACACGATGGTGATCCACCTCCCCGACGGCAGGCCGCCGTTCCCACTCCTGACCGCCCTGGCCATCGACATAGCCGGGCCACCCCCCCTCCAACCCGATGGAACCAGCGTCCCCGACCCCGGCACCGTCAGCAGCCTCCGATCTGTCATCGACGCTCTCATCGACCACCCGCTCGTGGCCGCCGACCTGCGCCTCCCACCGGCAACCATCGTCGCTCTCGCCCAGTCCGGCGAAACAGCCCACGGCCTACTGCTCGACGACCTGATCGACGCCGTCGGAGGCAGGATCCGGTTGGCCTCGTCGCCGTTCGTAACCGCCGACCCTGAGGCCTGGCGACAGGCCGAACGCCCCGACATCTACCAGGACATCCTCGACCACGGGGACCTCGCTCTCGCCGACGAGATCGGTATGACCCCCAACCGGGCCATCGCCCACCTTCCGCCCTCCGGCATCGCCGACACGCTCGACCTCCTCAGCCATCTCGGCAGCCAACGCTTCATCGTCAGCGCTGAGCACCTCGAACCCCGACCCGCCGACCTCGACAGCCTGACACAACCTGTCCGACTCCGAGGCGAAAGTGGTTCACCGTTCACGGCGCTGGTCGTCGATCCGCAACTGGCACGACACCTGCTCGGCCCCTACGGGCCCGTTGCCTCCGTACAGTTCCTGCTCGCCGACCTGGCGGTCCGCAGCTGGGCCGAGCCCGTCGTCCCACGCCTGGCCGTGATCGCCATCTCCGATCCCACAGCCCTGGAAGGCCTGCTCCTGGATGTCCTGCTCGGGGCCCTGGAAGAGGCACCGTTCGTGGACCTGGCGCCGCTTCCCGCCGTCTTCAGTTCACTCGCCACCCTCGATCCCGGCAGCATCACCGAGGCAACCCTGTGGCCGGAGGCGGTCGCCTCCAACGCCGCCAAGGTCCGGGACCGCGGACTGGTCGAGGTCACGATCGAGGCCTATGCATCCCTCGTCGGTGGACGGCGGCCTGAGATCGCACGCCTCGACGACCTGCTCGAGGCCACCGCGGCAGCGGAGCTCACCACCGAACAGGGTGAGCCGTACCTGCGTGCCGTCTACGACGCCGTCGTCGTGGTCCTCGACGCCTTCGAGGCACCCGACGACCAGAACGTGCTGCTCACGTCCCGCCGGGCAACCGTTCCCTTCACTGTCGAAAACAGCCTCCCCGTGCCTGCCCACGTCCGGCTGCACCTGGAGTCCGACGGTCGCCTCGACTTCCCGGAAGGGGACACCCTCGACGCCACCCTGAGCCCCGGCAGCAACCGGATCCCCATCCTCGTGGAGGCCAGGACCTCCGGCGATGCCCGCCTCCTGGTCACGGTCCGGTCGCCCGACACCTCGGAACTGCTGCAACTTCAGTCGTCCACGCTGCTCGTCCGAAGCACCCAACTCTCGGGCGTCGGCGTGTTCCTCCTGGCGGGAGCGTTGCTGGTTCTCGGCGTGTGGTGGTTCCGGTCCGCCCGCAACGGAAGGCCGGATCCGTCCGACGACTACGCTGCGCCCGACCCCGGGGAGGACCCATGACCGTCAAGATCATCACCGACAGTGCCTGCGATCTCACCGACGACGAAGTCGCGTCGTACGGCATCGAGATCGTGCCCCTGAGCATCCGCTTCGGCGACGAGGAGTTGATCGACCGCGAGCAACTCGGCATCACCGAGTTCTACGACCGCATGGCGACCAGCGAACACCTCCCACAGACCGCCGCTCCATCACCCGGACAGTTCGACCAGGCGTTCCGCCGTGCCCTGGACGGTGGAGCGGACCAGGTGGTGTGCATAAACCTCTCGAGCAAGGTTTCGGCCACGATGGAGGCCGCCCAGGCCGGTGCCCGGGGTTGTGATGGCGACATCCGGGTCCTCGACAGCGGTTCGGTCACCTGCGGGCTCGGCACGATCGTGCTGGCCGCCGCCCAGGCCGCCGCCGCAGGAGCCTCCGCCGACGACATCACCTCCCTCGTCGCCGATCTCTCGGCCCGGACCCGGGTCTATGCCGTCCTCGACACCCTCGAGAACCTCAAGAAGGGTGGACGGATCGGCAACGCCCAGGCATGGCTGGGCAGCATGCTGTCGATCAAGCCGCTGCTCGACTTCAGCTCCGGTGAGGTCGAGGAGGCGGGCAGGCAGCGCACCCGCAAGAAGGCCCTGGCGTGGCTGCGGTCGACGGTTGCCGACAACGCCGACAACATCGATCGCCTGGCGATAGCCCACGCCATGGCCGACGACATCGACGACTTCGTCGCCCAGGTGACGGCAGACACCGGCCGCAGCAACATCAGGGTCGATGTCGTCGGCCCGGTCGTCGCCAGCCACGGCGGCCCGGGACTCGTCGGTGTCGGCATGGTCCTGAAGGCCTGACAGTCGGCGGCTCCGAAAGGGCCGACCCTCCATACACCACCGGAAACGGGCCGCTCACTACCGTCGATGGTGATGGCACTGCAGCACCCACGCGGGGGCGTGGCCGGAACGGTCATCGCCGGCCGATACCGCCTTGTCGAACTCCTCGGTGGCACGGCCCGAACCGAGGTGTGGGCGGGACACGACGCCGTGCTCGAACGACCGGTCACCGTGAAGCTCGTCCATGCCGGGGATGTCGCCACCGGTGCCGCCCGCCTCACCCTCCCCGGTGTCGCCGCCGTGTTCGATGTGACCGACCACGACGGCCTGGCCGTGGTCGTGACCGAACAGGTCGAAGCCGTGCCCCTAGACCAGATCCTCGACCGGCAACCCGACCTCTCCGCCGACGACGTCGTCGCCCTCGTCACTGCGGTGGCCAGTGTCCTCGAAGCCGCACACGAGGCGGGTGTGCCACACGGAGCCCTCCGGCCGTCCAACGTCCTCGTCCGGACAGACGGAGCGGTCCTGCTGACCGACTTCCGGGGCACCGACGACGGAGGGCCCGGCCCCTTCGACCCGCGTACCGACCTCGATGCCCTCACCATCCTGCTCGCCGAACTCCTCGCCCACTGTCCTCGCAGCAACGTCCCCACGTACCTGCGGCAGTTCGCCGACAGGACGCTCACCGCTCCCGAATCGCAGCGGCCGGCCGGGATGCTTGACTTCCGGATGGCACTGAGGCCGGATGACGCCGGTCCCGGTGCCGCCGCCGACCGACCCCTGATACGCCGCCGGCTCTCCGGTGCCGTGCTCGGT
>Ga0208640_1001187_pt1 | contig 10591 bp, 9 predicted proteins | sample ETNtaG_23_FD_185774 | JGI IMG/M metagenome (GOLD analysis project Ga0208640, IMG submission 185774) | Marine microbial and viral communities from oxygen minimum zone, Eastern Pacific Ocean - ETNP201310SV72 (SPAdes) (version 2) | ecosystem: Environmental > Aquatic > Marine > Oceanic ... | reverse complement strand
GCCGAGGCGTTTCTCACTTATTGTGAGGAGTGTGGACTTTACATCAGAAGAATCGGTGACGAAAGGAAGATCATCACCAGAATGCATGATTTCCTGAACAGTGAGGAGGAGCTTTTTCCCAAGAGAACCGGCGGGGTGAAGATGCGCAAAATCTTCAGGTTTAAAACCACGTTTTTCGAGGAGCGCAATGGCGAGAGCGTCTCCCATAGCCAGCGTTGCTGTGGTGCTGGCGGTTGGTGCGAGTTCCAGAGTACACGCTTCTCTCTCAACACTCACATCCAATGCAATATCCGCTTTTCTACCTATGGTAGAATCGGTTCGCCCCACAAGTGCAATAACAGGAACATTCAGTCGTGCAAAAATTGGTATAAGTTGGATAATCTCATAAGTTTCACCACTATTGGATACGGCTAGGGCTGTATCCTGTGAAGTCACCATACCGATATCACCGTGGACAGCTTCGCTGGGATGGATGAACTGTGCGGGCGTGCCGGTGCTGGCAAATGTGGATGCAATCTTCTGTGAAATAAGACCCGACTTACCCATGCCAGTAACCACAACCCGGCCACTTCTATCAAAGATCAGTTCTACCGCTCTGTGGAAGTCTTCTCCGACTCTTTTCGCCAGCGATGTAAGCGCCTCAGATTCGATCTGGATCACATTCCGACCAATATCGATGTTTGGTTTGTTCTTACTCATCTTTTGATGCAATTCTGTTCCTGATAGTTTTGAGTGTTTCTTCGTAGAGGCCCTGACCCTTCAGGATCAGTTCCACTGCCTCGCGAAATGCTCCCTTTCCGCCGACAGCCTCCGTGCAGTGGTGAGCGATCTCTTTGATAAAAGGGTGTGCGTCTCGAACAGCTATTGCTATGCCCACTTTCTCCATAACAGCCGCATCTATAAGATCATCGCCAATGTAGGCTACCTCATCATCCTTGAGGTCATACTTTTGGCACAGTTCATCATAAATTTTCACTTTGTTAAGCTTACCCTGATAACAGTCTTCATCAATTCCCAATTCTTTCATTCTCGATTCTGTGGCGGGAGAGTAACGCCCCGAAATAACAGCAAGTTTCAATCCCGCTGCTCGTGCAAAGGCTACAGCGGCACCATCATGGATGCTGAAACGTTTTAACTCAACACCGTCGTTCCCCAGATAAATGGAGCCGTCCGTCAATACGCCGTCCACATCGGTGATGAGAAGTTTGATCTTTGGCAGACGATGTTCAACAGTTTTACTCATATCAAGAAGAAACTGCCTCCCTGATTCGAACCAGAGAGGAGATCAATTCTTCCGTTCTTTCAAGAGGCCACTGAGTTGCAGCATCGCTTCTTGCACCGTCAACATTATCATGGACTTCCATGAAAAGAGCGTCACAACCTGCGGCTACGGCAGCACGAGCCAGAAGGGGGATCATCTCCCGGTCTCCCCCTGAGTGATCCCCTTGTGCACTGGGACGCTGGACACTGTGAGTTGCATCAAAAACAACCGGATAACCGGTCTCTTTAATTATTGCGATTGACCGCATGTCGGAGACAAGATTGTTGTAGCCAAAGGATGCACCCCGCTCTGTCACCAATATCTGACTATTTCCGGCATTTTCTATTTTTTCAGTTATAGCGGTCACATCTCCTGGCGCCACAAACTGCCCTTTTTTTACATTGATGCATTTACCGGTTTCGGCGGCCGCCACCAGCAAATCCGTCTGCCGGCAAAGAAATGCCGGGATCTGGAGCACATCCGCCACTTCACTCGCAGGTTTCGCCTGGTCAGGAGTATGAATATCTGTCAGGATGGGAACATCTATCTCATTCTTGACTTCAGCAAGAATCTGTAATCCCTCATTTATACCGGGTCCGCGGAAAGAATCGCCAGCGGTACGGTTTGCCTTGTCGAAAGATGACTTGAAAATAAACGGTACGGCGACTCTTGAAAAAATCTCATTTAATGCAGCCGCCATATTCAGGCTGTGGTCGCGCGATTCTATGACACAGGGACCAGCGATAACAGGCATGACATCAGCACCGAAAACGACACCGTCAACAGTTATGGTCATTGTGAGTTGCTGTGGGTCACAGCTGCTTTTACAAAATCACGAAATAGAGGGTGGGCACGGTTTACGCGGCTTTTTAACTCGGGATGGAATTGACTCGCCACAAACCAGGGATGATCGGGTAATTCAATGATTTCTACAAGATTCAGGTCCGGGTTTATACCACTTAAGATCATCCCATGCTTTTCCAGCACTTTCCTGAATTTGTTATTTACTTCGTAGCGATGGCGATGCCGCTCTGAAACCATTTTCTTCCGATAAGCTTTATAGGTTTTTGTTCCTGATTTAACTTCACAAGCGTAAGCACCAAGACGCATGGTAGCACCTTTACGTTTTACTTTTTTCTGCCCGTCCATGAGATCTATAACCGGTTCACTGGCTCGCTTTTTGAATTCGGTACTGGTAGCCTTTTTCAATCCACAGACATGGCGGGCGAATTCGATGACGGCTGTTTGTAATCCGAGACAGATCCCTAAATAAGGAACCTTCTTTTCTCTGGCATACTTTCCTGCGAGAACCTTTCCTTCGGTACCGCGATCACCGAAACCCGGCAGTACCAATATGCCATCAACACCACCGAGCTGTTTATCACACTTTTCATCTGAAACAAGTTCTTCTGAGTTAATCCATTTAATAGAAACACGGGCGTCATTTTCCACACCGGCATGGATGAATGCCTCTAGCACGCTCTTGTACGCATCGGGTAGTTCTGTGTATTTCCCACAGAGAGCAATGGTGACCTCGTGACCGGGATTCTTGAACCGATCCACGAACGCTTCCAATTTGGTAATGTTCGGATTGGCACCATCAAGGCCCAGTTGTTGGGCAACAAGTTGGCCAACTTTCTGCTTATGGAAAACAAGGGGGATCTCATAAATGCTTTTCACATCTCTCGCTTCAACAACGTGTGAGGTCGGCACACTGCAAAAGAGTGAAATCTTCTCTTTCACAGATTTAGGGATTGGAAAAGATGACCGGCACAGTATCAGGTCGGGCTCAAGACCGATCTCCCTCAATTTCATTACACTGTGCTGTGTCGGTTTTGTCTTTAACTCTTCACTGGCTTCCACGAAGGGCAAAAGAGTCACATGGGCAATAAATACATTCTCCCGTCCCTTTTCCAAGCGGATTTGCCGAATTGTTTCCAGGAATGGCAAACTTTCAATGTCACCGACTGTACCCCCAACTTCGGATATAACTGCATCAAACCGTCTTGGTTTATTCATTTCATACACGCGTCGTTTAATCTCATCCGTGATATGTGGGATAACCTGAATTGTTTGACCGAGGTAATCTCCCAGACGCTCCCTTTCCAGAACAGCTTCATACACTTGCCCCGTGGTGGCGTTGTTGTTCTTGCTCATATCCACATCGATGAACCGCTCGTAGTGTCCCAGATCAAGGTCTGTTTCAGAACCATCATCCAAAACAAATACTTCACCGTGCTGATAGGGGTTCATGGTACCGGGGTCTACGTTGAGATAAGGATCCAATTTCATAATGGTGACAGATAGACCTCTGCTCTTCAACAGATAGCCGATAGATGCGGAGGTAATTCCTTTGCCAAGCCCGGAAATGACACCTCCCAGCACAAAAATGTATTTCGTTGGTTTCTTAGGCAATAATCTCTCTCTCCTTCAATTTTTCGAGGTCTTCCGGTCTGTTTATTCCTACAGAGTCAAGATCGGTAATGGCCACTGCAATGGGTATCCCGTTATCCAAAGCTCTCATCTGCTCAAGATCAAGAGCTTTCTCATTGGCAGACCGCACCATTCCGGCAAACTCGATCAGAAAATCTCTCTTGAATCCGTAAATGCCCAGATGTTTATAGCAATTATCCTTGGGTGTTTGGCTGATTGGCACCCTAAAAAAAGCGATCGCTTTGCCGTCTTCTCCAACCAGAACTTTAACAATATCAGGATTGTTCCAGTCTTTATCAGACAGATTTGTAGAAGCAACTGTGGCCATGGGTGTTATCGGCTCTGCCTGAAATTGTTCTATGAGAAGATTAATTATCCCAGGCTCTATGTAAGGCTCGTCTCCCTGAATGTTAATAAAGATATCACCGCTGACAGATTCAGCAACTTCAGCTACTCTTTCGGTGCCTGAGTGATGGCTCTCGGCTGTCATCATGACATGTATATTTAATTCCTCCATGGCCTTTTGAACAGCTGCATGATCAGTCGCTATAATAACCTTATCAAGCTGTGAGGCCGTTGCCCTTTTGTAAACATGAGCCACCATAGGTAAGCCGTCAATGGATTCGAGAACTTTACCCGGGAAACGGATAGAGCGATACCTCGCCGGGATCACTCCGACACATTCAATAGCTCTGGCATTTGACATTATGATTTTTCGATTACATTCGGCACGAAAAAATACTCGCCGTCGGTCTCAGGGGCATTTCGGAGCGCCTCATCACGGCTGAGAGAAGCTTTTTCCTCATCTGGGCGAGTAATATTGATCTGATCAAGAACATGGCTGAGAGGCTCCACATCTTCAGTGTCTAGCTCATCCAATTGCTTCATGTATTCGAGGATCTCATTCATCTGAGCTGTATACAAGGAAACCTCCTCCTCAGAAAGATGGAGTTTTGCCAAAGCCGCGATTTTGAGAATCTCATCACGGTCAACCGTCTGTTTTTTTGTCACTTCTTGTTCTTTAATGCAATTATCGTGCCAGTAAAAATTTAGCTGTCCCCTTTTCCTCAATCAAGGGAAAGGCGACTGTTGATTTTAAGGCATTACTAATCGTAGCGGAGGGATTCGATAGGGTCAAGATTGGCTGCCCGCCAAGCAGGGTAAATACCAAAACTGATGCCCACCAGAGAACAGATAGCCATACCGTAGAACGCCCAGTCAAAGGGAATTACCGATGAAACGTTGAGTAAAACAGCCACCAGATTACCTCCCAGAATACCCAGGATAACACCAACAACACCGCCGAACTGACTCAAGAAGATAGCTTCCATTAGAAATTGAGTTAGAATGTCATTTCGATTTGCACCTATGGCTTTGCGAATGCCGATTTCTTTGATCCTTTCAGAAACCGACACGAGCATAATATTCATAATGCCAATACCTGCTACCAGAAGAGCAATAACGCTGACCGCCCCAGCAAACAATTTTATTCCCCCCGTAAAACCTGCCAAAGTATTAGCCAATTCTTCATTGGAGGTAATCTCAAAATCATTCTCATCTTCAGGGGAAACTTTTCGAATTGTTCTCATTAATCCGATCACTTCGTCTACTGTTTTATCATACATAGCAGCCGATACAGCTTCTACAGTGATACCCAATGACGTCCATCTATTAGAAAACCGTTGGAGATAAACACTTATAGGGATCAGGACATAATTATCCTGACTTTGTCCAAATGCCTGCCCCTTCCTCTCTGTAATACCGATTACAGTGTAGTCAAGACCCTTGATTTGAATTTTCTTTCCAATAGGATCTTCAAACGGAAATAATATATCAACCACATCCTGACCTAAAATAGTGACATTCCTAAAAAAGCGAACATCATCTTCCATGAAGTTGCGACCACTAAGTATGAATGTACTGCGACTACGCAACCCCCATTCATCACTACCTTGAAGTTCCGCTGTTCGTTTTAACTGTTTATCCTTGTAACGAATATTTCGTTCATCAGTACCATCAATCACACTTACTCTTAGAGGAAACGTTGCACGACGTTTTAATTCTTCAAACTGAAAAAAATCGATGTTTTTTCGTTCCCTGTATTTTTTTCCACCGCCATGGCCACCCGAAACCATAATAGCTGGCCATTTTTTAACCATAAAAGTATTCGTACCAAAAATATCCAGTTGCGAATCAATGGAAACTTCCAATGTCCGGATAGCGGTCATAACACCGATGACTGAAAACACACCTATACTGATTCCTAGAAGTGTAAGGATGGAACGAAGCTTGTTCTGCCGAATGGCTTCCACTGCCATGCGAAAGCTTTCCTTAAGGGTGTTTTTTAGGTGGGACCGTTTGGTTCTCATTCGTAACGCAACGCCTCAATAGGGTCCAGCCGTGCAGCTCGAGAAGAAGGTATAAGTCCAGAAACGATACCAATAATGATACTAAGAAAAATCGCTACCATTGCAAGTCCATAAGGCATGACCGAGGGGAAAAATTGGTTAATTACCTTGCTAAATCCAAAAGCAATCCCCAAACCAAGCAGACCACCCAAAAAACAGATCATAATTGCTTCCATAAGAAACTGGCTTAAAATCGCCCGTTGAGTCGCCCCTAGTGCTTTTCGGACACCTATCTCCCGAGTCCGTTCCTTGACAGAAACAAACATGATATTCATGATACCAATCCCACCTACAATTAGCGAAAGAGCGGTGATAAATATACCTGTTCCGCCGATAGCAAGTTTGATAGCTTGGTATTGAGATTCAAAGGTGGATGAGTGTGGCATAGCAAAATTGTCCTCTTCGGTCGGTTTTAGTCCCCGGATTACTCGCATATGTCCCCGAATCTCCTCCTTGGCTTCATCAATATTTGATGTATTCAGTTTTACCCGAATACTCATCCATCCACGACGGGCGAAAAGCCTCTGAAAAGTACCTAAGGGAATTATGGCCTGATTATCGAGACTGAAAAGACCCATAAATGTTCCCATTTCCCCAGTGACACCGATAACACGAAACTTGTGATTACCTAACTTCACATGGTGACCTAAAGGATTTTCATTTTCAAAAAGGGCTTCAGCTATACCGGCACCAATAATAACCACACGTGTTCCTGAGCGGTTTTCACCTTCAGTAAAAAACCGGCCACTGGCAATCTCAGTATTATCATTAGTGGCCAGGTATTCAGGTGTCGTTCCAAAAAATCGGGTATCAATTTGTTTATCTTTTCTAATAATGCTGCCACCTCGATCTGATGTAGGCGCAACTGCTTCAACAAACTGGGATCGTATCCTCAGTTTTTCACCATATTCCTGTTTAATTCGGGGCCGGTTGCGAAGCTCCCACCAGTCAAAGTCACCACCAAACCAATCCATTCTGCTTATAAAAAGAACATTACTGCGAAAACTGGCCATACTTTTTTCGAATGTGGCATCCAGGCCTGAGATCATGGTACCCATAAGTGTAACTGACAGAACACCGATAACAATGCCTAGCACTGAAAGTATAGAACGAGATTTATTAGCAAATATAGAAGAAAGGGAAATACGAAAATTTTCCCAGATGAGACCAAACAAAACTAAAAAATTGCCTCCGGTTCAGCTCTTTTTCCCTTTCTAACATCTTCCTTTACCTTACCATCAAACAGATGGATAGTTCTATCGGCGTGATCAGCAATATATTCTTCATGTGTTACCAGAATAATGGTATTCCCTTTGTCATGCAGTTCATCAAAAATTTTCATTATTTCAACACCACTTTTTGAATCGAGATTACCTGTCGGTTCATCTGCTAGGATGATAGAAGGGCTATTCACCAATGCTCGAGCAATGGCCACCCGCTGACGCTGACCTCCTGAAAGTTCACTGGGTTTGTGGTGCATGCGATCTCCCAACCCCACAGCAGTTAACGATTCCTTCGCTAGCTCAAGTCTTTCCATCCTGGAAATATTAGCATAAATAAGAGGCACCTCTACGTTTCGCAGGGCCGTTGCTTTGGGAAGAAGGTTAAATGTCTGAAAGACAAAACCAATTTTACGGTTCCTAATTGATGCCAGCTGATTGTCATCCATTTCATGAACCAATTCACCCTCAAATTCGTAAGTTCCATTTGTAGGTGTATCAAGGCAGCCAATCATATTCATGAGGGTAGACTTGCCTGAACCCGAAGGACCCATAATGGAAATATATTCATTTGGACGAATGACTAGATCTACTCCGTCAAGCGCCCGAACGACTTCGCCGCCTACGTCATAGTAACGCTTGATACTATTCAGGGAAATCAGGTCAGGGATGGTTAATTCTCCGATTTGGAAGACCCGCCAATTTGAATCCTGAACCCTTTTTTATTCTCTCCTCCATCTTCACCTGTGGTCACAGCTTTATTATGACTGAGATCCTTACTAATGGCACGGTAACTGCCTATAACAATTTGCTCGCCTTCCTCTAAACCGCTAAGAACCTCGTAGTGAGTTTCGGAAGAAATACCCACTTTCACCGGTCTTATATGTACATACTTGGTGTCGCCTTTAGATTTTATTTTATCCAAACCTTCCGGTTTAGATAATTCATCATTTCGCAGAACGCCTCCAGGCTCATCTGCTAGAATAAAAATTAATTCCTCAAATTCCTGAACTTTTGCCTTTGATCTTTCTTCAGATTCGTTCTCAGGCACACCTTTGTTCGGGGACATCTGTTTTTCAGAACCGACCGGCCTTACAGTAAGACTCTGTATAGGAATTGCCAAGGCATTTACACGTTTATCGGTAACAATGTTTGCAGTGGCGCTCATACCCGGGCGGATACCTTCAGGCACATCGATCATGCGAACCTTCACTTTGAAATTGGTCACTTGCTCTTGAGTACCCAGACCAGAGGTCTGAGCAACGTGGGCTATTTCTGTCACTACGCCATAAAATAACGTGTCCTGGAAAGCATCAATCTCGATTTCTGAGGTATCACCTATCTCAATGGAAACCACATCATTCTCGTTCACGTCCACGTTCACTTCCATTTTGCTAAGATCAGCAATACTCATAATGACATCAGCTTGAAACATGGAGCCGAGAGCCATCTCACCTTCTTCCTTCCTAACCTCAGTTACGATACCATTGCTGGGCGCCAACAGTGATGTTTTCGAGAGATCATCCATGGCGGATTTTAAAGACGCCCTTGTCATTTCGACGTCGCTTTCCGCAAGTTGAAAACTTGCCGTAGAAGATTCAATCTCCTGGCTGGAAATAAGTTGCTCAGAAAAGAGCTTTTCTGCCCGATCTCTCATGGCCGTATTTTTTACCAGATTCGCCTCGGCTGATTTTAGCCGTGAAAGAGCCTGCTCACTAGCCGCTTCGTAGCGCATACGATCAAGAGAGATGAGGTGCTGTCCCATCATGACAGAATCACCTTCGTCAACTGAAATTTCCATGATGAGGGCACTGATGTTCGCGCTGATTTCTACCTGCTTCTCCGGCTGGATTTTGCCTGACGCTGTAACTTTGTGAACAATTTCACGTTTTGCTACCGGTTCCACCGTTACCTCCACCGGTTTAACACCAGATGAAAAAACGAATTTGAGAAAAATACCAGCTACAATTAAGACCAAAATAGAAATAACAATTATATTTCTTTTTTTGTTACCTTTATTCTTTTTCTTTTTTTTCATGTTACCTCATCATTAGTTACAATCTACTGGCCATAGCATCCAACTCCGACCTGAGGATCCGTTCATCATAGCTCGCACGAACAAGTGAACTGTTGGCCCGTGCCAGCGAAAGTTGCGCATTTAGAACATCAAGAATGGTCGAGGCTCCCAGATTGTACATTTCCTGAACCAGCCGAAGGTCTTCCTCAGCCGATGCTTTTGTTTCCGTATATATTGGAATCGACCTGCTGATATTTTTCCACTGTCTGTAATAACTGTCGAACTGAACACGCAGGTCCCTGGTCAGCCTATCGAATTCTTCCCTGGCGATCTCAGCGTCTATCTTTGCCCGCTGCAACTGGCTCGATCGTTGAAGCCCTGTAAAAAGTGGATAGGATATGGAAAGACTCAAAGACTGCCGCCAGTGTTTATCCACGTCTGAATAAAGTTGATCTATTTTGTCTGATGAACCGCTGTACCCCAGCGAGGCTGAGATTGAAGGAAAGTATCCTGCTCTGGCAATCTTCACCCGAATGTCCGACGCGGTTATCTGCGTTCGTCGGGACAAGATGGCCTGGTTGCGTTCCGCCACTATTTCCCACAGTTCATTTTGAGATTCCAGAGTTGATCTTTTTTGGTCAGTCTGTGACAGGTCAAATTTAGAATTAACATTTATACCCATGGTGTTTGCCAGCACCCGGGTCGAATTCTCTAGAATCGCTTCCTGATTAAGCAACTGGACCTGAACTTCTCCTAGTAGTACCTGCTGTTTTAACAGATCCGTTTTGGCCACCGCTTCAACCTCATACTGCTGCCTGACCCTTTCCACCTGCTGTTCAGACAGTTCAACCTGCTGGCGGGCAACTTCCAGCAGTTCAATGTTCTTCAGGAGCTCATAATAAGCCCGCTTCACAGCAAGAACTGTACTAATCTTTGTGGCCAGTTCATTTTCCACACTCAGCTGATAAATATTCTTGCTGAGGGCTATTTGATTCCACCAGTTTCCGCCATCAAAGATATTTTGATTGAGAGAAATAGAGCCGGAGTGGTATTCCGATTCAGGCACAGGAATTCCGAACTGAAGATTGGTATAAGATCCCTGTTGAAACGACCCGGTAGAAGCACCTATCCTCGGCAGAATAACAGCCAGCGACCCTTTCCTGTCAGCTTCGGCTGATGAAACCTGAAGCTGCGCTACCCTCAGATTCCGGTTGTTTTCCAGCGCAATGCGGATGCAGTCATCAAGAGTGTA
>Ga0208640_1001181_pt1 | contig 10610 bp, 9 predicted proteins | sample ETNtaG_23_FD_185774 | JGI IMG/M metagenome (GOLD analysis project Ga0208640, IMG submission 185774) | Marine microbial and viral communities from oxygen minimum zone, Eastern Pacific Ocean - ETNP201310SV72 (SPAdes) (version 2) | ecosystem: Environmental > Aquatic > Marine > Oceanic ... | reverse complement strand
CTTGGACTCTATCAAGCAATTCGATTGCGGCGTGGGGATTGGATATTCGCAGCTTACGGCGATATTTTTCAACAGGGGAAATCGAGCGACAGCAGAATAACTCCAGTAAAAGGATATGAAATGAGCGCTTCAACAGATTTAAGCCGAGACGGAAATCTCTTCTCACTAAGATGGAAAGAAGAGCAAAAGTCAGATGGTGAAACTCCAGCTTTTCCGGGCGAACCTATCCCGACTGGAACCAGAAGGGAGTCGTGGCGTCTAAAATCCACTCTTAAGTTCAGCAAGAATACGAAAATGCAACTTCAAGCAGACCAATCTGCGACAAACAGTGAAGATAACAGTGCCTACGGTTACGGAATTTCAGTTAAGTTCCATCATCGCTTGAACGGAAACACAATTCTTCTGCATTGGGCGGGATTTATCATAGATGATTACGATGCAAGGATTTACGTGTGGGATGTGAATCTACCCGGTGAAATGCGAAGTCAAATGTTTTACGGAACTGGACAATCTGTTGGTTTAATTATAAAAATAGGAACTCGTTTCGGAGCTGCTTTATCTTTTCGGGTCAGGAGTACGTGGGAATTTTCGCGCTACACTGGAGAATGGTCTCAGCCTGAGGTCAAGAGCGGATTTCAGATGGATATTGCTTTCTGATGATAATGCTGAATATATTTAGAGACATGAGACGATTGGTATTGTATATATTATTCATCACCATTCTTTCTTCTGCCGGCTTAAAGGCTGACTCCGTTACAGTCTATTTCCCGAATGAACCGGAGAAAAAAATATTCGTAGAATCAATTACTTTGGGACGAACAACCTATATTTCTGCCAAAGATCTCGCAAAAGCACTTACTGCTAAAAAATACGAGAACATTGATCGTGGTAAAATGGTTATCTATTTCGGTGGCCACCGAATAAAAATCTCAGCTAATTGCGGTTTCATTCTGATAGATGATAAAGCTTATCAGATGCCTGCCCATCCAGTACAGGATGAAGCGGATATCTATCTTCCAATGAGGATGTTCCTAGAAGTCTTCAATCGACACGCTGCTCCAGGCGTAACTTACGATGAGCTTCGCAATGTTATTGTCGTGGAGATTCTTACTCATAACATCACGGGTATCAAGATCGAAGAAAAATCCAACGGTACTGTCTTAAGAATCCAGACCACCCAACAATTCGATGAAGGGAAAATGACAGCATGGTCGGCTCAGAACGGCTGGTTTTATCTCACGGTTGTAGGTGGTGTTGGAGATTCCGTAAGCATCCAAAAAACTCAGCCGATGGGAATCGTTCAGAAAACTCAAATGAATCAAACTGGGCGAACTGTTAACCTTGCTTTCCACCTTCGTTCAAACATCGAATCTCACGATCTTCATCAGAACACAGCGCCTAATGAAATTGTCCTTACTCTCCGCTCGCCATTGATTGTGAGCGAAGAAAAAATGAGGCGGTCACGGGATTACTGGTATATTGATACAATTGTGTTGGACGCGGGTCACGGGGGGAAAGATGGGGGGACAACAGGAAAATATGGTCTGCAGGAGAAGTTTGTCACTCTGGACATTACTAAACGGCTGGGCAGACTCTTAGAGAAACATACTAATGTAAAAATAATTTACACCCGCGATGAAGATGTCTTCATACCACTATGGAAGCGGACTAAGAGCGCCAATGAGAGTAATGGGAAATTGTTCGTGAGCATCCATGCCAATGCAAACAAGAATCGCGGAATTAAAGGATTTGAAACCTACATTCTGAGTCCTAGTAAAACAGGAGAAGCTGCTGCCGTTGCCGAGAGAGAAAACGCCGCCATCAAGCTGGAAGAGGAAGAAAGTCGGTACGTGGAGGACAAATTTATAATCGCCTCACTCATACAAAACGCCATTATGAAAGAAAGTGAAGAGTTAGCAAATATCGTACAGACTCAGTTGAGGAAGAGTATCCCATCACCTGACAGAGGCATCAAACAGGCCGGGTTTTATGTTCTGGTTGGAGCATCCATGCCTAACATTCTTGTCGAAGTAGGTTTTCTCTCCAATCCACAGGAAGAAAAGCAGCTCAGGAAACCAGGGTATCGCCAAAGTATTGCTGAGGCCATCTACAGAGGAATCCGCAACTTTAAAGATAAATCTGATCGAATGCTTCAGGCGGAAGGATAAGTAAGACATTGTCCCATTCGCTTCCTATAGGCGTATTCGATTCGGGTCTTGGAGGGTTAACAGTAGTAAAAGCCCTTAAGGATTTAATGCCCAATGAAAATATTATTTATTTCGGGGACACTGCACATATTCCGTACGGTACAAAGAGTACTGAGACTGTCACTCACTACTCAAAGCAAATTACAGGTTTCTTATCTGATAAAAATGTAAAGCTTATTGTGGTTGCGTGTAATACAGCGTCGGCTCTGGCTCTGCCGGCTATTAAACAAACTTTTGATATTCCAATGATTGGTGTCATTGAACCCGGTGCTGAAGCAGCTGTACATGCAACAAAATCTGGGATCATAGGTGTTATTGGCACAATTTCCACCATATCATCTGGTGCCTATAGTTCAAGAATTCGCAATTTAAACTCGAATCTGATTACTTCTGACCAAGCATGCCCTCTGTTTGTACCACTCGCCGAAGAAGGTTGGACAACAGGTGATGTCCCCCGAATGATAGCAGAAACCTACCTCAATTATTTTAATTCAAACAATGTGGATACCGTAATCCTTGGTTGTACCCACTACCCTTTGTTAAAGAAAACCATTCAATCTGTGCTTAACCCGGGTGTTCAGTTGATAGATTCTTCCGAAGCGGTATCTGAAGCGGTGGCAAAACTATTACACGATAAGGACAACGAGGCGAATAGAGAAAAAGATGGTACTCTTACCTGTTATGTGACAGATATGCCGCAAAAGTTTGAAGAACTAGGACGGCGGTTCCTGGGAGAAGCTCTTCTCGATGTATCCCTTGTTCATCTTGACTGGTAAAACCTAAGCACTAAATCACTTTATATGCTATCCTCCTCCACACTCGATTATATTTTTCAGCTTCGTCGAAGAGGTATCAAAATTGGTCTGCACCGAACTGAGGCACTCCTTTCCAGGTGTGGTAACCCCCATTATGATCTGCCGGTCATTCACATCGCAGGAACGAACGGCAAAGGATCTACAGCTGCCATTATTGCAACCATCTTGCGAAAAGAAGGGAAAAAAGTTGGGCTATATACATCACCTCATCTTATCTGCTTTAATGAACGAATCAGAATCAACGGTATACCAATAAGTGATGAAAATATTACCTCTTTTCTAAATCGTTTCCGGCCAGATATCGATATTCTGGAATCAACATTTTTTGAGACAACTACAGCGCTAGCCTTTTCTTACTTCGCTCAGGAAAAAGTAGATATTGCTGTCATTGAAGTAGGATTGGGTGGACGCCTGGATTCCACAAATGTTTCCAAAAGTGTTCTATCTGTTATTACACCCATACACTTCGATCACATGGAGTTTCTTGGACATGATCTAACTTCAATTACACGTGAAAAATGTGGTATTTTTAAGAAAAACGTCCCGGTAGTCGTGGCGGATCAACTTCCTGAAGTTGCTAAGATCGTCGAAGAAGAAGCCAGAGTACAAACTGCCGACTTTTTCACTACTCAGAAAAAAGTAGAAATGATGGATATCAGCTTAAAAGACAATGATACTTCCTTTTCTTACGACGGATGTAAAATGAAAATCTCACTTGTTGGCAGACATCAAATTATAAATACTCAAACAGCTATTACTGCCGTTAAAACGCTTTTTCCGGAAATAACGACTCAAAACATAAGCAGTGCATTAAAAAATATTCGCTGGCCAGGGCGCCTCCAAAAACTACTGGATAATCCGCCGGTATTTTATGACGTTGCTCATAATGCCCACGGACTTAAGGCTGTTCTTATGACATTAAGAGAGCTTTTCCCCGATTATAATATCAATGCCCTTTGCGCTCTAAAAAAAACGAAAGATGTGACGCCAGTAGCGGAAATTCTCAAAACCTATTGCAAAGAAATAATTACTACCTCAATAAATCGTGAAGAATTTTGGACAGCGAACAACCTTAGTGAAGAATTTCGAAAATTCGGAATTAACTCTGTATCAAACCATTCTATAGCTGAAGCAATCACGGAGTTTAAACAAAAAACTGCTGACAATGAAATTAGGCTCATATTTGGTACACATTTCATAGCAGAAACGGTGTACAATATATTTGATTTTCCCTTTGACAATGGGATAATTTAGTATATATTCTGCTTTACGAGCCGATAGCGGCAACTATTAATTAAAACTGTTTTCTTCGACCCGAACTACTTTACCCAAGCTAATTTTCAACTAAAGTGAGTTAATATTATGGATATAAACGAATTACAAAGCCAAAAAATAAGTGAGCTGACAACTCTCGCACAGGAGATGTCCATCTCAGGCTATTCTGGGCTTAAAAAACAAGACTTAATTCTGAAAATAGTCGAGGCGAGTGCAAAAAAAGAAGGAATACTTTTCACCAAGGGGGTACTGGAGGTGATGAATGAAGGATATGGCTTCCTCAGGTCATCAGATTATAACTATCTCCCCGGACCTGATGACATTTATGTATCTCCTTCACAGATTAAAAGATTCCGTCTTAAGACCGGCAATTTGGTCTCAGGTCAAATCAGACCCCCAAAGTCAAATGAACGATTTTATGCCCTTTTAAAAGTGGAAGCTGTCAATGGTGACATTTCTGATAAAAGTAAAAATATCATTCTCTTCGACAACCTGACGCCACTTTATCCAGAAGAAAAGATAAATCTTGAATTGGAACCCAAGGGATTTTCCATGCGGATTCTCGATCTAATGTCACCTATTGGGAAAGGCCAGCGTGGAGTTATAGTAGCCCAACCTAAAACAGGTAAAACGATACTTCTACAGAAGATCGCCAATTCAATGACGGAGAACCACTCGGAAATCAAGCTGATTGTTTTACTCATCGATGAAAGGCCAGAAGAAGTCACAGATATGAAGCGCCATGTGCAAGCTGAAGTCATTAGTTCTACATTTGACGAACCGCCTGAACGTCATGTACAGGTAGCCAATATGGTTCTGGAAAAAGCTAAGAGAATGGTGGAATTTGGTGATGATGTAGTAATCCTTCTAGATAGTATTACTCGCTTGGCACGGGCACACAATGCAATTGCTCCGCATAGTGGTAAAATACTATCAGGTGGAATTGATGCAAATGCACTTCATAAGCCAAAGAGGTTTTTTGGCGCTGCACGAAACATCGAGGAGGGCGGCAGCCTGACAATCATTGCCACTGCGCTGATTGATACTGGTAGCAGAATGGATGATGTAATTTTCGAAGAATTTAAGGGGACTGGCAATATGGAACTGGTACTTGATCGACGACTCAGTGATAGAAGAATTTATCCATCATTCGATCTTATCCGTTCCGGAACGAGAAAAGAAGAACTTCTCCTAAAGAAAAAAGAACTTGCAAGAATCTGGATTCTGAGGAAACTTCTTAATGAAATGACCCCTATTGAGGCGATGGAATTTTTATTAGATAGGATGAGACGTACCTCCAAGAATAAGGAGTTTTTAGACACTATGAGCCATTAATATTTATCTTTAATTTTTTAATAGTATATTAATTAAGGAGCAAAATTATTTATGTCCGATATAAAATATGATATAAAATCTGTTGTTGTCAGATTAGTAACAGATAAACCCGTCAGGAAGACCCCTTATCAAGTCAAGGGTGTTATCATGAAGGCATTACCTGATGAACCCATAGTACCTCTCATAAATGGGAGTTACCGCGACCAATTTCTCTATCCTAGAGTTCAGGTTAAAATCCTCAATGAGCAGATCTACATGGTTGGGATTTCTGAAGGAGTTGATCCAATACTTTCTATAGTGGACAAGTTGGGAACAATGGACTTTGGCAATATCACTTTCGATGTTCTAGGTGCAGATGTTGAGGAAGAAAATGACCGGTTTATGCCAACCAATCGTATGCTGCGATACAAATTCCTTACTCCATGGATCGCTCTTAATGAAGCTAACCTATTAAAATACAAACAGCTATTTGGAGATGAACGTCTGAAGTTTCTTACTCGACTCCTTAGTCACAACATCGTATTTCTCGCAAGAGAGATGGGGCTCGAATTAGATACCAAAATCTATACACAGCTTCATCTGGAGTCGTTTTATCCCAAAATAGTAGATGATGGTCAGATGGGTGCTTTCGAAGGTGATTTTCAAACAAACTTCATGCTGCCAAATTTTCTTGGCGTCGGCAACTGTATTACCAAAGGATACGGAGTCTTTTTCAGTCATTTCAATCCATCAGATTTCTCATTCAATATTTCTGAACTTAAGGACAAAAGTAGTCCTCAAGTTGCCGATAAACCTCCTGAGGAATGGAAGATTGAAGGAGTAGACCCGGAAGATGTACCGAAAAGTCATCGGAGAACAGAACCTACAAAGAAAAAGTCATCACCGAAGAAAAAGCCAGATAAGCCCAACTATAATAAAATTACAAAAAAGAAGAACCGTTCTTCATCTGGGACTTCGAATGAGCCTAATTACAATGCTCTTAAGTACCACAATCGGAAACATTGATCGGTAGCACAAATAACTGATTTCTATGATATCCAATAAAGTAGATAAGATTCAACCGTCGTTTACTCTTCAAATGACTTCACGAGCAGCAGAATTACGCTCGCAAGGAGTCGATGTTATTGATCTTGGAGTAGGCGAACCAGACTTCAATACCCCAGATAATATCATAGCGGCTGCAAAGAAAGCTATGGACGATGGATTTACAAAATATACCCCTGGCTCGGGACTCTTTGTCCTTCGAGAAGCTATTTGTGAAAAGTTACATAGAGATAACTCCCTATCCTATAACCCCGATCAAATTATAGTTTCCAATGGAGCAAAACATTCATTGAGTACCTGTTGCCAGGCAATCCTGAACCCCGGTGATCAGGCGATTATATTCTCACCTTATTGGGTCTCTTTCCCAGAGTTCATACGGTTGGCCGACGGAGAACCTTTAGTCATTCCTACATTTTCTGAGAAGAACTTTACACCTGATTTTGATCAATTAGAAAAACAGATTAATCCACGAATAAAACTGATGATCATCAATTCTCCATCTAATCCCACTGGAGCTGTGTGGGATAATGAAACTATACGACGACTTTTGAGTTATGCTGCACAATACAATTGGGTTGTCATATCAGACGAATGTTATGAACAGCTCGTTTATGATAATGAATTCCAGAGTACTGAAACACTAAATGATGCGGGTGCAAATGTTATAACAATACAGAGCTTATCTAAAACATATGCCATGACCGGCTGGCGCATCGGCTATGCTGCCGGTGATATCACCATCATTAAAGCCATGAGTAAAATTCAGGGCCAAGCAACATCCTGCGCCAATTCCATCGGTCAGATTGCTTCTGTTGAGGCACTTACCGGAGATCAATCAGAAGTAAAAATGATGAAAGATGCGTTCCTAAATCGAAGAAATAAAATGCTCAATCGAATTAATGATATAGCGGGGATTTCATGCCAAACTCCTGGCGGTGCTTTCTACACTTTTCCAAATGTTACACACTTCCTTGGCATGGAAATTGATGGAAAGAAAATCGACACGTCTTTCGATCTGAGTGATTATATTTTGGACATGGCAAAGACTACTACTGTAGCTGGAGCCGGGTTCGGATGCGAAGGACATATCCGTCTCTCTTACGCAACGGACGAAAAGACATTTTTAGAAGGACTGAACAGAATAGAGACAAGTTTAATGAAACTAAAGGAAACATCATGAAAAAAGAGATACATCCTGAATACAAAGTAGGTACAGTAACTTGCGCTTGCGGTAACAATTTTCAGGTAAGAAATACTGTCGGAGATCTGCGAGTTGAAATATGTTCTGCCTGTCACCCATTTTTTACCGGTAAACAGAAACTGGTTGACACTGCAGGACGAATCGAGAAATTCCGGAAGAAGTATAAACTGGAAACAACAGAAGACCAGTAACTTTATCAACATCAATTGGGCGGCTTCTCTTGAGCAAAAGTACAGGAGAAGCCGCTTTTCTTATGTGATGAAATAATGCAGAACAAAATTAAAGAAATAATCAAAACTTACGACGATTTTACCGATCAACTTTCGGATCCAGAAATTATCTCAAATCCTGCCATATTTAGGGAAATCGCCAAACAACACCACGACTTAGAATCAGTGGTGTTAAGAGGACGAGAATATATTAAACTCATAGAACAAATCGAAGAGTATCGATCTATTTTAGGCGGAGATGATCCTGATTTAAAAGCTATAGTCAAAGAAGAGTTTGACGACCTCATAAGTCAGCAAGAGCAGCAGGAGAATGATTTAAAACTACTTCTGCTTCCCAAGGATCAACGAGATAGTAAGAACACAATTATAGAAATTCGTGCCGGAACCGGTGGTGAAGAAGCTGCTCTCTTTTCAGCAGATCTTTATCGAATGTATTCCCATTACGCAGAAAGAAAAGGATGGACGACTGAAACTCTTAGCAGCAGCCCAACAGGATCGGGCGGATTGAAGGAAGTTATCTTCGCAGTTAAGGGTGACGGAGCTTTCGGTGAAATGAAATTTGAAGGTGGCGTCCACCGTGTTCAGCGTGTTCCTGAAACGGAATCCAGTGGACGAATTCATACATCTGCAGCCACTGTTGCCATTCTGCCCGAGGCTGAGGAGATAGATCTGAAGATCAATCCCGACGACATTCGAATAGATACCTTCCGCGCAAGCGGTGCAGGTGGGCAGCATGTTAACAAGACGGAATCGGCAGTGCGAATCACTCACACTCCTACCGGACTTGTGGTCTCATGTCAAGATGAGAAATCTCAGCATAAGAACCGTGTGGCTGCCATGAAAGTTTTGAGGTCAAGACTTCTAGCACAGGAAGAAGAAAAACAGCAGAGTGAAAGAGCTGAGGTTCGTAAAAGCATGGTTTCCACTGGTGACCGTAGTGCCAAGATACGAACCTACAATTTCCCCCAAGGTCGTGTTACGGATCATCGTATTGAATTGACACTTTATAAATTAGACAACATCATGAATGGCGACATCTCTGAGCTGATTGAGCAACTTCGCATTGCAGAACAGATGGAGCAGCTTAAGCAAGCAGCGTGACCATTATTTCTTCAAGCCGCATATCTAACCAGCAGATCATGGGCCTGATTAACTGGGGGGAAGATCATCTCCAGCAAGCAGGAAACAACAATCCTCAACGAGAGATTGAATGGCTGCTCTGCGATCTCTTGTGTTGCTCACGGATGGAACTGTACATGAACTCAGAAACTGAAATTTCGCCAGAACAGCGAAAAACTCTTGAAAACTGGGCCAAACGTCGACTCGCAGGAGAGCCGCTCCAATATATTACGGGACGGACTGAATTTTTCGGACTTCCATTCTATACTAACTTCAACACTCTAATCCCACGGCCTGAAACCGAGCGCCTTGTAGAAGTTGCTATAGACTTTGCGCAAAGCGGCAAAGCAGAAAACATTGTTGAGGTTGGCACAGGTAGCGGATGCATAGCTGTATCTCTTGTGGTAAATAGTCCTACTGTTCAAATCTTAGCCATTGACAATAATAAAGATACCTTGGAGATAGCCCGAAAAAACGCAGATCTCAATGAGGTTTCGAAACAGATCAAGTTTCAGAAACTGGATATTTTTCGTGAAGAATTAGAGGATAAATTTGACCTAATGGTCAGCAATCCACCTTACATCCCACAGAATGAAATATCTGGCTTGCCGCTGGAAATCCGTGATCATGAACCGCTTCATGCTCTCACCGATGGTGTGGACGGTCTTACATTTTATCGTCGATTTGCCGCTAAAGGACGGAGTTGGGTTAAGAAAGGTGGATATTTGATCTTGGAAGTAGGTAGAGGCAAACACCCCCAGCAAGTGGAACGAATTTTCACTAGTGCCGGATATAAAAATCTAAAAATGATTAAAGATTATAACGGAGATGATCGGGTTCTCACAATGAAAGTTTAGGATAAATGCTCTTAGGACTCCTTCAACTTTTTCGCCCACTAAATCTTCTCCTCGGAGCCATTTCAATTGTAATCGCTGCTTCCATTCTCGAAGTTGGAAATCCATTAATCATTTTGCAAACAGCTCTTGTAGTGGTTTTTCTCAATGCTGCAGCCAACGCTTTTAATGACTACATGGACTTCGAGACAGATATAATCAACCGCCCCAACCGGCCACTGCCCAAAGAAAAAATATCGAAAAAGTCTGCTATAATTGCAGCAATTCTACTATTCGTTACCGGAATTACCCTTTCTGCTTTCCTCAACCGTGATGCTTTCATAATTGTCAGCCTCATCACCGTTCCACTCATGATTACCTACAGTCTCTGGTTCAAAGGGTGGCCATTGATAGGAAATATAGTCGTCTCGCTTATCCTGGGACTGGCCTTTATCTTCGCGGGGGTTGCTTTCAACAACCCTTGGGGATTGATAGTACCGGCATTGCTGGCTTTCGGGTTCACACTTCTTCGAGAACTTGTGAAGGATATT
>Ga0208640_1001160_pt1 | contig 10715 bp, 10 predicted proteins | sample ETNtaG_23_FD_185774 | JGI IMG/M metagenome (GOLD analysis project Ga0208640, IMG submission 185774) | Marine microbial and viral communities from oxygen minimum zone, Eastern Pacific Ocean - ETNP201310SV72 (SPAdes) (version 2) | ecosystem: Environmental > Aquatic > Marine > Oceanic ... | reverse complement strand
TGAAAAACTCCTGGTCGGAAAGATCAATGGCGTGTACGGAGTTAAGGGTTGGGTGAAGGTATATTCCTATACTGAACCATCGGAGCAAATTTTGAATTACCTCCCCTGGTACCTGAAGAAGGGGGCGAAACAGCACAGCGTTAAAGTAGTTGAGGGTAAGAAACAAGGGAAAGGGCTCGTCGCTCTGACAGACGGAATTGAGGATCGAACCCAGGCAGAGGAGCTGATCGGAAGTGAAATCTGGGTTGACAAAGACCAGTTACCCAATCTGGAGAAAGGGGATTACTACTGGCACCAGTTAGAAGGATTGGAGGTTTTCAACGAAGCAGGTGAGTTCCTCGGCGAAGTCTCACATTTGTTTGAAACCGGCGCAAATGACGTACTGGTCGTGAAGGCAAGTGAAAAGAGTATTGACGACATGGAGCGGTTGATACCGTATGTCGAAAAAGAGATCGTGTTAGAGATCGATCTTGAAGAAAGAAGAATCCTTGTGGCCTGGGGTTCTGATCTCTAAGAGGGAATTCTGATGTGGGTAGGAGTCGTGACACTTTTCCCTGAGATGTTTCAGGCGATCACGGCATCAGGAATCACCCGGCGTGCAGTAGACTCAGGTCTTTTGCAGCTGGCGTTCTGGAATCCGAGGGACTTCACCACAGACCGACACAGAACGGTGGATGATAAACCCTACGGCGGCGGACCTGGCATGTTGATGAAGGTTGAGCCTCTGAAAGCTGCAATTCAAGCCGCAAGAGCACAGGCGGGTGAGAATTGCAAAGTGGTCTACCTCTCGCCACAGGGTAAGAAGCTGGACCAGGAGTCGATCCGCGATCTGAGCAGCGAGACGGCGCTGATCCTGGTGGCAGGCAGGTACGAGGGTATCGATGAACGTCTGATCGCCAGTGAGATCGACGAGGAATATTCAATCGGTGATTATGTGTTATCCGGTGGAGAGCTACCGGCGATGGTACTGATTGACGCTATGACAAGATTGCAGCCTGGTGCGGTGGGAGATGCAGAATCGGTACGGGCAGACTCATTTGCGGATGGAATCCTGGATTTTCCGCAATACACCAGACCAGAAGTGGTCGATGGGGTCGGGGTACCGGAAGTATTGATTAGCGGTAATCATAAACAGATTAATCGCTGGCGCCTGAAGCAGGCTTTGGGACGAACGTATGAAAAGCGTCCTGACCTTCTGGCAGGCCGCAGATTGACAGAGACAGAACAGCATTTGCTGGATGAGTATCGCGCAGAACTTATCCAGAACGATAAAAACGAGGATTGAACCATGAAAAGTAAAGTGATCGCCGATATTGAAGCAGCCCAGCTCAAGAATGTGCCAGAATTTGGATCCGGTGATACGTTGATCGTCCAGGTCAAAGTAAAAGAAGGTTCACGTGAGAGACTTCAGGCATTTGAAGGCGTTGTTATCGGCAAACGCAATCGCGGTATTAACTCAGCATTTACGCTGCGAAAGATTTCTCATGGGGTTGGTGTCGAAAGAACATTCCAGACCCACAGCACTCTTATCGACAGTATTAAGGTCAAGCGCAGCGGTGATGTGCGTCAGGCGAAACTCTATTATCTGCGAGAAAGAAGCGGTCGGACTGCCCGAATCAAGGAGAAGCTGGCCAAGTCCTGAGCGATTTTCAGTCTGGGATTAGTGGCGGCGGTTTAGGCGCTCTTACAAGGAGCTCTCACGACGTTTCGAACCCGGGCTCTACATTCGCTACCCCGTCTTTCGCAGGACTGTTAGTTGCAAGGTGTTCCTTAAGTAAGCATCATTCTGGTCTGGGGTCACTCTTTTATTTGTGCATTCCCTGTTTGCCTATTAAGGTATAGCTATCTGCGAAACAACCTCTCGTGGCGGTCACCAAAATGTCGTCTGATCAGGAAATTGTAGAGAAATTTCTGGATAGTCTCTGGCTGGAGAAAGGGCTCAGCCAGAACACACTTGATTCCTATCGAAGGGATCTGAAAGCCTTCACACTTTGGTTGCAAGATCGAAACGGAAATATCTGTAAGGTCAGACGCGATGAACTGCTTCAATACCTGGCCGATCGGATGGGTATGGGGATTAAAGTCCGCTCTACAGCCAGATCCCTGTCATGCCTGCGCAGTCTGTACCGGTACCTTTTGCGTGAGAAGCGGGTTCAGGAAGATCCGACATTGAGGATAGAGAATCCAAAAATGGGTCGTCCGCTGCCGGATACCTTGACAGAGTCTGATGTTGAAAAACTCCTTAAGGCGCCAGATTTGAACACTGCTGTGGGATTCAGAGATCGCGCTATGCTCGAAGTGTTGTACGCCAGTGGCCTTCGTGTAACCGAATTGGTAACGCTTAAGCTGACTGATGTTAACCTGCGCCAGGGTGTTGTCAGGGTAATGGGAAAAGGTAGCAAAGAGCGCCTGGTACCCTTAGGTGAAGAGGCAATCAGCTGGATTCAGCGTTACCTGCAGGAAGTGAGAAATGACCTTCTGAAGAAGAACCTTCATCAGGATGTGGTCTTCCCCAGTAATCATGGTAAAGAGATGACGCGTCAGACCTTCTGGCATCGCATAAAGATACATGCTCAAACTGCCGGAATCGTAAAGAAACTTTCGCCGCACACGTTGCGTCATGCCTTCGCGACTCATCTGATTAACCATGGTGCTGATTTACGTGTAGTACAGTTGCTGCTGGGTCACAGTGACCTGTCAACCACACAGATCTATACCCATGTGGCTCAACATCGTCTGAAGGAATTGCATTCGCAACATCATCCACGAGGGTGAGGGAGGACCTTAATTACAGATCCTGCTGCGCTGATCCGTTGACAATAATTCTGCTGCATATTTTGTTGCCATGGCCAGGTATCTCTATGGAGATACTCTCATTAGTGCCGTGAAACGTCGCAATATCTTTTTGATTGAGCGTCACCAGACTTTCCGATACTCTCAGATGGAGATCTGGCGGTACCAAAGAACTAGGCCTGTTACACATAAAGGGTGGATTGGGCGGACGTGATATTCCGAGACCTTTGTGATCGAGGGTGGCCTGATCAGGAGGAGATCTGACAGACAACTGGCGAGTCAGACTTCGTGCTGGCGATCTTCTTGAAGTCGTTCTGGGTCTCGCCAGGTCTTGGAGTTCTCTAAATTTTATTCGCCCGGTTTATCGCCAGTGCGTTGACTGGTTTAGCCTCACCCAGGTATCGGGCTGTGGCGCGGATATCCGCCAGACCAAGCATGATGCGAACGGCTTCCATGTTACCTGTTTTGTTGAGGAGGTAAATAGAGCGTGTTCTTCGCAGGGATTCAGTGCCATAAAGGGTTTCATCCAGTCCGACGCCAGACGTCCAGTTTTTGACGAGACGGTTCAGCTGACGGGCAGACATGGGCTTCGAACCACCGCTGACTCTTCCCGAGAACAGGTAATCGCCTGGCTTCTTTGCGGATTGTTTAATCCAACTGTCAAGCGACTTTATGGTGGTCTGAGAAAGCACGCACTGGACGCTTTGCCCGAATTTGGCTGTCGTCAGTTCCAGTGTGCTGCGGACGCCGCGATTGCCTGTCCTCAGGTCTTTGACCTTTAATCTCAGCAGGTCTTGTGCGCGCAGCATGGTATCAATTGCGGTTGAGAACAGGGCGAGGTCTCTAACGCCCGCAACGCCGCGTTTTGTAAGTGACTTCTTAATACGGGTTACTTCTGAAAGGCTTAACGGGGCTCTTTGTCCCACTTCGCGCCCCTTGTTCCAGGGAAGGTGCTTGCCTTTTGCTTTCTTTCTAGCCACGGATTCTGGTTTCTCCAAAATATAGTTATAAATCAGTGAGTGTCTTGACACCCCACCTTTGTAATGCGGCGGCATTATACCTTGGTTCCCAGTGCTGCGCCGAGATTTTCTCTTTTTTACTTTCGACCTCATCAGCCTTTTCAGATGATGGCCTCGGTCTGCCGACTGCAGAACCAGAATCCCTGGGTATGTCTTCCAAGAAACTCGATGAGACTAAAACTAAACTGCAACCTCTGATCGATGAAAAGAAGGTGTCAGGATTTGTTACGGTGGTCGCTCATCAAGGGAAAGTCGTCCATTTTGAAGCTTTCGGCAGCATGGATGTAGAACGTAAGAAAGCCATGCAAGCGGATACAATCTTAAGGATCCCGTCTCGAAGTACATTCCCGAATTTGCTGATATGAAAGTCCTTGTTCAAAACGAAAAAGGTGCGGCCAGTACGTTCCCGGCCCATAGACCTATCATCATTGAGCATCTCTTAACCCATACGTCAGGTCTGACCTACAATTTCTTCGGCAACGCGGTATCAAAAATCTATGCCGCCAACGGCGTGGACAGTGACGGTGGCAGCGTAGACACTCGAGGAAAATTTCGTGTACCGGATCAGGGTCTGCACTTCTATTACGCCATCAACCTGGAATTGATGGTATACCGACGTTTGCATCGATACGTGCATTGTTGCAAAGTGCTCTCATTCGTTCCATTAAGGATAGACAATTGAATCCAATCCCATATAACTCAAAGCTAATGACTTTGATGAGAAAACCCCTGACCGCAGTATTCCTGGTCTGTAGTGTGGTTCCCGGTCAAGTGTTCGCAGAGCAGGCAGAGGATCCAGCATCAGTTATCAGGCAGCGACTGCTCCAGGTAAGACCCGATCTGCCAGTTGGTGAAATAGTTCCTGGCGCCTTCCCTGGATTCTATTCGGTAGTTCTCGAGGGCGGACAGGTGTTGCATTTCACAGAAGATGGTCGCTATTTCTTCGCCGGTGATCTGTATGAAGTGACCAGTAATCAACTCGTGAATGTTTCCGAACAGGGACGAACCGAAAAGAGAAAGCAGCAGATGAGCCTGCTCGATGAATCGCAGATGCTGGTTTTTGCGCCATCGAAGGAAAGGATAAAGGCAACCATTACTGTTTTTACAGATATTGATTGTGGGTTTTGCCGCAAGCTTCACAAGGAAGTGCCCGAATTGAACAGATTGGGCATCGCGGTTCGCTATCTTGCGTATCCAAGAGCCGGAATGGGTTCAGACTCCTATGATAAATACGTTTCAGCATGGTGCGCCGACAATCCGAAGATTGCTTTTACCAAAGCCAAGGCCGGACAGGAAATAGAAGAGCGAACCTGTGCCAACCCGGTGGCGGAACAATTTCAACTCGGTGGATTAATGGGTATCAATTCTACCCCATCATTGATTTACGACGACGGCAGACTTGACCCTGGCTACCTGCCCGCAGAGAAATTAGCGGCAAAACTTGGGGTCCTTTAGTAAGTACCGGGTTTGATACAGGTCTGCCGATCGGCAACACTGACCAACTAATCGATAAAGGCGCAATCGTCGATAGCAGGCAGATTTAGTCAGCTCATTATCCGACAAGGGGTCTGATTAAAAATTTCACACCTCCCAGGGAAGTTAAGGTAAGATTCAGCCTCGTAGCGAGAGACCGGATCGCCGGACAGATAAGAATGCAGCAACTAAGCATGCAGCAAACAGTCAGGACAACGATGACCGAATTCATCATGATTGCGACAGCAATTGTGGCGAACTGTGCTGCAATAGGCTAACGTAAATTAGAGTGCCGGGTTCGCACTCTAAGTGCGAACCCGGTTTTTTTTTGGACAGAAGAAAATGGATGACTTTCCTCGAATAAGACGACTGCCTCCCTATATCTTTAGCATCACAGATGCGCTGAAGAGAGAGGCGCGAGGGAGAGGCGAAGACATTATCGACTTTGGTATGGGCAATCCGGACCAGCCAACACCGCCGCATATTGTCGAAAAGCTTATCGAAACAGTACAGCGTGGTGACACACACCGATATTCACAGTCAAAAGGTATACCGAGATTACGGCGAGCGATCTGCAACTGGTATAAAGATCGCTTTGATGTTGACCTTGATCAGGAGACAGAAGCCATTGTCACGCTGGGGTCCAAAGAAGGTATTGCTCATTTGGCAATGGCAGTCCTGGCGCCGGGTGATACGGTTCTCGTGCCTAATCCATCGTATCCGGTACATCCCTACGGTTTTGTGATCGCAGATGCGGATGTGCGGCACGTTCCCCTGACCCCGGATGTGGATTTCTTTGAAGAACTGGAGCAGGCGATTTCCACTACCTGGCCCACACCTAAAGTCCTGATCATCAATTTTCCCGGCAACCCGACCGCACAATGTGTCGAGCTTGATTTTTTCGAGAAGGTTATCCTGATCGCCAAAGAGCACGGCATCTGGGTGATTCAGGATCTAGCCTATGCAGATCTTGTTTTTGATGGATATAAGGTTCCGTCAATACTTCAGGTACCGGGTGCCAAAGATATTGCAGTTGAATTCTTCTCCATGTCAAAGAGTTACAATATGCCGGGCTGGCGAATTGGTTTTTGTGTCGGTAATCCGACCCTGGTGGGTGCACTGTCGAGAATCAAGTCATATCTGGACTATGGAAATTTCACACCCATTCAGGTCGCGGCGATTGCAGCGCTTGAAGGCGATCAGACATGTGTTGGCGAAATACGGGATATGTACTGCAATCGGCGTGATGTCCTCTGCGATGGTTTAGCTGCAGCGGGATGGCAGATAGAGAAACCGAAGGCAACCATGTTCGTGTGGGCAAAGATTCCGGCGCAGTTTCAGAATATGGGTTCTCTTGAGTTCAGTAAGTTCCTGCTAAAAGAGGCAAAGGTCGCCGTTTCACCTGGTATTGGATTTGGCCAGTATGGAGATGATCACGTCAGATTTGCCCTGATAGAAAATGAACATCGGACCCGTCAGGCGATTCGAGGGGTCAAGCAGATGTTTAAGAATGCAACTAAACTGGTTGGAGAATAAACGAGTGCAGCAGATTGGGGTGGGGATTTGTGGATTGGGTACGGTGGGCTCAGGTGCCTACAACCTGATTTCAGGTAACAGCGAGGAAATCAGCAGAAAGACCGGGCGCGTTGTTAAGATCACGCAGGTTGGTTGCAGGCGGGATCACCCGGACTGCGATCTCGCCACAACTAATGTCACCCGCGACATATTTGATGTAGTAAAGAATCCGGAGGTCGATGTTGTTCTTGAACTGATCGGCGGTACTGATGTCGCGCTGCGACTTGTTAAAGAGGCGATAGCCAACCGGAAACATGTGGTAACTGCCAACAAGGCCTTGATTGCGATTCATGGTGAAGAATTGTTTAAACTTGCCAATGATGCTGGTGTCTGCCTCAAGTTTGAGGCCGCCATTGCAGGCGGCATCCCTATTGTTAAGGCCATCCGTGAGGGACTGGCGGCAAACGAAGTACAATTCCTGGCCGGTGTCATCAACGGGACCACCAACTACATTCTGACCGAGATGGAAACAGCCGGTAACAGGGACTTTACCGACGTTTTATCTGAGGCGCAGGAACTCGGTTACGCGGAAGCTGATCCAACCTTCGATGTTGAAGGCATCGATGCGGCTCACAAATTAACTATCCTGTCTTCCATCGCTTTTGGAGTGCCTCTTAAATTCGATTCGATGTACGCCGAAGGTATCTCAGAAATCACTGTTGAAGACATCAGGTATGCAGGTGAACTGGGGTTTCGAATCAAGCATCTCGGTATCACAGCCAGGACAAATCGTGGCATTGAATTACGGGTTCATCCAACGCTGATCAAAAAAACAGAAATGCTTGCCCAGGTTGATGGCGTGATGAATGCCGTGCTGGTAGGAAGTGATGCTGCTGGTCAGACCATGTATTACGGAGTCGGGGCTGGCGCAGGACCGACGGCATCATCAGTGGTTGCTGATGTTATCGATGTGTTGCGCTCTGGTGAGACTGATCAGATTCCCAATCTCGGTTTCGTGGCGGAAGCAATACAGGCAATTCCGGTTCTGGATATCACGAATATTGAGTCAGCTTATTACCTGCGACTCAAGGTGATTGATGTGCCAGGTGTTATGGCAAAAATATCAACCATTTTGAGCGAGCACACCATCAGTATTGAATCGTTGATCCAGAAAGATACCGGGCAGGGTGAGGTGCCAATCGTCATTGTGACCAATCGGGTACTCGAACGGTCGGTGAATGACGCAATCCGGGAGTTGGAAGGCCTTAAACAGGTAGAAGGTCCACTGGCCCGGATTCGGGTCGAAACCTTCTCGTAAATGCCCAGGGTACTCAAGCGTCGAGTTGCTGTTTCTACCCTCCCGGGACTGTCCCCCCTGTTGTCTCGTCTGTACGTCGGTCGTGGCGTCGTCAGTAAAGACGAAGTGGACCATTCTCTCAAAAACCTTTTACCACCGGATTTACTTAAAGGCATGGGAGCCGCGGTTGAGTTGCTGGCTGGTCTGATTCGCCAACAGGCGCGAATTCTCATCATTGGCGATTTTGATGCCGATGGTGCAACCAGCTCAGTTCTCATGGTCCATGGATTGCGCAGTCTCGGCGCGGAACAGGTCGACTACCTGGTACCGAATCGTTTTGAGTACGGGTATGGTTTAACTCCTGAGATCGTTGAGGTTGCATTGCAACGAAATCCTGATCTTATCGTCACGGTGGACAATGGCATTTCCAGTCATGAAGGCGTGGATTTCGCGCGTGAAAATGGAATTAAGACTCTGATCACGGATCATCATCTGCCCGGGAATCAGGTACCGAAGGCAGATGCCATTCTTAATCCCAACCAGCAGGGCTGCGACTTTCCCAGCAAGAACCTTGCTGGTGTGGGTGTCGCCTTCTATTTACTGTCCGGGGTTCGACGCGAGCTTCGAGAAAGCCACTGGTTCGAGCATCGATCTGAACCCAATATGGCTGACTATCTTGATCTGGTTGCACTGGGAACTATTGCCGATGTCGTACCGATGGACTACAACAACAGAATAATGGTGCAGGAAGGCATTCGCCGAATACGTGCAGGTCGATTGAGACCCGGGTTGAAAGCACTATCGGCTTTGTCTGGTAATCGAATTCAGACAATCACCTCAAGTGATCTGGCCTTTGGTGTTGCGCCAAGAGTGAATGCAGCGGGTCGCCTCGAAGACATTTCTCTTGGTATAGAGTGCCTGTTGGCGGACGATGAGAATCGGGCACAGGAACTTGCATCCCGGCTGGACAAGCTGAATCTTGAGCGACGTGAAATTGAAAACGAGATGAAGCAGCAAGCACTGAATTTTCTTTCCGCTCTCAAGCTGACGAAGGATACCGAGGAGAAAGTAGGCATCTGTTTGTATGATGAAGGTTGGCACCAGGGTGTGGTGGGTGTCGTCGCATCGCGGATCAAAGACGAGTTTCATCGACCTGTCGTCGCCTTCGCCAAGGTTTCTGACTCTGAATTGAAAGGATCAGCCAGATCAATTTCCGGTCTGCATATGCGAGATGTCTTTGAGACTATAGCCGCGAGAAATCCCGACCTGCTCCAGAAATTTGGTGGACATGCCATGGCTGCTGGACTCACACTGCATCCTGCTAACCTGACGACATTTGCTGAACAGTTTGATATAGAAGCAAAGCGCTGGTTGACGGAGGAGGACCTGACGCAGACGGTAATAACCGATGGCAATCTTGGGGAAGATTATAGTATTTCACTTGCCCGTGAGATCGGTCAGATCTGTCCATGGGGTCAGGGATTTCCGGAACCCCTGTTTGATGATGACTTTGAGATCGTTGATCAGCGGATCGTGGGTGGAAGACACCTGAAAATGAAATTGCGCCCGCTCGACGGCGCCGACTCAATCGATGCAATCGCATTCAATCATGATCGACTGGTCGAAGGCAGGGTAAAGCGAATTGCCTATCGGCTGGACGTGAACGAGTATCGAGGGATGGAATCCCTGCAACTGATTGTGGATTGTGTTGATATTAAGCTGGACCAGGAACGCTGAAACGTTAGTAATAATCTTCACTCTGCTGAACTATTTGGTCGTCTGTAAGAAACAGTCATCGATTCACCCGTCTACGAAAACTTACATTGGTAGCACTGGGATGGGTCCGGCCTGGTGCGAGATGTACCTGGAAATTCCATCAAACCTGAGCAGCAATTGATTCAGACATCATCTGAACCAGCCGGTCAATCTCATCTTTGCTGATTGTAAGAGGCGGTGATATCGCAAGAGTAGCAACGGTGGCGAGGGGCCTGATGATAACGCCTTTTTCCAGCATCAGTTTCGTCACATTCATGGGTATCTTGGCAGCCGCATCCGGCAAGGTTCTGCTACTCTTGTCAGCAACAAGTTGAACTCCAGCGATGAGACCCTCACCTCTTATTTCACCCACATTGGGTAGATTCAGGAGTGATTGCAGTTGCTCGTGAAGATAGATCCCGTTCTCCTTTGCCCGTGCAATCAGGTTTTCTTTTTCAAATATTTCCAGATTGGCAAGCCCCACTGCTGCACCCACTGGATGACCGCTGTAGGTATAGCCATGGAAGAATGCGCCCAGCTTCTGTGATCCTTCCTTTAACACTTCCCATATCGGTTGAGAGATATACGCTGCTGAAAGTGGAAAGTAACCACTGGTCAGCCCCTTCGCGGATGCCATCATGTCGGGTTCAATACCCAGCTGGGGTGAGCCGAACCAGTTGCCCAGTCGGCCGTAGCCGCAGATAACCTCGTCGGCGACAAACAGGATATCATTATCTTTAAGTATCTTCGTCAGCCTTGGGTAGTAGCCTGGCGGCGGCACAATGACGCCACCGGCACCCATGATCGGTTCGGCAAAAAAGGCAGCTATCGTGTCTGCACTTTCCTTTTCGATGAGTTGCTCA
>Ga0208640_1001157_pt1 | contig 10739 bp, 13 predicted proteins | sample ETNtaG_23_FD_185774 | JGI IMG/M metagenome (GOLD analysis project Ga0208640, IMG submission 185774) | Marine microbial and viral communities from oxygen minimum zone, Eastern Pacific Ocean - ETNP201310SV72 (SPAdes) (version 2) | ecosystem: Environmental > Aquatic > Marine > Oceanic ... | reverse complement strand
GCGAATTTCATTTAAGTTTCAAGATTAATCAGTAAACGAAAGGGGTAAAAATTGAAAATTAAAATATTTTGTATCTTAATGGTTTCATTGATTTCAACCATTCCATTAACAGTTTCAGCTGATGATTAAAGTAAAACTTATCTTAGTGCTGGAATGCTCTACATAACCGACGAAGGATTAGATGTATTAATGAGTTGTTTTATTTTTTAAATTTTAATCTACCCCTCCCGGGTACAACATTACTTAACTATCTTTTGTTAGTTAACACAAGACACTTACAATATAACTTTCAAGGATAAAAGTCCAAATTTCGTTTGATGTGTGAGGGAGGGGGTTATTCATTAGTCTCTTTGTCTTTAAAGTCTTTAATAAAATTAATAATTACGCTTCAGATCGGAATCCTTGTAGAGAATTCGAGCGAGATTCTTATTCGCAATTTTACGCTGAGCAACGGTATTAGGATCCATATCGTATTTCGGTCTATCCAAAGTCATGCCATCTGGGTCGCTCCTTTGTTTGCCGCGAACATGGGTCCAGATGTTTTTCCCTGCCACCTGTTTGATGTCCGGTGGTATGTATGACTGGAGCGCAAATCCGACCCTCCTGTTATTGCTCCTATTGGGCTTCGAGGCGTGTACTATTGTTCCGCTATGGATTGACATCTCGCCAGGCTCTAATATCAGGTCGACTCCCAAGGACTCATCGACATTTTTGATTACTTGACCGCGGGTCAAGATATTGTCATTATCGAAAGTATCTTCATGGGTAAGGATCTCCTGTAGATGGTTGCCGGGAATCATCGTCATGCAGCCAGTTTCCCTATTGCAAGTTGAGAGTGAAATCCAGGGCGTAGCGAATCGATTAGCATTCATTCCCATATAGGTCGCGTCCTGGTGCCATGAAACGTAATGCTCGGAAGAGGGCTCCTTGATGAACATTACCGTTGCCCAGAGAGCAAGATCAGGTCCTAGAAGATCCTCCATTGCATCGACTACAACCTTGTTATGAACAAGTCTATCTAGGAAGCTAAAAGATAGATGGAGATTGTTGCGGTTCTCGGCGTGCATCTCCTCAGGATAAAGCTTCTCAGCTTTTTCGATCTTGGCTGCAATAGCTAGTGCCTCATCCTTAGACATTATTCGTATCGGGAAGACAAAACCCTCATCATGGTATTGCTTGATTTGCATTTTGGTCAGCACTTTTGGCATGCACGCATTGTAATATAAAAAATCCAAACACTTTCAAAAAAAAAGCAAAAAGATAAATACATCTTTCTTTTGATTTGTTGGATTATTCCGAGCTATTCAAACTGTATACAAAATATATTACAAAATTATCTTTACAAAGTAATATATATATATTATAATTTGTATACAAAAAATAAATATATATCAAATCAATGGGTAAATACGTAACCAAGACGCGCAAGATGGATGAAAAAAGAGTGGTCAGCGTGCGCATCAAAAGGGCGCTCTTTGAATCCTTCAAGGGGGCCTCAAAGGCGGCACAGAAGCACGGCTATAGCATGTCGCTTGCAGGCGTCTTTGAGAGTGCATTAGAGGATGCGATAAATGAGTGGCAGAGGGACTACGAAATCCCATTAAAGGGTAGCTCTTCTCGTTCAAATGCAAAAAAGATGCAAAAAAAATCAAAATCAAACAAGGAGGAAGGGTAGATGTCAAAAGTCAAATCAAAGGAGATAGAGAATATCGATATGGTTGAAGAGAATCTGTTTCCAGAGCAGATGGAGCTTCCGTTTAGTGACAGTGTTCAGGGCAATGACCGCTTTATCGACAACAAGGTGTTAAAAGCCGTCCATAGTCAACTAGGCAAGGCCGATACCGCGCTAAAGTGGTTGAAGGATTTTAATGCCCACGTCAGATCAACGGATCCATTCTACAATGTCAATCAAAACAAGGTCTAGAGGCGCCGACTTGGCAAGCTTAGGATCGCTTTTCTAGCAATCAAAATCACTCAATAGATTCAAATATTGTCAACTCAAATTATCTTGGGATGGCCTATAAAGATATAAAATTAGGGTTTGTGAAATCACTAGAGAGCCAGAAACTGGATGCTAAACTCACCTATTCATACAACTTCTAAGATATTAGCCGCAAAGTCATACCTTGTATTGATAATCTTAATTACTTCGTGTTCAGTCCCGAACTTTGAAACGCCGAGCGAGACAGAACAGCAAGCCTTTATCGAGATTACAGATAGCGCCATTCAGTCTTCAGTCGAGACAACAATAGAAATCCCTCTTGAGTCATCTCTTGAAACAACTATTGAGCTACCTCTTAAAACTACTGACGAAACTCTTAGCGAGAGTCCTAGTCCTACTGAGAGTTCCTGCATCCATGGAGAAGCAGACTGCCATAGCTTTGATTATTTAACTCCAGTTGCATTCCTCGACTCGGTCATCAATTACGCTCACAAGAACTCTATGGCTGTTCCATTCGAGATTCTCTCTAACCTCACTATGGATGCCTTTATCCAGATTGAATCGTTAGACCAAGCTGAGGGGATAATTGAGCGTAACCCCGAGCACATACTCATCCTCGGCCAACGCATTATCAGACAAGATATGCCTTATAAGTGGCTCTTCGCCGCAGAGCAGACTTTCCTGCGGAGTTGGAATAACCTGAGCAGATAGATTTATATTGGACTTTACAGTGGCCACAGAAAAGGGCGCTGATAACTTCGGTCTTCAATGTAGTGCTATAATGAATTGCAATTCATTCCAGATCTAGTTGTGAAATAACTACTCCAATAAATATAATGGCAAGAGGGCAAAAATCTTTAAAGTACAGCAACAATAGCGCATTCGTCAGCGACGAAGATGTCTATATGATGATGATGCTTTACACCTATCAACACAAGAACCTGGACTATCTAGCACGTAAATTCAATATCAGTTATCCCGTCGCCAAAGAGATCATCATTCGTAGCCGTTGTGGTGGCGCCTGCGGCTAATATGAAAAGAACTACTGGGTTCCTTGTAAGGGAAAAGTATAACTCCAAATATTAACTAGTTCTTTTTAAAATATACAATCATGAAACCTCAAGACGTTGTCGCGGCGATAATCAAAAAAGACGGCTTGTATCTGATTGTCCAGCGCAACAGGGATAAATACATGGGCCTGAGATGGGAGTTTCCCGGCGGCAAGGTCGAGCCCGATGAAACCTTCCAAGAAGCGCTCTCACGAGAGATTGAGGAGGAGCTGAGCATTCAAATCAACGTCCATGAAAAAATTGCCCAGGAGAAATACGAGGATGACCAGATCAACGTCGCTCTGCACTACTATCTATGTTCACAGAAAAGCGGCAAAACCAGGCTTAACGAGCATGAAAACATCGCCTGGATAGCGAAAAAGGATTTTGGCAAGTATGATTTCGTCGAAGGCGACGGCAATGTTTTATCACTGCTTTAATATGAAAACGACGCCCGAAGGCGCCGCTATCATAATAAGGTTAGACCGTTAGTAAGTTACTTGACCCAATGTAACCCACTTGCCACCCTCAACTTGACTCAGGACAACCACTTGTGTCCCTTTATGGTCATCGGCACTATAGCTCCAGCCTATTCTGCCAAAAGTATCCTGATGGCCGCTGATTGCCTCTAATCCATCCATTAACGAGTCGACAGTAAGATCTGCGCCAGCATTCTCAAGTCCGGCCACTAATAGATCAGCTGCAGTGTAGCCCAATTGCCCTGAAATACCTGGATTACTGCCGTGCTTCGCTTTATAAGCATCACAGAAAGCCTGCGCGCTTGCTGGAGCGCTGTCACAGTAAACAGCCTCGCCCACGCTTACGGCGTACAATCCTTCCGTTATGCCGCCAGGAAAAGCTGCTACCATGGTGTCAAAGCCGGCTTGTGTAACCACCACATCCGCGGTAATTCCTAGTTTGCGGGCAGTTGCATAGCCTGTAATCGTGTCACGAATAATTGTACCGAACACGATCAGGTCGCAGCCTGCGCCTTTAAAGCCTACCATTGCGCCGACGAATTCGGTGTCGGTTGGTTTATGGCCAACGCTAGAAACCAAGCTCACACCACTGTGTTCTGCCACTTCATCTGTTACCGCATCGAGCACTTCAGCTCCATAGTCAGTGTCTTGATACATCACGCATGCCGATGTACTTCCCATTGCAAGAAAATGACCAACTGCAAATCTGATTTGATCGTAATAGCTTGAACCGAAGGTGAGCTTAAGATCGTGCTCAGGTTCCTGCACCGATTGCGCGGTTGTCATCGGGAACAGCAGAGGCACGTTCTTGGCGAACTGGGTTTCCGCTGTCGCTAGATTCATTGGCGTGCCTAGCACGTTGAATGTAGCGAACACTTTGTCAAGATTCAGCAATTTATTCATCGCCTTGACGTGGACTGGCACCTGATATTGGTGGTCTTCCAGGACAACACGTATTTGTCTCCCGTGCACACCGCCTTTTTCATTCGCCATGTCAAAACGGATCTGTGCCGCCTGGCTTGCCGCAACGCCCCAAAGCGCCGCCGGACCACTCAGCGCGGTCGATGTTCCAATAACGACTTCATCGTCGGTTACCCCTTGGGCTATAACTCCAGCGCTCAAGACTAGGCAGGCAAATCCTGCCGTGATTCTATTTAGTTTATTCATGTTTTTTACCCCTATATTTATTTTTAATAATTACTCCTTTGTTATTATCACTATACCTGCTTCTTGCTACTTGCACAAATATGCGGAATGATTTGCGTCACTTAAGAGTACATCTGATCAATCAAATCAGCATACTTTTCATTCACAACGTTGCGTTTTAGCTTCATGCTCGCTGTCAATTCGTCATCTTCAACCGTCAGCTGCTTGTCGATCAACCTGAATTTCTTGAGAGTTTCGGCTTGTGCCAAAGATAGATTTATCCTTTCAATTTCACTTTTAATGAGCTCTTGCACCTCCGCAGTCGCGCATAGACTTTTAAAGTCAGAGAACGGGACGTTGTTTTCCTGGGCAAACTGACTCACTGTTTCGTTGTCGACCATCACCAGACAGGTAAGGTATTTGCGCCTATCACCGATCACCACTGCATCGGTCACATAGGGCGAGAATTTGAGCTGGTTTTCAATCTCCGAGGGACTGATATTCTTGCCGCCGGAGGTGATAATAATGTCCTTCTTCCTATCCACAATCTTGACAAATCCATCGCCATCGATTTCTGCTATGTCGCCGGTGTAAAGCCAGCCATCGACAATTGTCTCAGCGGTTTTAAGCGCTTGTTTGTAATACCCCTTGAACACCAAGGGCCCCCTGATCAGCAGCTCGCCGTCTTCGGCGGTTTTCAGCTCTACCCCGGGCGGCGGCTTACCAACTGTGCCCAGGCGAACTTGGCCACGATAGTTGCCGCATGCAAATGCCACGTTTTCAGTTTGACCAAATGCCTCGTACAGGGGCACCCCCAAGGCACGAAACCAGCCGATCAAGTCCGGCGATATAGGGGCGGCGCCCGTCAGGCCGATGCGGACGTGGTCCAGGCCCAAAAGAACCTTAATGTTATTAAGAACGAGAAGATCTGCAGCTCTGTGCATCAGGCGGACGGGCGCCGGAACTGGTAGGCCTTTGTCTTCAAAATCAGCAGCCCTGGAGCCAACGGACAGGGCCATTTGTAGAGCTTTCCTACCAAACCATGTTGCATCCTTCATCCGCATGGTGATGGATGAATACATTTTTTCCCAGATTCTGGGCACCCCTAGGAAGTAGGTTGGCGAAACTTCGGTAATATTTTCGAATGCAGTGTCCTGGCCCTCAATGAAGTTGACCGTTGAACAGCGCGCCAAAGGCAAGAACACCGACAGCAGTCGCTCGGTAACGTGGCACAGAGGCAGGTAGACAACCGAATCGTCTTCGGCCGTGATCGGGTAGAACTCATGAAAGGCATGCGCTATGAAGATAATGTTTCTATGGCTGAGCATCGCCCCTTTTGGAGCACCGGTCGTACCTGAAGTATAAACCAAAATCGCTGTATCGTTGGGCTCTGCGTTGTCAATTCTCCTATTCCATTCTGACTCGAGGCCCTCGTTGGCTTCATCGCCCAATCGGTAAAATTGCTCCAGCATGATTACTTTAGGGTGGTCCAGATCTACTAGTCCGGTGGAGTCCAGAACAACCACCGTATGGATATTTGGCAGCTGCTCTTCCACCGCCAGATACTTGTCAAGCTGCTCTTCGTTCTCGACCATCAGTAGCGTCGTATCGCTGTCCTCACAAATATGAAGGATTTGGGGCGCTGAATCTGTCGCATAGATGCCGCAGGAAACACATCCGATACACTGGGCGGCGAGATCGAAAAACAGCCACTCTTTGCATGGGTCGGCGAGTATGGAGACGGTTTGGCCTGACTCCAGCCCTAGTGTTATCATAGCCTTACCTATGCGGGCGCTGTCCGAATAATACTGATCCCAGGAAAACGTCCGCCAGATGCCGAAATGCTTCTCGCGCATGGCGACTTTGTTCTTTAACGTTTGCGCCCTAAAGCGGAACAATGCCGGAATCGAAGTTTGATTGTCAAAGCTGATGATATCTTCAGTGCTCATCCTCTATCTCCAGGTTTTGCGCTTTTTCCAACGCCGCTTTCCTCGTTCTATGGATTGCTTTTTCCCTAAATAGAACTCCTGAATGTCAGGGTTGTTCAACAGGGCGTCACGGTCACCGTCAAAAACGATTCGTCCCACTTCGATCACGTAACCAGCGTGCGACACCTTTAAGGCCATATGTGCATTTTGTTCCACCAGAAGCATGGTGACGCCTTGTTCGGTGTTGAGGCGGTAGATAATATCAAAAATTTCACTAACCAGCAGGGGTGAGAGGCCAAGAGACGGCTCGTCCAGAAGTAGGATTTGCGGTCGCATCATTAACGCTCTTCCCATTGCCAACATTTGCTGCTGCCCCCCAGATAGAAGAACGGCCTGTAAATTAATCTTGTTCTTTAAGTCTGGAAAATAATGGAAAACCATATCCAAATCGGCATCGATTTGGTTTTTCCCTTTGCGGCTGAAGGCTCCCATTTCCAGGTTTTCCTTGACGGTCAGAAACGGAAACACCTCCCTTCCTTCAGGTACGTGACCCATGCCTTGATTGGCGGTCTTGTCCGGTTGCCAGGCGGTAATGTCTTGGCCGCAAAATACCACCGTACCTTTTTGCGGTTCCAGTGCGCCGCAAATAGTTTTCAGGATTGTAGTTTTTCCGGCGCCATTCCCTCCCAAAATACTAACGATTTGTCCCTCGTATATGTCGAGGCTTATTCCACGGATCGCCATTACTGGACCATAGAATGTTTCTATATTGCGCACTTTCAGTAATGGGGAATCGCTCATTGCGAATCTCCCAGATAGGCGGAAACAACATCGGGATGGTTCTGCACAAAACCATGAACCCCTTTGGCGGCAACTTTGCCATTGACAATTGCCAGTACTCGGTCTGAGACCTCCTTCACTAGAGACATGTCGTGCTCAATCAAGACCACGGTCATGTTCAGGTCTCGCCTGATATCCTCGATCCAAAAACCCATTTCCTCAGTTTCTTCGGAGTTGAGTCCCGACGAGGGTTCGTCTAGCAACAATAGCTTGGGTTCAATGCAAAGAGCCCTTGCTAGTTCAACCTTCTTTCGCACGCCATAGGGCAGGCTCGAGATTATTTGGTTCCGGTAGTGGGCTAGCTCTAGAAAATCGATCACTTCCTCAACCTTTGTTCGATGTTCCAGTTCCGCCTCCACAACACTGCCGGTGAATAATAATTGACGCCACCAGCTTTGAGTATTGTGCACATGTCTACCCACCAGCAGATTTTGCAAAACAGAAGCATGCTCGAACAAGTCCAGATTTTGAAACGTTCTGGCGATGCCTAGGCGTGCAATGTCTTTGGCTCCAAGCTCCAATAGGTCGTTACCGGCAAAGTTCAGCTTTCCGGATAGCGGCTCATAGAAACGACTCAATAAATTGAAGATAGTAGATTTTCCAGCGCCATTCGGTCCGATGATTGCATACACCGAACCCTCTTCGACAGCAAAACTCACATCGTCGACTGCTTTGAGGCCGCCAAAGGAGATGGAAAGGTTCTCGATCTCTAGCAAGTTCATCTTAATCGCTCCGTTTTTAAGTAGGCCCTCTGGCGCTTAAAGCTCTTGCGCCTATAAACGGGGAAGAATTCCATATAGCTGCGGATCTTGACCCAACGGCCGTAGATGCCCGTCGGCTCGAATGCAATCACGCTGATCAGTATGGCCCCAAAAATGAATGGCTCTATTCCTGGCAAGCCGCCAATCGAATATGGCAGGGCGTCTTTCGCAATCGATATGCCGGTTTCCAGAACGCCAATCAATACAGCCCCGAAAAATACACCATGGACGGTGCCAAGACCTCCTAATACAATCATCAGTAATAGCTGGATGGATAATAAAATTCCGAATATTTGCGGTGTCAGAAACAACATATAGTGCGCCAAAAAGGCGCCCGCCAAACCCGTTATGGCGGCAGACACGGTAAAGGCAAAAACTTTAATTTTCATTGGGTTAACACCCAATGCCTGGGACGAGACTTCGGAGTCTCTTACCGCAATCATTGCGCGGCCCAGTGGAGAGCGCAATATATTCAACACTGCGAGGGTGGCAACGATCAAGACGCTCAAGACAAACAGGTAGAGCTCCCAGGACCGCCATATTTGATAGCCAAACAGTGTTGGAACGTCGACCATCATGCCGCGATTGCCGCCGGTGATGCTGGTGAGATGGCCAGCAAAATCCTCCACAATAATAGCAAAGGCCAGTGTTGCGATTGCCAGATATATGCCTGACATTCGTGCTGCAGGGATGGCGACTAGCAGACCTCCTATCATACTCAGCAAGGCGGCCATTGGTAGCGCTACAAAGGAGGAAAAGCCATGAGCTAGAAACCAGGCATTTGTGTAGGCGCCAATCGCCATAAATGCTGCATGGCCGAGGCTGGCCTGACCTGTAAAGCCGGTTAGCACCATCAAACCCAAACCTGCCATGGCATAGATCAGCACACGCGTTGCCTCACCGATATAATAGCCATCGAGCATCAATGGTGCAGCGAACAGAATAAGGATCAGCAAGCCATACCAAAAGTGGTGCCCGCCATGCTTTGCTAGATTCAAGTCTTGTCTATAATTGGTTTTGAATAGGATCCTCATGTCAAAGCTTCTTTCTATGAATTTGAGCAAACAGTCCCTGTGGCCGTAAGGCCAGCACTATCAGCATTACAACGTAGACCAAACTACCCTTGACCGCAGGAACGTATGCGGCTGCAAAGGGCTCTATAATGCCGACAATAAGCCCTCCAAGAATAGCGCCGGGCATGGAGCCGAAGCCGCCTATCACAGCGGCGGCAAAAGCCTTGATTCCCAGCAAGCCGTTCATCGGTTCGATCAGCGTGATTGGAGCTAATAGAATGCCAGCCAGAGCTGAAATTGCGGCGGCAACAGCCCAGACAGCGGAGATGATGACTCTCACTGGAATGCCAGAATAGTAAGCGGCAAGCTGGTTTTGAGACGCGGCCTTCATGGCGATGCCCCATTTAGAGTAACGGAAATATGCCCACAGAATCACTATCAATAGTGCTGTTACTGCAATAATTGCCAAACGTTCATTACCAATGACAATCCCGTAAAAGCTGCTAAAGCCTGAAATGGGGCTATCAATAGTCAGAGGTACCTGTCCCCAGATCATTCCTGCAGCCGCACGAAAGACAATGCCTAACCCTAGGGTGAGAATGACAATGGCGAATTGGGGTTGTCCGATCACTCGACGTACTATCAGAATGTCGACAAGAGCGCCAAACAATGCCATGATAATCAGCGTGGCGGGAACGCCGAGCCAGAAAGGCATACCTAAATCCATTATTAATGTCCAGGCGACAAACGAGCCCAGCATCATCATATCGCCCTGGGCAAAATTAACCATCTCGGTAGCCTTGTATATCATCACAAAGCCTAATGCCATCAAGCCATATATACAGCCTTGACTGATTCCAACTATAAGTAATTGCAAGAACTCATTCATCTTCTCATATAGGATAGCATGTTATAAAGGAAAGAGGACAAACCTAATAATTAAATTGCTTATTTAAGTTTTTTCTCTTTTCTGGCCTTCATGTGCTCTGCCATTGCCATTACTTTAGCGCTCGAAGTGCCTTTAAAAAAGAAAGGGAATATTGAATGGATAAAGGCGGCGACAAACAAAAATAAAAAGGTGAAGCTGTATTTCCAGGCGGCCCAGAGGTGCTGGAGGTATGTCTCTCCAACCTCGTTGGGGTGCTGATTGAAAATATTGGCCATATGGTTTAATAATTGAGTAAGAGTTACAGTTTCAAGTATATACCCATAACTGGAGTAAGGTTAAAAGTTTATCAGTGTTTTAGTTACTCTTAAGCATGAACACAGCTTTGAATCCTTTTAAGGTGGTCGTCTAAATCTGCAATGACGATATCCATGAAATCTTTATTATGAGTGATAGAAGGAATTATATATCCCTCTTCAGTTCAATAGCAATAGTGAATTAACTGAACTTTTCCCGTAATTTCCTGGTTGCAACTTCGCTACCATCATGGTAACTGCCAAACCAGAGATCGAGTGGTATTTCAGGGTTGCCGTAGTTGCAATTGAAGTAGCGGTGATGGATATGGTGGAAAAAGGAGCCGACGGTAAGCAGATTCTTTTCCTTGAGCCAGATCATCTCGTAACCTGAGTGGGTTG
>Ga0208640_1001154_pt1 | contig 10759 bp, 15 predicted proteins | sample ETNtaG_23_FD_185774 | JGI IMG/M metagenome (GOLD analysis project Ga0208640, IMG submission 185774) | Marine microbial and viral communities from oxygen minimum zone, Eastern Pacific Ocean - ETNP201310SV72 (SPAdes) (version 2) | ecosystem: Environmental > Aquatic > Marine > Oceanic ... | reverse complement strand
AAAACATTACTCTTATATATTGTGCCCTTATTGGTATTTCTAAATTAAGCAAATTTTCAATAGCTAAAGCAAAAACATGTTCTTGATTCATAGGGGCCACATAATCCAATCGATCAAAATACGGTAGGGCTTGAATATATGTTTTATGTTCGATTAATTTTTCCGTTCCTCTATGAAGTAAACCGATATGTGGGTTTGTACTTTCTATAACCTCTCCATCTAATTCTAAAATCAATCTTAACACACCATGAGTCGCTGGATGTTGTGGTCCAAAATTTAAATTTAAGGTTTTGGATTGTTTTGCCATTTAATTCTTATTTCTTATCTTTGATTTGGTCTTTAATGTATTTTGTTCCCTGCCAAGGACTTTCAAAATCAAAATTTCTATAGTTTTGTTCCAATTTTACCGATTCATATATTACTTTTTTTTGATCCTCGCTGTATCTGACTTCTTTATAGCCTGTTAAAGGAAAATCTTTTCTCAATGGATGTCCTTCAAATCCATAATCGGTTAATATTCTTCTTAAATCAGGGTGATCTTTAAAGGTAATTCCATACATGTCAAAAACTTCTCTTTCCATCCAATTTGCGGATGGAAAAATTTTAGTTATCGATGGCACTATAGTTTTTTCCTTAATATTAGAGTTAATAATTAATCTATGATTATTTTCATGACTCAGTAATAAATAAACTAATTTAAACCTTTTTTCTTTTCTTGGATAATCAACAGCTGTAATATCCGTTAGCTGTCTAAATTTACATTTTTCGTTAGTTTTTAAAAATAGAATGACTTCTATAATTTCTTCAATTTCAGTTTCTATTGTTAAATAATTAAATTTAATTCCGGATGATTTAATTTTAGTTGTTAAACCAGAATTAACGGTTTTTTCTAAATTATTAAGTTCAGTTTTCATAAAAAGTTTATCTTTCGATTGAACCTTCTCGTCTTATTTTTTTTTGAAGTTGTAAAACTCCATATAATAATGCCTCTGCTGTAGGTGGGCAACCTGGAACGTAAACATCAACTGGAACTATTCTATCACAGCCCCTTACTACTGAGTAAGAATAGTAATAATAACCTCCTCCATTTGCACAGCTACCCATAGATATCACGTACCTGGGTTCAGGCATTTGATCATAAACTTTCCTAAGTGCTGGAGCCATTTTATTTGTAAGTGTACCAGCAACAATCATCACATCAGATTGTCTAGGAGATGCTCTAGGTGCCGTACCAAATCTCTCTAAATCATATCTGGGCATTGCAGCCTGCATCATTTCTACAGCACAACATGCCAAACCAAATGTCATCCAGTGTAATGATCCTGTTCTAGCCCAATTAATAAGATTATTTGAAGAAGTAATTATAAATCCTTTTTCACTAAAATCTTTCGCTAGTTTCTTAAATTCATTAGGGATTTTATTTTGTCCATCTTCCATGCTTATCATTGTGTTAATCCCAGTCTAAAACACCTTTCTTCCATTCATAAATAAATCCAATTGTAAGTATAAAAAGAAAAAGCATCATCGACCAAAATCCAATTAATCCAATTTTTCCTAATGAAATTGCCCATGGAAATAAAAAAGCTATTTCTAAATCAAATATAATAAAAAGAATTGCTACAAGATAAAATCTAACATCAAATTCCATTCTTGAATCCCCAAAAGCTTCGAAGCCGCATTCGTATGCTGACAATTTTTCTGGATCTGGCTTTTTTGGAGATAGTAAAAAGTTTAAAAAAATAAAACCAACACTTAATCCCATTGCAATAAATAGAAAAATTATTATTGAAAAATAATCTTGTAAAAATTCACTTAACATGATTCACCCATTATAATGCTTTTTTCAGTTGATGGTGGATTTAAAAGTCACAGTATAACCAAATATTATTATCTAACTAATGTTCTGATATTATGTGGCGGGAGTGAAGGGACTCGAACCCTCGACCTATCGCGTGACAGGCGATCGCTCTAACCAACTGAGCTACACCCCCACAAATGGTGGGCGGTAAAGGACTCGAACCTATGACCCTCTCGGTGTAAACGAGATGCTCTACCAGCTGAGCTAACCGCCCCAGTGTTAATTTTCTTTTATTTATAACAACTATTTATGAAAGGCAAAGCTAATTATTGTGAAATGAGGGATATAAGTGGAACAGTTTGCACACCTATGGCACACCTGGCTTATTTGAGGGGTGCCAAATGTTCTGCACACCTGGTGCACACCTGGCCATTTTTTATTGCCCACGCCAATCGTGTGGTCATTGCACAATAGTTTTAAATGAATAAATAAATAATAATGAAAGGAAAACCAATGGACAATAAGATGATAGGCCACAACCAGCCGCCATTAACTATCGAGGATTTTTATATTTTGGATATCGATGGCAAGAGTACTGGTAGAATAAAACTTACCAATACAATCATAAAAAAATATCTAACCAGAAAAACTAAAATTGTTAAAAAGAGTGGCGAGAATGTAAGCATCTATGTTGAGCGCATAGTTAATGATAGTGAAAAAATTGGATTGAAAGTAAAAATTAATATTGGTGGATCTAAGAGTTTTTTCTATTCAAATTATCCCAAGGGCAAAGATGCTGCGGGTAAAAAAAGATATCATGTTCCATACCATCTAGGACACTTTCCCGAAATGAAAATTGACGCTGCGCGGTCGCTTGTTGAGGAACTAAAGCAAGCGATCAAACTGGGCAAAGATCCGCGATCCGTCATTGAAGAACGTAAGAAAGCAAAAAAGCTGTCCGAGGTAATTACACAATGGAAAGAAAAGGTGCTGTATAAATCAACCAGGTTTAAGCAATCCACCATCGATGATATTGAAAGTAGATTAAAAATTTGGATGGATCTTAATTCAGTACATCCAAAAACAAATCGTGTCATTTTAAATAATAGATCCGATCTAAATATTAGAAATAAAAGAATGGTTGAAATAACCAAGGATGATCTGATCGCTTATCATGCAGCTATTTCAAAATCAGGAAAGTATCAGGCTAATAGAATAATGGATGATCTGTCGGTTATTTTTAAATGGGCTGTTCCCAAATATATAAAAGAAAACGTTTGCGTATTTACTAAGGAAGAATTGAATAAGGAGTATACGCGCCTGGATGATAAGGATCCATATACGCTCGATGAATGGCGTAGGATACGCAAAGCTGCTCTATGGCTTGCGAAAAAAAGTACAAGAACATTTATTGCTTGCATGGCTGCGCTACTTATTTTGTACCACGGCAGGAGATATAAGAATGAATTGCTTAACTTGAAATGGACACAGATAGATTTTGATACTAATGGTGTGGCTAAGAAAGTACTGCTACATGATACCAAGACTGGGAAATCTCAATTTTCATTAAATCGCTTGTCGCGATGGGTGCTGAAAAGATTATGGGAATACAGAAAAATCAAATTTAAAAATGTAAAAAGTATTAAATCTAAATATTTGTTTCCATCTACTAGAAAAAGCAAAAAGCCACATATTCAAGATATAAGAAAAACATGGAATAAGATTTGCAATATTGCAGGCGTGCGGAGATTGGAACTTTATATGTTAAAACACACCTGGGGTTGTCTGGCACTAATTGCTACTGGCGGGAATGTAAAGGCCGTAAAAGACGAGGGCGGCTGGAAAACATATAAAATGGTAGAGCGATACGTGCAATATAACAAAAAACAACTAACGAAATATTCAGAGGATATCGGGAAATATTTAGCCCACGCGAAGTAATTAATCCGTGGTTAATGAGCACTTGTGTGTTATTACTGGTGAATGCGCCAGAAAAAAGGTCCGCCCAAATATGTGGTAGGAAGTAAGGGAATAATTGAAACTAAGATATTTCAACAATTTCTATTAAAGGAATTTATAAAAGGTAGATCCTGGGCGGGTGTTGAAAATATTGCAAAGGCAAATGGAATTTACACCGCCGATGAGCTGCACAAATTAATTAAAGAAAAATCACCCATCAAATCTATCGGGGAAGTAAATATGCAGCTCAGTTTAATCATCCATGAAGCTATGCAGAAAGATAAAAACTTATCCTTTCATGCTGCTTGCGTAAATAATATGGAAAAATTGTGTATACTAATTGGTATAGATCCTGGCACGGTTAGTTATGGAAAAACATGGATGCGGGCACAGAAAATTCCAGTTAAGGCGTTAGTGCAAAGGGACTATACCCAGGTAATTAAAATATTAGGCAATCGATATAGACGTGTTATGAAAAAGCCAAAATTATTTCTAACATGGTACAAACAGAATAAAAATTCAAAAGAGTTTCCACGTTTTCTGATGTGGATGGTGAAAAAACTCAAGTCAAAAAACAAATCTCTAAAATAATATACCCACGTTTCAAACGTGGTTATGGAAGATTGGTGCATCGTGATTACTTTAGATGTATGGAAGTGAAAATTAATAAAAATAAAAATATGTATAACAAAAATAATAATAATAATTCAGTGTGGACAGACACGAAAGGAATAGCTGAACATTTTAGTTTGAAGCCAAACACACTACGTAAGCAGCGAGTACAACAATCATCCACAACTTTGCCCCACCACCAGATTGGGGGAAGTATTCGATACAACATTCTTGAGTGCGAAAAATTTGTGAATGATAATAAAAAGGAATACCAAACATGATCGACAGACAATCACTAGCCGTGGCTTACGATGATAAAGATCGCGACAAAAATAAATCCAACGTAATTCCTTTTATTTTTAAAAAACCATTCCTACAGGAAATTGAAGAAATGGATCAGGAACAGCAAGAGCAGGAAAAAGATTTAGAAACAAAATTGATTAGGCTTGCAAGTTATACGCCCGAAATTGACGATATGATTATGGCCATGGAATATTGGGATCAAGAGTGGAACAAAGCTGATCCTAAAAAAACTAAATTTAAAAATTTACAAGATTTTATTAGCTGGAGTTTATCCAATACGGATCAACCTTAACAGACAGAATACTTTATGACTCAGAAATTTTATCACAACCCCATAAACGACGAACTCGAATACATGCCTGGCTTTGATGAAAACTCACCAAAAACTGCTACCGAAAAATTAATAGAAAAAGGCTTTAGAGAAAAGCCATTAACCGATGCCGAGTTAGGCATCTATCCAAAAAATAAAGGGGATGGATCTAAGGGTGTTGGAAGTATGTTTAAAAGGAAAATCAATACTACTGGAGGAAATTATATTGAAAAAGAACAGCGGCTTTATGAGAATTTAAAAGTCCCAGGCTATGAAACGGCTGAAAAATCCGACGCATCGTATAAGCAATTAAAATCAGATCAAGTGGTCGCGGATCGTGCTGCTGAAAAAATAAGAACTAAAAAATTAATGGGACCAGAGCAGCGTGAAAAGGATCCAGATGTTACGGGTGAGGATTGGAGATTAGATACACCAAGATATAGAAAACACCTGGCAGACATAATCGCAGACGAGCAAACAAATATTCGATTAAATCCAACAACTGGAAAGTGGCAAGATAAGTGGGGCGATGAAAAGACCGCTGCGGATGCCGCTAATGAACAGAATAAAATAGAGCAAACTTATAACGAGATATTTCCCCCTAGTGAGCAGAAAAAATATGAGCAATCTCAACTCACGCCAATCCAGAAAAAACGCATCGCATCGCAAGAAAAGAAATTAAATAATTTTAATAAACCAAAAATAAAAAAGACGCCTATTGGTTATGTTAAAACTATAAAATCCAACGACAAAAAAATCGATATGTGGGATGACGTAATTTATAAAAACATGTCCCCTATTGAGCGTGGCCAGTTCAATGCAAGTGTTAGAAAAAATATGCCTGCGACGGCCAAGTTTGCTGGCAATGTTGCGCCGTCTGAAATTAAAAAAGAAGAAGATGCATCCACGTATTCATCAACCCACATGTTGGATCAGCTTAATGAAATTGCAGAAATAAAATTGCGTGATCAAATATTATCTAAAGAGTTTGAAAATATTATGCGTGATAAAAAGGATCCAGACCAGGATGGTGGGATTGCGTCTGTTCCAGAGGGTGTAGAATTAAGAAAACGCGCAGACACATATAATAAATTACATAAACAGATCCCAAAATTACACAGAGCAGGTGGCGTTGGGACAATCATAGGAGAATTTGACTAATGGATGCTTTCAAATTGCAGAAAAAATTTAAGATAACAAAAAATGAAGTTAGGAGTGCTGCGGCTGAACAGACGGATGAATTTATAGATCTAATCGAAAAACCTATTCCCGATCCGTTAGAATATGAGCGCGTACTTAACTTAAAAGATTTTCAACTAAGAACTTTAATGCGTGCAGGAATTCTCAACGACGACAATCGCTCGATGTATTTTGTAATAGTATTCAAAGCGGTTGTTGAGCAATACTGGAAACAAATAGATCTTCCAGAAAATGAAAGAGAAATTTATACCAACTCTTACACAGACGACGGATTGAAAAAGGTACAGCAACAATATCTAAAATTATTAAGATCTAAAGCAAAAACTTATAAACATGAGATAGACGGTTGGTGGATGCAAAGGAAAGCCGAGGACACATACTTTGCAAAATCTTTATACAAAAAATCTAATGGAAAAATGAAATGATCAACCGAACAGAAAAATGGAAATCGTATGCAGTTAAACTGGTGGAATGCCTGGAAGCTGCACATGATCACATCGATGCTCAACACCGAGTAATAGCAGAACTTAAAGAAACCAGAATTCTAGGAACTAAATATTCCGAGGATGACGACAACGACAACAATAACAATAACAATTAACTATGAGGAAAATGCTTTATGAAACAAGACAAGAATACGACGCCAGATAGGAAATCTCTTTTCAGCGAAACAAGGGTATCGAAAGACTACAAATCTACACTAACACCTGGGGCCCTGATTGGGAGTTCCCAAATCAGTAGAAATAAACCAACAGATCAAGAGTGGTTTCAAGTGTATGGGGACGCTATGGATGATCTGGAAGAAATGGCCGTGGTGAAAATACCAGTTGGCGACAGAGAGGAGGACTACATTATACGCGGATCTAAAGACTTTAAGGAGGATGTAAAAAACACCTTTAAAAAGGTGCGTATGGTAAATGTTGCTTACTATACTACTTCAACTGCAAGACTTGGCTTGTGGCTGATTGCTGTACCAATAGAAAATCCCAATACGGGAAATATCAATGCATGGGTTGCTACTGCGAATGAGATTGCAGAAATGGCGCAGCATAAATGGGTTAAAAAAATATCTAATGTTGGCCACGGGTACTATGAGGGTTTTTATGCAAAAGATGAAGATCAACAAATATTCGGTGAGCCTAGATACAGATTGGGTTACGAGGAGGCTGTAACCAAGTCTTTCGATAAGTTCTTTATTACAGAAGAAACTATTGAGTCCGATCCACATGTAAGGCAAGCGATTGGAAACCCAATTAATTTAAAATCTGCTCAAGGTGCCGATAGGAGTGCAGACTAATGAAGAAGCAAAAAAATAAAAAAACAATAGAACGCTTAACCGATGATGGCAATCTTGAAGATCGTTTTGATGCGGCGGATAATCTTGCAAGAAATGAGTTTCCCCACATGTGTCTATGCCTGGATATCAGAAATAGTTTAAGAGCCATGATAAAAGCTACAATCTTTTTTGATGGGTATGAGGGTAGCGGATGTGGTCCCATGTGTTCAGATTTTAGGTTTTATACTACTGATGGGAGGTGGATAAAGGTATCAGTTGAAGAACAATCCACGTTGCAATGACGCCGCTAGAATATTTGGAAAGCATGGTTGGTGCTGGTTATGTATTTGATTTTGAATATGAGCAAACACCTGGCAATAATCCCCGCCCTGTCTGCGTTACATTAAAAAATATATTCACTGGTAAGATTATCCAGCATTGGTTGCTGGACGATAAAAATTCAGATCCATTTCCTTACGACACAGAAAACAGTTTATTTATTTGTCACTGGGCACCTGCCGAAGTTGGCTGCATGATTGCGATGGGCCTGACAAAACCAAAATTAATCTGGGATACATTTGTACAAGAAAAGAAACTTGCAAATGGATTAGTGGATGGGTTTGGATTGCTGGCCTGCTGCACAAGATACGGCATAAGCACAATGTCAGAAATCAAAAAGAAAAGTTGGCGTGATACAATTATAAATAATTACCCCAATTATACCGCCGCTGAAAAGGCTGGTATCCTAAATTATAATAAACAAGATGTAATTGTTAATGAAAAATTATTCCTGGCGCAGTTAAATAAATTCGAAAAAGTAAACAAAGATTTTTATGGTTTATTTAGCCAAGCTGTATTTCATGGGAGGTCGATGGGTTTATGTGCTCAAGTTGAAGCAAATGGAATTCCTATAAATTATAAACTGTATAAAGATCTGGAGGATAATTATGCAGCCGTTAAGGCATTAGAAATTAAGGAACTGAATAAACATTGTGATTTATATGTAAATGGAAAATTCTCGCACAAAAAATTTGAGGAACTGTTAATTCGTGAGGGCCTGCACAATGGCTGGCCCAGGACAAGCAAAGGCGCGTTGATGACCGATGATAGAACACTCTATCGTTATCAAGCTGTGAATGACAAAATCGCAAGGTATAGGAATTCAAAATTTATAATTAACGCAAGGACTTTAAAAGGTTTTCAAATAGGTGGTGACAAAAGATCCAGAGCCAGCTTGAATATGTTTGGTCAAATTAGCGGCAGAACTAATTTATCTACTGCTACTAATCCTTTTGGGGCACCGCGCCGTATGAGAAATATAATTGGGACTGAGGATGGTGTGATGGCATACCTGGACTGGAAATCTCAAGAAGCTGCTATCCAGGCTTTTCTATCTGGCGATGGCAAAATGATTGAAGCTGTTAAAAGTGGAGATCCCTACATCCACACAGCAAAATTAGTAAAAGCTGTCCCCGATACTGCAACCAAAAAAACAAATCCAAAAGAGCGTGAGATTTATAAAACTTCTTTTCTTGCTATTGCTTATGATCAGACACCATTCGGTTTGAAAGAAAAATTAGGTAACACAATTAGTCAAGCAACTTACATACATGGGTTAGTTAAAAAAGCCTACGTTGTATATTTTCTTTGGAATAATGAATTGAAAGCTAGGGCCATGGCGCGTGGTTATTATGAAACAAAATATGGTTGGAGATATCATATAACTTCAAACAAAATTACTAACTCAAGGCGTCTAACAAATTGGCCTATCCAATCTCATGGCTCAGAAATTTTACGCCATGCACACATTGGTCTTGATGAAGCTGGGTTTGAGGTATCGATGCTGGTCCACGATGCGGTGTTACTGAAAATGGATAAAAAAGGCTGCGCTGAAAAAATTAGGCAGGCAAAAAGGATCATGGAAAATGCCGCATACAAAGTTATAGGTTTTAATATTCCAGTTGATTGTACAATAATTAGAAAACAATTTTATCAAGATGCTGATAGCCAAAAACGCTGGGATGAACTTTATAAAAAATTAAAAATGGTTAAGGAGGTGTCCGAATAGCGTACAGTGTGTACGGATATCGGACAGTGTGTCCGTTTTCCTAACACCCGTAACTTCTATTTATATATTCTATTTATGATTCCTTTTACTTATATTAATAGTACCCCAAATACCCCCACCAAGAAGCGGCTCGCTGGCAAAATTTATAAGGTTAAGGGCAAGCGCGACAAAAGCAAAGATTTTGTTATGACCTATAAAATGATGTGCAGCTCGCTATTTTATAAAGCTGGAAAGGGTGTTGGCCATGTAATCTATTCTTATCTGGCATATAAAACGGGAATGAATGGACCAGGATTTTATTCCCTACCCAATGAATGGTTTTGGACCGAATGCGGAATAACACGACAAAGAAAATGCGAGGCGGTCTGGCTTTTAAAAAAGGCTGAATTAATTATTGTAGAAAAGAAGCTAGGGAAACCCCTCAAAGTTAAACTTAATGTAAAAGTTCAAAATGAATAAGAAAAAATACTTAACAAAAATTACACCTATCCAAGAGCGATTTATAGATAATTATTGCAGCAAGTATGGTGAGTGGAGTGCAACACAATGCGCTATGGCTGCTGGCTATGCCAGATCATCTGCTCACACGCGTGCAGCTGAATTGCTTGATTGGCGGAAACATCCAGATATTGCGATGGAGATCCAGGAACGGTTGGCGGGATTGCGTGAGGCTTGGGATATAAACAAGGACAAACATTTAGCGATGCTGACTAAAATCCGCGATGAGGCCAGAAAAAAGGGCCAATACGGAGTTGTAGCGAAGTGTGAGGAGTTGAGAGGCCGCGTTTCTGGATTATATATCGAGCGACAAATGACGTTGCATAAGGAACTTTCGACAGAGGATCTGCATGATAAAATGAAACAGATCTTCCCCAGTAAGGCCCATTTTTTAAAAGAGCAGCAAAACTTAATGAATGAAATATTCCCAGATGATAAAGATGGAATTCAAATTTCCATACCAGAGGATGTGGATTTAAAAAGTAAAAAAGATGCCAAAATTAGCAAAGGCGGAAAAGAGCTAATCGATAAAATAAACAAGATAGATGATGGGGAAAAGGATGCCTAACTTTTCCAGGGGCACTGACCGAGGGGGTTATCAAGGATTTTTGGTCCGTGGTCAATTCGTGCGTGGTGCGATGGCTTCGCCCATGCACATACACCACTAATTCCAGTTGCTAGAGCCCAGATCCTAGCCAATAGTGGGGATGCAGGGCTATCGGCACTCGGAACACA
>Ga0208640_1001147_pt1 | contig 10798 bp, 9 predicted proteins | sample ETNtaG_23_FD_185774 | JGI IMG/M metagenome (GOLD analysis project Ga0208640, IMG submission 185774) | Marine microbial and viral communities from oxygen minimum zone, Eastern Pacific Ocean - ETNP201310SV72 (SPAdes) (version 2) | ecosystem: Environmental > Aquatic > Marine > Oceanic ... | reverse complement strand
TTTCGGCGTTACCGTCTTTATTTTTATTAGCTTCTTTGGTGTCTTTGTTACTGGTCATGGGAGTTCCTTTCTCAATTTATTCCCCGAAAAGTCAGGATTGGAACGAAGTGTTAGAGGCTCCGTCTTCTGGGCCGTTGCCGGAGTACCGGTATCTGTGCGGGAACCAAGATCCCGATCCGGCTGACTGATTTCAGCAGCTGGTGTTTTTTTCACAGCAGATTTGGCTTCGCTAACAACCTCAGTTTTTTTCTTTTTTGCTTTCACTTCAGTCTTAGCTTTATCTGCAACTACTTTTGTTTCAGCATACTTTGGTACCGTAGCAGCTTCAGTCTTCTCCTGTATTATCTCGGCAGGAGTCTCTTCAGCGTTTTTCTTTTTTGCTTTCACTTCAGTCTTTGCTTTATCTGCAACTACTTTTGTTTCAGCATACTTTGTCACCGTAGCAGCTTTGGTTTTCTCTAGTATTATTTTGGCAGGAGTCTCTTCAGCAATTTTCTCCTTTGCTTTCACTTCAGTCTTTGCTTTATCTGCAACTACTTTTGTTTCAGCATACTTTGGTACAGTAGCAGCTTCAGTCTTCTCCTGTATTATTTTGGCAGGAGTCTCTTCAGCAATTTTCTCCTTTGCTTTCACTTCAGTCTTAGCTTTATCTGCAACTACTTTTATTTCAGCATACTTTGGTACCGTAGCAGCTTCGGTCTTCTCCTGTATTATTTTGGCAGGAGTCTCTTCAGCAATTTTCTCCTTTGCTTTCACTTCAGTCTTAGCTTTATCTGCAACTACTTTTGTTTCAGCATACTTTGGTACCGTAGCAGCTTCGGTCTTCTCCTGTATTATTTTGGCAGGAGTCTCTTCAGCGTTTTTCTTTTTTGCTTTCACTTCAGTCTTAGCTTTATCTGCAACTACTTTTGTTTCAGCATACTTTGGTACAGTAGCAGCTTCAGTCTTCTCCTGTATTATTTTGGCAGGAGTCTCTTCAGCAATTTTCTCCTTTGCTTTCACTTCAGTCTTAGCTTTATCTGCAACTACTTTTATTTCAGCATACTTTGGTACCGTAGCAGCTTCGGTCTTCTCCTGTATTATCTTGGCAGGAGTTTCTTCAAGGTTTTTCTTCTTTGCTTTCACTTCAGGCTTTGCCTTTTTAGGAGTAACCCGGGGCTCTAGAATATCAAATTGCTTGCGCAAATTTTCAGAACCACGTGCATAGTTTTCACGTAATTGAGCAACCCATTTTTTTTCAACATTAAGATTAATTTTTACACTGCTATCAATGCTGCTTTCCAGCATTTTACGATTCTTCTGAACTACTACGTTAATGTTGTCCTCAAAGAACTTCTCTACCTGTTCCATCAACTGCCTTGATTCAGGCCAGTAAGCCTGGCTCAATTCGATAGTCATCGATTTAAACTGCTCCTTTTGATTTTCCCACTTTTGAGTCAGGCTACTTTCCAATTCTTGGAATTGCTTCCTGGCCTCTGCAATGTTTGTATCCCGAGTTGCAATACCCTGCTCGTACATTGAAAAGGTATTGTCAATAGCTGCGTTTCCCCAGTTAAGGAATGTCTCCATGCCATCATTGGCTGCTTTCTGGGTATTTATTACGTAATCTGTCTTGTCATTCATATTTTCCTTTCTTGGACAAGGGTTGATCTTCATCAAGGTCACAAGATACGTTCCAGTGATTTAATACCCTTATCATAGTGCATATGCACAAATATGTCAACAAGTAATTTTGCATATGCACAATATATTACATAACTTTATAATATTCTAGGATAAATAATTAATTAATTTTCTAATATCAATTAATCTGGCTACACATATCCACATTCAAATGAGGGATGTCAATAATTCCTAGTGTTGAGGTAGCAGACTACATTGTCCTGAGTTGGGGGTTTCTGCTGAAAAAAAATCAGTTGGATTGAATAATAAAAACCACGAGCTGCTTGGGCCCGTGCACGCCGTAGACAAGCGTCTGTTCGATATCTGCAGTTTTGGAGGGGCCCGAAATCAGGAGTGCATTCGTAGGCATGCCTTTCTCATCCCACTTTCCTTCATCGATGGCTTCAGAGAAGGTGTTGTATATTGTTTCCGCCTGGAGCACGGCCAGGTGTATCGGAGGGATCAGGGACATCAGTCTCGGTTCATCTCTAGATGGCCAGAGGATGAGGCTCCCAGTTTCGGCGATGCCTCCCAGGGTTTCTGTGATTGAGGCATCGAAAGAGAAAATCCGTTTCTTCATCGTTTCGATACTTACGTCGTAGTTCACCAGTTCCGGCATATTTTCCTGGTTGCTCTGCTTCAAAGAGTGTATCCGGCTACCTAGTTGGGTGTTCTTTGCGTAGAGCAGGCTGCCGATGGATTTTTCATCCACCACCTTCCGGAAAACTGTGTCGAATTCCTGCTCACTGCAGCGATGTATTTCTGAATGAACAGCCTCCATACGGCTTTTTAGACGGGAGATTTTTTCTTCTGTCGTCCATGAAGGGGATTGGGTCTCAGTTATTTCCGGGTGATCGGCAAAACGGCTCTGGGAATGGATTCCATGTAGCCTTTCCAGGATCCGGGAGCGAGAGGAGGCGGTTTCATTCATGATCGATCCCGGCCTCTTCAACTAGCCTGTGCAACGGTTTTTTAGAGAATCTGGGCAGGCTCCGTGAGCGGGCCCATTCCCGGAGAACCGGTATCTGTGCGGGCAACAGGTTCCCGATCCGGCTGAGCAGAGAAGCCTGGGTACGGTACAGGTTCGGTTGACTTAAAACTTGTTTCCAACCCTTCCAGGTCATTAGTTCCATGAGGCTTTTCCCACCGTTCAGATCCGTCCAGTGGCGATCATTTTTTTTTCGGACATGGTTCCGGCGAAGCCTGAGCAGAATGTCCGTGATCGGGATTTTGACCGGACACACCTCGACGCAGGCACCACACAGGCTGGAGGCATTGGCAAGGTAACCTACTCTTTCGATGCCCTCTATCTGAGGCGTGAAAATTTTGCCGATTGGCCCGGGGTAGACTGCATTGTAGGCATGGCCGCCGATACGCGTGTAGACTGGACAATGGTTCATGCAGGCTCCACAGCGGATGCAGAGTAGGGTTTCCCGCAATAGTTCATCTTCGTATATTTTGCTGCGACCGTGGTCCAACAGCACCAAGTGGACCTCTTCGGGTCCATCCAGTTCCCCCTCGCGTCTCGGACCGCTGATCATATTGAAGTAGGTGGTAATTGGCTGTCCGGTTGCGGAACGTGTAAGCATCTTCAGTAGCGGGGGAAGATCTTGGAGGGACTCGACTACCTTTTCGATGCCCATCACGGCGACGTGTATTTTTGGGAGGGTGGTGCTGAAGCGTCCGTTGCCCTCGTTCTCGACGAGGCAAAGGGTACCTGTATCGGCAACCGCAAAATTGACCCCCGAGATGCCCATGTCGGCATCGTGAAATTTCTGGCGTAGTATCAGGCGTGCGGTTGCGGTCATTTCCTCGGCGGATTCACAGGGCCGGTTAGGGTCCACTTTCTCGTGAAAGAGGTCTGAGATCTCGTCAAGGTTCTTATGGATCGCCGGCATGATGATATGCGAGGGGAGCTCATTAACGACCTGGATGATGTACTCGCCAAGATCTGATTCGATAGCCTCTATGCCATGTTTTTCGAGGAAAGCGTTGAGATGCATCTCCTCTGAAACCATTGATTTGCCCTTAACCGCCAGTTGGACGTTTGCGGAACGTGCGAGATCAAGTACGATCTGGTTAGCCTGCTCAGTCGTCTCCGCCCAGTGTACACGGATGCCATTGCTTTCACAGTTGGCCTCGAGCTTTTCCAGTAGTTCCGGAAGATGTGCGAGGGTTTTGCGGCGGATGCCTCCTGCCCGGGCACGTGTTTCCTCAAGTTCTGAAGCGTCCGGGAATATGTCCCGACGCTTCTCCATCAATCCGTTCATCGCACGTTTGAAATTACTCCGAAGTTTCGGATTCTTCAAAGCGCTTCCGCTTGATTCGAGAAAGGTTTTTTCTGAAAGCTTGTGCGAGGAATGATTAGCTTTAGCCGACATAGGTCCGATTCCAGATAAAAGAGGCAAAATGCTGTGACTGCACCTGGGACTTCTGTTTCTCCAGGGCTCCGTTGATGTTCATTAGACAGCCGCAGTCGGTGCTCAACAGTAAATCAGCACCGGTCTGCATTACGTCCGCCGACTTATCCTGCGCCATCACCCCAGAGATTTCAGAGAACTTGACAGAAAACGTCCCGCCGAAACCGCAGCACTCGTTCTCTCGTTCCAGTTCCACCAGCTCCACGTTCTTCAACTGGCACAACAACTGCTTGGCTTCATCGCCGAGTCCGTACTCACGCTTCGCATGACAGGAACTGTGCCAGGTAACCTTCACTGGGTCCCCGCGGTCCTCCAGCTTTACATTGAGCACATTAACCAGGAATTCACTCAATTCAAATATTCTCGCAGAGAATGACTGGGCTTTTTCTTGAAGAGGATGTCCCTCGAATAGTTCCTCGTAATGACGAGTCATCATCGCGCCGCAGGAACCGGAGGGAATCACGATCGGCAAGTTTTTCGGGAATTGTACAATTTGCTGCGCAGCGACTTCTCTTGCTTCGTCCTGAAAGCCGGAATTGAAGGCTGGCTGGCCGCAGCAACTCTGGCCACGTGGATAAATAACCCGTACCCCTTCGCGCTGAAGTAACCGGATCCCCGCCATGCCTGCATCTGCGAAAAGCAGATCCGCGAGGCATGTGCCGAAATAATAAACCGCTTCCGGTTTTTCCGGAAAACTGCAAGATGGCTTCATAACTTCTCAACCATTAGGTTATCTCTCAGAATCATAGCGTATCAATGTGTCTCCAGAAGCCTTAGATACTCTCTGTTTCCATTCGGATAGCACCGCAGGGGCATTCCATGGCGCACATTCCACATCCCTTGCAGTAATCATATTTAAATTCGAAACGCAGCCCCCTGCCCAGTTTGGTTATAGCGTTATCCGGACAGACGCCGTAACAGTTATCACACTCGAAACAGTTGCCGCAGGACATGCAGCGACGGGCTTCATAGGCTGCGTTGCTTTCATCAAGATCTCCCACCACTTCTGCAAAGCCTGAGACACGGCGCACTACATCCAACATCGGCCTAACGGTGCGAGGTGCATCACTATAATACCAGTTATTCATCATGGATGGATTGACTATCTCATGCTTTGTACCAGGTTCATGTTTTATTTGGTTTAACCAACTGTCGATATTCAAAGCCGCCTTTTTCCCATGGCCAATTGCAGCGGTTGCGGTACGCAGGGAAGGTACCATATCTCCTCCAGCAAAAATTCCATCTTTACCCGTCATCATGCTGGAGTCAACCTGCACCACACCTCCATTAGTGACCATACCGTCTATTTTTGCAAATGGATCGGTATCGACATTCTGTCCGAGTGCCTGCACCAAAACATCTGCCGAAAAGTTTTCATACTGTCCGGAGGCTTGAGGCCAATCACCTTCTGTGTCCACCATTTTTTCCAGCACCAGTGTTTTTCCTTCACTGCGTTGAATGGAGCGTAAGTTCATGACTTGGATTCCCTCTTCCAGGGCCTCCCGGACTTCCATTTCGTGGGCAGGCATTTTCTCTCCATTTTCTACAGTAATAATGTGTACATCCAGAGCTCCCAGTCGAATCGCGGTACGTGCTACATCGATTGCAGTATTCCCTCCTCCATAAACCACGACCTTGCCATTTAGTCCGGTTGGTTCATCATTTTCCGAATTTCTAAGAACATCCAGAGCACTGAGTATAGGTATTACTCCATCACTTTCAATATCAACCACTTTTGATACTTGAGCTCCTACTGCCAAAAAAACAGCATCAAACCCGCCTTGTTTCTTCTTGGCAAGGATGTCATCCACCGGTGAATTGAACTCAATAATCACCCCCATCTCCTGCACACGGTTTATTTCTGCATTCAACTTTTCACGGGGCATACGATACTTGGGGATACCATAGCGTATCATGCCACCTGCTTTGGGGGAGGCTTCGAACACGGTTACCTCATGCCCATGTCGGCGCAGATGATAGGCACATGAGAGTCCAGCAGGGCCAGCCCCAACGATCATTACTTTTTTTCCAGAGGACTTGCCTGGCTCGATCTTCCAGTCGAATTTGATTGCCTGGTCACCTAGGAATCGCTCCACCGAGTTTATTCCGACTGCCTGATCCAGATCTCCGCGGTTACAGGCCAGTTCGCAGGGGTGATAGCAAACCCGTCCCATAATAGCTGGAAAAGGGTTGTGTTTCATGATCTCACGCCACGCCTGTTCGTAACCATTTTCCTCAGCGTGATATAGCCATTGCTGAATGTTTTCTCCTGCCGAACAGGCGTTATTGCAGGGAGGGAGTCGGTCCAAATAGACCGGTTTCATAGTGCGCCAGGAACCTGTTTTGTTCAGCAGACTGCTGCCAACATCCAAGGTAATGGCGTAGGGTCGATTTTTCATTCTTCACCTCCCGTAGAGCTCATTAAACCGAACTTTTTAATGTTATTGTCAGCTATGTTTCGAATCTTTTGAAGTTGATCGGGATTTTTCAAAACATGTGCAAAACGACGCTGGACTTTCAGATATTCTTCCACCTGGACCTTATGGCGTATTTTTGTGCTGGTTGTGATTTCACCGTGCTCTGCTTCAAAGAGTGGGAACAAACCGCTTTCAACAGCCATGCGGGCTATTTGTATAGTGCTAGCAGGATTAGAGCCCCATCCCAGAGGGCACGGAACAAAAATTTGTATGTAACGAGCACCCCGGATGCTCATGGCCTTTTGAACCTTGGCTTCCAGATCATGCAGACGATCAACGCTGGCGGTGGCCACGTAAGGTATATTATGGGCCATGGCTATCAAGGGCACATTCTTGCCTTTATCGAAATCTGCACCTGGCTCCGGACCGACTGGCATTGTTGTGGCAGTTCGTGCACCTCCGGGTGTTGCGGAAGAACGTTGAACGCCTGTGTTCATGTAACCCTGGTTGTCATAACAGATATACAGCACATCATCATTACGTTCGAACATTCCTGAAAGGCAACCAAAGCCGATGTCTGTAGTCCCGCCATCACCACCCTGTGCGATGACTCGCACATCATTTTTTCCTTTTACTTTCATGGCTGCGGCAATGCCGGTTGCCACTGCGGATGCATTGCCAAAAAGTGAATGCATCCAGGGAATTCGCCAGGCCGATTCCGGATAGGGTGTGGTGAAAACCTCAAGGCAACCGGTGGCATTTGCAGCAATCAGTTGATTCTTAGTAGAGCGCATGGCAGCATCAATGGCGTAACGCGCACCAAGAGCTTCTCCACATCCCTGGCAGGCGCGGTGTCCTGAGTCGAGGGAGTTGGAACGATCAATTGTCGCCTGGACTGTACGAAGTTCCGAATCTAATAACCGGTTCCCTACCGTGAGGGTGCCGGTCTGGTAAAATTTAACTTGTTGGTCTTTCATTAATCACTCCTCTCAGCTGGTTTTAGCTACGTCTACTACACCTATTTGACGAAGAACATTTTCTGCAATCGCTCCGGAACGGTTGAATTTCTCTGCACGATCAATTTCATGATCCACTACATCCTGCTTGAGATCAAGGAAGGTGGTTTCTTCCAGATCATCGTTCATGGCCTTCTCAAATAGTTCGTTCAATGATTTCCGTGTGATGGGACGACCACCAAGCCCTCCGATGACAGTATAAACCGGTGTGGTCAAGCCTCGGTGAGCCATGCGAACATTATTGGCAACGATGCCACCCAGCCCGACAGCCAGACACTTTTCAAAAACCACGACCCTCTGGGTTTTCTTTAAGACTTCGTGAATCTCATCCAGGGGAAATGGTCGGAAAGAGCGGATCGTCATTGCTCCAATCTTCTGGCCTTTGTCACGCATCTCGTCGATTACTTCTGAAATGGTCCCAATGACAGATCCCAGTGTGACAATCAGGGTGTCTGCATCATCGGCACGATAGGTAGAAATCAGTCCTCCAGAATCACGTCCAAAAATTTCTTTGAATTCGTTGTTGATCTCCGGAATAATTTCAAGAGCCTTTAACTGTTTGTGATGTTCCATATAGCGAACTTCAGTAAAGGCTTCAGGGCCTACCATGGCGCCGATGGATATGGGATCTGAAGGGTCAAGAACCTGGCGCGGTTCAAAAGGCGGCAGAAAACGATCCACCTGTTCCTGGTCGGGCACATCCATTCGCTCGTAGGCATGGGTCAGTATAAAACCGTCTACACATACCATGACCGGCATGCTTAAAGTTTCAGCAATTTTAAAAGCCTGGATATGCACATCAATCGCTTGTTGATTCGTCTCTGCAAACAGCTGAATCCATCCGGCATCCCGCATGGACATCGAATCTGACTGGTCATTCCAGATATTGATCGGAGAGCCAATTGCACGGTTGCCCACCGTCATGACAATCGGTAAACCTAGTCCCGAAGTGTTATAAACGGCCTCTGCCATATAGAGAAGGCCCTGACTGGCAGTGGCAGTATAGGTACGCGCACCAGCTGCAGAGGATCCAATCCCTACGGAGAGAGCGGCAAATTCAGACTCCACGTTTATGAACTCACAATCGGTAATTTTCCCCCCTTTTACCAGTGCCCCCAAATCCTCAACAATGTGGGTCTGTGGTGTAATGGGATAGGCGCAGATGACTTCAGGACGGCAAAGGCCAACCGCCTCGGCTACTCCATGTGATCCTTCAATTTGTTTCAACATATGATTCCTCTCTCAGTCAGGATTTGGTTGACGTGGATTCATAGGCCGCCCGAGCTGCTGCGATGTTGGCCTCTCCGATTTTTCCAGGAAACTTGGATTTAATGGCCTCCTCCACTGATTCAATCTTGATGACACCCGTGATGGCCGATAACGCTCCCAGGAGCACAGCATTGGGGAGGGGGCGCTTGACGTATTTCATTGCAATTTCTGTGGCGGGAACGGCACAAACATGCCCTTCAGGGAGCCGTGCCACAGCTTTTTCGATGCCTAACTCGGCGATGTCTCGGCCCGTGTTGATGAGCAGGTAACCGTCATCCGGCAGGCCGTTGAAAACATCTATGGCCTGGAAAAGAGTTGGGTCTTGCACGATGAGCGCATTGGGCTCAAGCACTGGTTCCCTCAACCGTATCTCTTTGTCGTCAATACGGCAGAAGGCGACCACGGGCGCACCCATGCGTTCAGAACCGAAGCTTGGAACCGCTTGCGCGTGTTTGCCTTCAAGGAAGGCAGACACCGATAGCATTTCCGCCGCCGAAACCACACCTTGCCCACCTCTACCGTGAATTCTCACTTGAAGCATGTTGTCTCTCTTTAGTTGAATTAGTGATCAGCAATTCTAATTGAGTCCCTCCCTCTTGTACTGTGAAGAAGTGGCAGAGGCATTGACTCATGTATAGATGAATAGTCCCCCGACAGACATATTACCGTTGCTCTTTTAAACACCTTTGGAAAAGATTTTTTTCTCGAACCCACCTTTGTCATAGAGTGCTCCATCCCAAGGCTTTCCATCTTTCATTACTCCTTCGAACGTTTCCCCATTTTCAAAAGTGAAAGTTCCCTCACCTTCCTTAATATCAGTTGTATCAAAATCACTGACTTCTTTTTCAAACCCTTGTTTGTCGTATAAGGAACCACTCAATGGTTTGCCATCCTTGAGCACTCCTTCAAACGTGTCCCCATTTGAAGAAGTAAGAATTCCCTCACTTTGTTTGATGACATACTGGGTGCAACCAATCATAAGTAGTGCTACAAGAACATAAAAACTATTCCTAATAATTTTCATAATAAACTCCGTTATTGTTTAATGAAAAAAGCAAAATTGCTTAATATTTACCAACTGTTTGCTGATTTCCAAATGACCGGGAACCTGTAACTCTTGTTTTTTCAAAACTAAGATACTCACAATTCCCCTCCCGGTCTATTAGCAAATTTACGTAGAGACACGATATCCTATAGACAGAATAAGGTGTCAAATATTTTCCCCTCTGGAACTTCTCTTGTAAAATTTTTAATTTTTACAATGCTGTGTGGGCTCTTTAGAACTATTTCTAAAAACCCCAAGAGGATAGTGGAGATAATCAACTGATTCTTGAATCTCCTCAAAGCTGTATGACTGTCAGTATAAAATGAACTTCATGCAGTAAACACAGCTTTCGAAACTCATTATATGTAAAAGGAATGGCATGTCAAGAAAAAAAACACTTTGGCTTAAATAATTGATGGCCTGACCAATATTTTTTAATTTACCACATCTTGCCTCAAGTTTTATGCTAGTTTTGAAATTGGTATTGCTCCTCAGGGAAGTGAATGTCCAGTTTAATTCTTCCTGAAAAATATATCAAATAAATAAAAGGCCTGACCAATTTAATTAGATTTATCACATCCCGGGGCAGGTTTATACTGGATTATTCCTCTGCTGCAATCAATAAGGTCTATGAGCTTTGCTGAGACATCGAAGTTCAAGGGTTTCTATTAACGAGGGGACTGGCTTAAACCCGAACTAAATCCGCTATTTTCTTATGCTGGAAAATCGTGTCCTCTTGGATGCTGAACTTCTTTCCTTTTCCTGCTTCTCTTGCCCTTTGGTACATCGCGTGTGCGATAGCCACATCTATATAAGCCATACCAACCGCATTAAAGTAGACTCGTTCCTCGGCTGTCTCCCTTCCGTCCTTCTCGCCTGTAACGACTTCGTTTAAATCCGCGTAAATGTCCTCGTCTTTCAGGTCACCGTCTTTGTACATCCGACTAAGGGTTTGAGTTCTATGCTTCA
>Ga0208640_1001127_pt1 | contig 10908 bp, 9 predicted proteins | sample ETNtaG_23_FD_185774 | JGI IMG/M metagenome (GOLD analysis project Ga0208640, IMG submission 185774) | Marine microbial and viral communities from oxygen minimum zone, Eastern Pacific Ocean - ETNP201310SV72 (SPAdes) (version 2) | ecosystem: Environmental > Aquatic > Marine > Oceanic ... | reverse complement strand
TGCTCCTCTAAGTTCCAAGTCGCGCTGCGCAATAACAAAGCCATCATTGGTCTCTCTCATAACGGCAATGCGTTTTCTCGATACTTCACTCATTGGCGTACTGTAAAGCATTACGCATGATGATGCCGCAGCACCACGCCCCACTCGCCCTCTAAGCTGATGAAGTTGAGAAAGTCCTAATCTATCAGGGTTCTCAATGATCATTAAACTTGCATTAGGGACGTTAACGCCAACCTCAATGACGGTTGTGGCGACAAGAACGTCAATACTCCCATCACTAAAGTCACTCATCACCTTTTGTTTTTCAGCGGGGTCAAGTTTTCCATGCACCATGCCAATACGAAGCGTAGGGAGAAGTTCTTGAAGCATGCGGTATGTTTCTGAAACGGCTTGGCTACCAAGAACTTCAGATTCTTCAATAAGTGTACACACCCAATATACTTGTCGTTTTTCTTCACGACATACGTGTCCAATTCGGTCAATGATATCTTCACGTCGGTGATCAGGTACTGCGACAGTCTTAACCGGCGTTCTTCCCGGAGGTAACTCATCGATAATAGATGTACTCAATTCAGCGTATGCGACCATAGCCAGTGTTCGAGGGATCGGCGTGGCCGTCATAACAAGTTGATGGGGGAATCGGTCGTTGAATTTTCCTTTCTCTCTCAGCGACAGACGCTGGTGGACGCCAAAGCGGTGCTGTTCGTCAATGATCATCATCCCTAAGTGATGAAAGGTGACGTCATCTTGGAATATCGCATGGGTGCCTACAATCATCTGCATTGAGCCATCTGAAAGCTCATTAAGCACGTTTTTTCGCTGTGATTTCTTCATTTTTCCCGACAGCCAACCGACGCTGATGCCTAACGGTGACAGCCATTCTTTGAATGTTTGGGCGTGCTGTTCTGCCAGAATTTCAGTCGGGGCCATAAGTGCGACTTGGGCTCCGCTTTCGATTACACTGAGCGCACTAAGCGCGGCCACCAGCGTTTTGCCGGAACCAACGTCCCCTTGAACCAACCTCATCATAGGTTTTTCTTGATTGATATCGGCATCTATCTCATCCACGACGCGTTGTTGCGCGCCTGTGGGCGCAAAGGGGAGAGATGTTAAAAATTCTGTTCTAAGTGATGACGATGGAGGGAACGGGGTGCCCTTGCACGACTCGTTTGCAACCTTTAAACGCAAAACGCTAAGACTGTAGGCAAGCAACTCTTCTTTTATCAGGCGAAGTTGAACGGGGTGCTTGCCGTCGTTCCAGCATGCTAGTCCATCATCAACAGGGGGGTTGTGAACCATTTTTATTGCCGTGAGCAAATTAGGCTCTTTGTTGCTGTCTAGTACAATAGATGGCAAGGAAATATCAAAGCTGTCGAGGTATGCAACCGCTTTTTTAACAACCTTACTCATGACGGTATGGGTTATACCTTGTGTTAGTCCATAGATAGGCGTGAAGTGTTGAGGTTCTTTTAGCTCGTGGCGTTTGACAATACGGTATTCTGGCTGCGGCATTTCAGGCCCGTATTTGCCTATTTTTAATTCACCATAACAATGCATTAAACGGCCTGGCACCAGCATAGAAAGCTGATGTTTGCCAAAACTGAATAGTCTAACGAACGCCACGCCGCTACCATCTTTAACTGTAACGAGCAGGTTGCGTTTTCGGCCATGTTTCATTTGAACATCAACAATTTCGCCGACAAGACACGCTTTTTCTCCCGGCGCAAATTCAGAGATGGGAAGTATTCTAGAACGGTCTTCGTAGCGTTTCGGTAAGTGAAATATCGCATCTCTAACAGTGCTAATGTTTATATTAGAGAGAAGCTCGGCTGTCTTTTTTCCTACGCCATCAAGCTGGGTTATAGAAGCATTCAGGCAAGCATTATATCTTTCTTCCATCACTATCCAGTGCTTAAAATTTTATTTTTTAATCATATCATAACCAAGCTTTATAAACAATAAGCAAAATTGTCATAAATGACTAAGCTTGAGCCTTGATTGCCTCAATCATTGATGTTGGTTTTGGGAGTTTTTGGAAGTAAATATAACTTGATGCATCATTAGGCATCGCGTCGAAATGAAGCATGGAAAAGAAAGGAGTGACGCTGTCTTCCCATTTCAGCAATAGGCAAGTGCCTTTATGATGTTGGGTTTGAGTGATATATGAAAGTGCATCGTGTGCTGTGTTGTAAACGGGGAGCATCTGAGATCTCTCCATCATCATCTGTTTACAGTCGCTGCCATTAATTAATGTCATGGCATAACGCTCACGGTCGCCAATAATAAAGAGTGACCTTGAATGCTTGATTGCAGGCGGTGAGTTTTCATTCATGACGTCATAGGCGTCAGATATCGTTAAGATAAAAGGCGCGTTGCCTTCGGAAATAAGCATTCCCTTTTGCTCGTAAATTTTAGAGAACGCCGAGAGATCATCTTCGATATGCTGTTGCTCATTATGCAAGGCGTTAATAAGGGTGAAAGCAAATCCGACAAATGCAAAAAAGTAAACAATCGAGTTAAAAGATAACTTTAATAATCGACGCTTAGAGGGCGCTTTATTAAGCGCCCTCTTTTTGCGTTTATGCAATGCGTTGACGTAGTCGTGCATGGCTTACTCGTATGCAAGCCCTTTGTTGAAACGCATGAGGCCTTTAATGGAACGATACAAGATCCAAATGTAAGCACCGAGAAGGATAAATACACCAATAAATACGGCGGTTAAGATGAAACCGGCGACAGACCATATGAGACCCCAAAGGAAAATGCTTTTGGCATTCTCGTAGTGGCTTTTCTCAATGTCACTAAGACCGCCTTCACCGCTTGCAACATAAGCCCAGATGCCGCCAACCAGAAATGTGATACCGGTCAACGCGGAAGCGAGGTACAGGATGTAAATGTAAAGTGGTGTTTGAGATGCTTTTTGAGACTGCGCAACTTCAGGCTGAGCGTTCACATTCTCGGTGGTGTTGGCAGTGGCTACTTCTGGTTCTACACTGTTATTAGGGTTCTGTTCTGGCTGGCTCATGAGCGTTCCTTTTTTATGTGTTGTCATAAATGTGATAATGAAATATCAAAATTAATATAACACAAGTTTTTATAAATTAAATACTTTTATTTTAATAAAATTAAAATTTTACTCTTTTTGATTTCGTGATATTATAATTTTATTCAAATGTGTTAATAAAAACAGATTAGGTGAATGCGATGAACAGCGCGATTAAATTTTATTGTTGGTATTGGTTTAGTTAGCCTCTCCCTGTGCAACCGGGGAGACCGGGTTCGCACGTATCAATGTTCATCAACATTATGATTCACAAGGCCCGGGTTACACCGGGCTTTTTAATGCCCGAAAGAATTCTCAAACAATAGGGCATTACCATGAATACATTACATGAATTAACACTTAAACAAATAAGAACCGAAATGGATGACGCGCAAGTGAAGCAATCTATCATTGCTATGATGATGAATATGCAAGATCCTGCCATCAGTAAATTGGAAAGAAAGCCAATAGCAGCGCTACCCCTAGGTAAACTTATTGCTTACCTTGAAGCGTTAGAGGCCAACGTTGAACTATCGGTGACGCTAAAAAGCGGTGATGTCGTCATTATCAAGCAGTGAATATTGCAATTCGCCCATTTAAAAGATATGGTGAGCTTTACGGACAAGGAAGAAAATGTGTGGTGTTTTCATTATGCCAAGAGCTGCAAAGGAAAATAGACTTCCTGAAATAATGCATATTGCAGGATTCGAGACTATGGCAGAATTATCAGAGTCATCAGGTGTCCCGCGTCCAAGAATAAGCAATATAGGCAATGGAAGGATTTACAAATCAGCCTCCCCTTACGCTTACACGTGTTCTGGAGAATTGTCACAAGAGGCTCGTAGGCTCTCTCAGGCATTAGGTTCAGTGCCAGAGCATTTTTATCATCCAGATTTACTTTACCACTCATCATGTCAAAAAGCATTGAGTCGGCACCTGGCGCACCTCGAATCGAAAAGTGATGTTGTCGTGTGGCCTACAGATAAGACGTTATCTGGCTTTGGGTACAAAGCGGAGGATGTGGATGAGCCAATGTCAGCATTGCTTGCATTGCTGTTTTCTCCCATCATGACAATTGAGAAAGAGAGTAAGCGGGAGCGCTTTCGCATAGGTGCGACAATGTTAGTGTTACGTCATATTTTCGGGACATCCTACTGTGAAGCAGCCGAAGGTTTGGGGATAACACTTACCGCCGCACATGGCTGCATACAAGACATGAGATCATTCATGAAAGATTATTTCAATTTTGAAAGCGGAGACTTAGGTGAACATGTGGATTTGTTTGATCATGTTCCGCGACGTTGAATTGATGTTTTGAAATGGGCATCCTGCCCGCATTCATTCCATCGTGAAAAACAGTCTAGCCTGGCTCTGGTGTCGTGCTGGAGGCTCGTCAACTCCAAACCAGAGATAATGCTCAGTGACGATGCATTATGCATTTTGTTGGCAATAAAAAAGAGGAGCGTTATGCTCCCCTTTCTTTTGTGCAACATTGACTGCACCATCCGTGTGTAAGTATTGTACCCTTCAATCACTCTCAATCCTGTGAGAGCGTAAGCCTCATGCCTACTAACATTGTTTCCTACCAATGATTTGTCCTTAATCACAGCGTCCTGCCACGATGTTCATTCCTTTGCAAAGCGATATCCTCACCGCCGCATATATTCCTTAAAAGACTTTGTCCTGTCCACAATCTAATGATTGCTGAATTCCGTTCCGATCCACTTCAGAAAATCCGTATCCATCTTCCTTGGTTTCCTAAGTTTTTCGTTGCTTTCCTTGCTAACACCAATTCCCTAGTGTATCCATTTGCAGCATTTAAAACTGCCACACTCCATTGTTTTCCGCTTCAGATAATCCGTATCCGTCTTCCTTGGCTTCCTAAGTTTTTCGTTGCTTTCCTTGCTAACACCAATTCCCTAGTGTGTCCATTTGCAGCGCTTAAGACTGCTAAAATCCGTTATTTCCGCTTCAGAACTCCATCTCCATCATCCGTGGATTCCTGGTTTGTTAATTGTTCATCCTTGTTAACAACTGTTCCTTAGTGTATCCTGTCATTCCGTTGCATATCCTAAATCACTCCTTGATTTTGGCTTCGTGCCGCATGACATTTCCCTAAGTCACTTCGTCCTGTAAGTGTCAATTCCGTATCGACAAGGAGAATTATACTTTGGAATGATTATTCTGCAATACCTAATCGGCAAGTTTTTGCCTCTATAGCGGGACTTTTAAATAAGTGCCCTTTTTTTGCAAAATAAACAGAGTGTTCACCGTGAAAAATTTGCATTCTTTGGTGTAAAATGCGACAATTGGTAATATAACAAAGTCAGACGAATTAAAGGTTTACTTAGATATGTCGATAATAATTGATTTAATGCGCCGCTATCCTAACGCGATGAAAAAAAATGAGGCCGTGTCGCTCTATCAAGAGCAATCAGAGTCCTATAAGAAGCATGTGGATGAAACCACTTTTGTTCGTTTTTTTTCCTCGCGAAGCCGAGATGTGCTTTTCGGGCATGATTACGAGGCAACAGACAGCGATGCACAAAAAGCAGCCCCCCTTCAAATAGCGGGAATCTACACTGACGCTGAATTTAATGCATTAGATGAACCCATCGAAGTGTTCTGTAAGCTTCACGGTGATAAGCTGCCAAGCCCAATGGCTATTGAAATTACCAAGATAGCCCCCTCTTTCGTTATCGAAAAGGGTGAAAGTGAGCCCGTTTTCTTCCATAAAGTAAACAGGCTACTTTCACTCCCTAACACCTGTTCATATGGCTATAATTCCATTCGGTATGATGATGTAGTTACACGTTTCGGGCTTTTTAGAAATTTACTCCCTCCTTATGCCAGAGAATTCAAAAACGGTAACTCAAGATGGGATGCAATGAGTGTGACTTTGGCCTTTTATGCAAATCATAAAAATAATCCCGCGCTAGTTTGGCCATCAACTGAAGAAGGTAAACCGACCTTTAAGCTTGAAAAACTTTGCGAGGCCAATGGGATTGTACAGGAGCATGCTCATAATGCCGTTGATGATGTGAAAGCTATGATTGATTGGTTATCAAAGCTGCAAAGCGTTGACCCTGCATTAATGAATCACTGTTACACCAGAAGGAAGAAGCAAGCGATTCAATCCGTTGTTTACCCTGGCTCAAAAATATACCTTCCTTCTCTGTTTGCCGGAGAAGATAAAGACTACTGTTATAAAATGATCATTCTGGGTGGTGTTCCTGGTGACAAGAATAAATTTTTCGGCATTGACGTTAGAGACATCCAACTATTAAGGAATTGCTACAAGCTGACGGCTGAAGAGATCGGAGCTCGTTTGTTTATGAGTAATGATCAGCTTCAAGAGGCGGGTGTTGAGCGCCCCCCATTGGTAACCTTTGCCGTCAATCAGTGCCCCTCTATCTTGACGGAGTCCACACCGGTCGGCGAAAACACAATGCCATCAATCCCTGACCCTCAATGGTCAAAAGCACTACTTTCTCAGCATGCTTTTATTGATAAGCTTGGTCAAGCTCTAAAAAGCGACCATGACACCAAAAATGAGAACCCTGAATTAAAATTGTATGAAGGTTTCCCATCGAATTATGACGCTGACCTTCAGAACCGCGTGGAGAATACAGCGCTGCCAGAGGCCTATGATTCATTGCCTAAATTTGAAGGCGCTCACTTCAACGAGCTCAAGCGTCGTGTTGACGAAAAAATGCGCGATGAGCTGTCACCAGAGTGGGCAAAACACCGTCGAGCTGCACGGGAAGAGTTGCTTGCCTCTTGGTATCCTGATGAAAGTGACCGCTGGTCCGCATATTGGGATGAAGTAGATGCAGTAATAACTGATGACGCTTTGAAGGAAGATTTGAAGAACACGGTGACTATGTGGTTTAAAGAAGAAGACGCTGTGATTGAAGCAGCTGATAAGGAATAGTGTTATGAATATCGTACAATACCTTTGTTTGTTGCTTTCAGAAGAAGCTCATGAGGTGGGCCAGCGGGCGTCAAAGCTCTCTCGCTTTGGTAGTCATGAGGTGCAGCCTGGGCAGCCTTACACTAACATAGAGCGCGTACAGCAAGAAAAGACTGACTTCATGGTAGTTTACAAATTACTCAACAAAGCAGCGGGTAGCCATGACCCCGATGATTTTACGATTGGGAGCGAACAACTTAATAAGAAGAAAGAGAAATTGCGCAAATTTACTCGCTTGAGCGTTGAGCAAGGTATGATAGGCTCGGATGTCGAAGAAGAGCTTTTGGTTCTGTTGAGTCGCATATGAGGTAATCATCAGCATTGGCCGTGCATTTGCGCGGCGCAATGCGATGGCATTTACCTAATGTGCCTTAACGACACCTTTAATGTCTTTCCAGTACAGCTTCAGTAACACTGGCCCTGCAATAATAGCTCCCGTTATTACACTTATGGCGAGTTCTAGCCAAGGCGCAATTGAGTATGCGCTGGTTAGCCACGATTGCATGGCATAGACTCCACACCACATGACGACAGAGACGCCGGCCACGGGAACCCACTGAGTGAAAGTCTTAATGGGAAGGTTATAGCGCCTTGATGCTCTTAATACTATACACAAGTACGCAAGCGAGAAGCCAATAACCCATGCGTACGCAGCGCCATAAATACCAAATTGAACCCCCACTGTGATTGAGGATAGCAGTATAGTGCATGTTATCGCAGCATTAACAAGTGAAAATTTAGCGTCGCCTTTTGCCATGATAAAATTGCCTAATACAGTGGCTTGCATGCGCAATGGGAAAACCCAGGCCAGTATAAGAATGACCGCACTGGCCTCCCGCCATTTTTCACCTAGCACGGTAATGACGAGTGGCTCTGAGATAACGCTGAGTCCAGCGAAAACGGGAAGCGTGAAGATGGACATGACACGTAGTGCATAACCAAGGTAGTACACCATAGCGTTGTGGTCATCATTGGTTTTAGAGAACGCTGAAAAAGCCACTTCATTAATGATGGCATTAATTTTGGTCATTGGTATTGAAGCGATTTCCGATGCAACGTTATATATACCCGCACGGTCAACGCCAAGACCTTTAGCTATAATGACGGTGTCTGCGCGATTATAAACAAACCACATTATTCCGCCCAACTGAGCCTGTAGTGCATATTTGAGACTGTTACCTATGCCGTTAAAGTTTAATGTGCATCGATAAGTGGCACCGGCAGCAATGTGGAGTCCAATAATCCGAATTGTCATCATTGCTGCACTTGATATGAGTAGAGCCCACACGCCAAATCCCATATGAGCAAGTGTGAAGGCGACGAGCGCGGCAATAAAACCTGCGGCGGTTTCAACAATCGCCCTTGCTTTAAAGCGCATTTCCGTCTGTAAGGCCGCTTGCGGTATGACGCTTAAACTCATCAGAGGATTGATAACTCCTAAAAAGAGTAAGACTGGCACTATCTCAACATTTTCATAGTAAGACGCAATAGGCTCAGCGGCCCCAATCATGGCGGCGCTAAGTAACGCATTCATGCCAAGAGAAACCGTAAAAAGCGCACTTCGCCTTTCACTGTCTTTGATTTTCTTTTGAACTATGGCGTTTATGATGCCGTTATTGGTTACTAAGGTGATTAAGGTGAAGAATACCGTGGCAAGTGCCACAAGCCCATAGTCTTCTGGTGTGAGTAGCCGAATGACATAAAATGTCGATATCCATGAAAAAACTTGCGTAAACAATTTGGCGCTAGCTGACCATTTCATTCCGCTGATGACTTGCTGTTTAATGTTGCTCATCGCTTGTATCCTTGCTGCTCAGTTTTTTTCTTCTTAGAGAGAGCGATACCGCCCTGCGTTTCTGTTGGTGCAGTAAGTGCACCGCAACAGGTAGAAATGCGAATACCCAAACGTCCCCTTCCAGCTTTTTGTTATTGGATGTTAACCCACCAAGAAAATAACTAAATAACGCTAAGCTAAAACCCACTATCATCGCGCGTAAAAAGGCCTCATCCGGCGTTTTGTATTGGCTGTCATTTTTAACAAACTCTCGGTTTGTACTGAAGATCCTAAGCCCACATGAAATAAAAGCGCCAAAGTAGAGGATAGCGCCAATTACGCCGTGATCTACCAAGAGTGTCATGACAAGGTTGTGTGAAGCCCTTAGTCCCGAGTTGGAGAGGTACTCTTGCGGAACGTATTGCGTACTTAACTGCAAAGTGCCACGGTGCCCATGCCCTATGATTGGGCTATCTCTCCACATTTCTATTTGCGACTCAATGATGACAACACGGGATCGCGCGCTTTTGTCGCTAACTTCCCCCATACTGTTCTTTTCAACACCTTGAAATCGCTCTATGATTTGCGGGCCCATAAGAAGCGCAGAAGCTACCACCCCAAGAACGCCGAAACCTGCGAGCTTCTTCTTGCTTCCTCTAGGGATAAAGAATACCGCCAAGACCCCTGCTGCGGCAAGAGAAAGCAAGGCTCCTCGACTTTCGGTTAAGAATAAGGTCATTAATACCAAGCAAACGCAGATGGCAATAAGAATATGAGAGCGCCTAAATGGCTCTAGCATCGCATAGCCTAGTATAAAAATCATGAGGACCAAATGTTGGCCCATCAAATTGGCGTCATCCATGCCAGGTGTGCCAATGCCCTCAAGCCTGCCGCCGTTGTGGTGAGCAAAGCCTTGGTAAGCGAGGAATGCTCCTCCAAGCGCATTAGCGATGATGATCATCCTAAAATCTTTTACGGTTCTCACGCAGTTGTGAAACAAGAATATAAAGAGTATGAATTTGAAAAGCAGGAAGACGTAGTCAGTATGCCAGACTGTACTAATAACGAACGGGTATTGTGCTAGCACATAGAGGAAAAATGCCGTCAGCCACCGGTTTTCTCTAAAGGCAAAAAATTTAAAGCCTGATTTAGGTGGGTGGATAAACAGCGCCACCATAGTGACGATAGATGCTATCAGCGACCAACGTATGCTAGGGAGGTTCTGCCCCCACCATTGCGTCGGTGCGTGAGCGTAAAAGCACATAAAGTAAATGGCCACGCCCCAAACGGGACGCCCTGCCAGTGCGCGACCAAGACCGTAGATATAAAGGCAAAGGTATAACAGGGCGGTTAACAACGTATCATCCCTTTTGATTAATCAATTTATCGAAGTTTTCGACAATGCGTTTGGCGTTATTGTCCCACGTGAAAGGTACTTCTTGTAGACGCTGGAGCGCATTTTTGCCACATTCTAACTTCTCGAAGTTATTAACGGCATCAACAAGAGCCGATACAAATGAGTCAGAAAGCGGCTTTTTATGATCAAAAAACACGGCATCAGACGGCCTGAGTATCTCCTTGATGTTTTCCTTATCTGGCGCGATAATAGTCGTGCCAAACAGCATGTATTCGAACATTTTTAAAGGTGAAGCATAATCAGTTACGTCGGGCTGAAGTGTGATATCAAACGTTGCCATCATCTTAAAAACATCGTTCCTTTCTAATGCGCCAGTGAAATTAACCTGATCATAAACCCCGGCTTTTTCTGCCAGTGACTTGAGCGCTTCAATGTTGTCACCATTGCCAACACAGACAAGTTTAACAGATTTATTGTTGATTATTTTCAATGCTTCGATTGCCCATTCCACGCCGCAGGTGAGATGAACAAATCCCACAAAGCCGATGATGATTTCACCCTCTTTTTTGTTTTTCTGGGCTTCTTTTGCCATCTTTAATGCCATGTCGAGTGATGATGCCCTTACCCCGTTGTGGATCACGTCAATTCGTTCGCGAGGAACACCAGCTTTTAAGCAGTGTTCAGCGAGCACTTCGCTGACAGGGAGTACCTTATCAGATTTACTCCATGTGTAAGCCTCGACCTTGTTCGCCAACCAAGGG
>Ga0208640_1001099_pt1 | contig 11057 bp, 11 predicted proteins | sample ETNtaG_23_FD_185774 | JGI IMG/M metagenome (GOLD analysis project Ga0208640, IMG submission 185774) | Marine microbial and viral communities from oxygen minimum zone, Eastern Pacific Ocean - ETNP201310SV72 (SPAdes) (version 2) | ecosystem: Environmental > Aquatic > Marine > Oceanic ... | reverse complement strand
CCAATTGGTGGTGCAGATATGCCTGTAGTTATTTCAATGTTAAATTCATATTCTGGTTGGGCAGCAGCAGGCATAGGATTTACATTAGAAAATTCTGCGTTAATAATAACGGGAGCACTTGTGGGTTCTTCAGGAGCAATTCTCTCTTATATAATGTGTAAGGGAATGAATAGGTCTTTCTTTAATGTGATACTTGGTGGATTTGGAGCAACAGATGATGCAACACAAAATATTGAAAAAAGACCAGTCAAAAGTGGCAATGCTGAGGATGCAGCCTTTTTAATGAAAAATGCATCTTCAGTTATAATTGTACCTGGGTACGGTATGGCAGTTGCACAGGCACAACATGTTTTAAGAGAGATGGTCGATTCATTAAAAAAAAATGGAATTAAAGTTTCTTATGCAATTCATCCAGTAGCTGGAAGAATGCCAGGACACATGAATGTGCTACTTGCGGAGGCCAATGTTCCTTATGATGAAGTTTTTGAATTAGACAATATAAATAATGATTTTGCAAATACAGATGTGACTTTTGTAATAGGTGCAAACGATGTAACTAATCCTGCGGCTAAAACTGATCCTCAAAGTCCAATTTATGGGATGCCCATATTAGATGTAGAAAAATGCAAATCAGTTTTATTTGTCAAACGAAGTCTATCACCTGGATATGCCGGTATAGATAATGAGCTTTTTTACAGGGACAATACTTTAATGTTATTTGAAGATGCAAAAAAAATGACAGAAAATATTATAAAAAATTTAAATTAAATGAGTATTAAAATTTATTGTGATAGTGCAGATCTTAAAATCATAAAGAAATACTCTAAATCTAATTTTGTTAAAGGTTTTACTACAAATCCCAGCTTGATGAGTCTTGTAGGGGCAAAAAATTATAAAAATTATTCAATAAAGCTCTTAAAGATTTGTAGAAATAAACCTATATCTCTCGAGGTATTTTCGGACGATATTAATTCGATGATTCGGCAAGCTTACCTAATTAATTCTTGGGGAAAAAATATTTATGTTAAAATACCCGTTGTAAACACCCAGGGAAAATTTACTGGAAAAGTGATCAGAGAATTAAGTTCTAAGGGAGTAAAATTAAACATTACGGCGGTTTATACTTATGAACAGGTAAAAAAAGTTTTGCTTTGTTTAAACAAAAATACCAGATCTATCATTTCAATCTTTGCAGGTAGAATGGCTGATGCAGGCAAAGATCCGGTTCCCATATTTAAGAAAAGTGTTCAGTTAACTCAGAAACATAAGAATATTGAAATTCTTTGGGCTAGCACTAGAGAACCTTACAATTTTTTACAAGCTAAAAACTTAGGATGCAAAATTATAACAATGCCACCAAAAATAATAGAAAAAATTAATAATTTTGGAAAAAGTTTTAATACATTGACTTTGGATACAGTCAAAGGTTTTTTTCAGGATGGCAAGAAATCAAAATTTAAAATTTTGTAAAAAGTACTTGTAATTATTGTTAATGTTATTTGTTGATGCAAAAAAATAACTGAGAATATTGTAAAAAACTTGTAGAGTATTTCAAAATGAGAGATATCAAAATATTATTATTATATCCTCCCGAACAATCTTGGCCAGGTATGATGGCCAAACCAAATGGATCTTTAGCTTACCCATATTTAGGTGGCGCCTTAAGAAATATCGGTATTGAAGTTAATGTTTATGATGCTTGCGTGGGAAATAGTGATGATATTTTGGACGATTTCTTTAACAAACCTACAAAACTTTCCAATGGAATGATAAAAACTGGAGTTAAAGATGAAAGAATATTAGAAGTAGTTAAAGACTATGATGCTATAGGTATAACCTCAATATTTTCTCAACAGGAATCAAGGGTATTACATTGCGCTAGGTTAATCAAAAAAAACTATCCTAATAAATTACTTTTTTCTGGAGGAGTAAATGCTAAATCAAGATCTTCTCATTTTTTCGGTTCCGGATTTGATATTATTTGTACTTCCGAATCTGAAATTACTATACAGCGGATAGCAAAAATTTTACAAAAAGGAAGTGGGGATTTTTCTTCCGTAGGAAAAATATTTTTTAAAAATAAATATGGAAAGATAATAGATAATTCAAATTTTGGTGACATTATATGGGATCTAAACAAATTACCTTTTCCTGCTTGGGATATACTCCCTAACGAAAGATATTGGAAAATCGGGAGACCACATGGAGGAGGTCAAACCATTCGCGGCAAAGAATTAAAATATGTTTCTATGATGACATCAAGAGGGTGCCCTTTTGCATGTTCTTTTTGTCATATTGCAGATGAAACAATTAATTCAATATCGGGAGCAATTGGCAGATTCAGAATAAAATCTGATGAGAGAGTTAAAAAAGAATTGCTTTATTTAAGAGATGAAATAGGAGCAAAACAAATTTTCATCGAAGATGATTCAATATTTGGGATGAAGAGAAGAGCTATTCGACTTTTAAAAAGTATAACTGGCTTAGGTTTGGATTTATTGGATGTAAATGGAGTTAACACAATGCATTTAGTTAAAAAAAGTAATAAACCAGGTTGGATGGTTCCAGACGAAGAACTGATTGAATTGTTAGCCGAAGTTGGATTTAAAGAAATAGTTTTACCTTTTGAATCAGCAAATCCGAGGATAATAAAAAAATGGTGTTCTAATAAATTAGCATTGGAACGATTTAACCCAGGAGATCTTATTCAAAAAATAAATAAATACAAAATTAATGTAGGAACCAACTACATGATAGGATTTCCAGATGAAACAAGGGAAGAAATAGAAACAACATTGAATTTTGCCCGACAACTGTCACAATACGGCATTGATTCAGTTCATTTTGGTTTAGTAATGCCGGTGCCTGGTACTCCGATTTTTAACTATTGTATAGAAAAAGGACAACTACCAAAAGATTATAATCCCGATAAATTTCAATGGACAAAGGCAAATCTTATAAATACTCCTGTTCCACCCGATGAGTTAGAAAGTATAAGAGATAATGCTTGGGAAGAATTTAATAATGAAGAATTTAAAAAGTCAAGGCAAAGTTGGGCAGTACTTTAACTTTGAATATAGTTAAAGATTTTTTTAGTATGGCAATAAATCAAAATATAAAATTTAATATTTTGGTGAAAGATATTTGCAACTATTCTTTAATGATTTTATCAACAGTATCAAATCCGATTCTAATCATTTGATCAATATCACCGTAATAAAATTGCCCTTGCCTACCAATAGAGAAAAAGTTTTTAATATTAGCAAAGTATTCTTCAGTTTTTCTTAAGTGAATTTCGTAATCTTTTCTGTAAATTGGATAAACACTTGGAAACTTAATTACTTTATAATTTATAATGTCTTCTTTTTTTAATAAATTATCTTTTTCCATTCCTTGAATGCACATCGAATAAATTTCTTCATCCGAAGATTTCCATATATCCGATTCATAATGACAAGTAATTTCTATCGCTAGTATGTTTTCATTTTGTGGGCTTGCATTTTCATTAATATTATTCATATCCATAATTCTATTGTATGGCGTGTCAAGAAAATAACTATATTGGCAATCAAGAAATTTTTTCTTTTTTGTTATTAAATAAAGCATAACTAAAGATAAATATTCTAATTTTTTTGCAGATCTTATTATTTCTGTTTCATGCAAAGGTTTGATTTTTGTTATAACTCTATTTAGTGGTATAGTAGATATGACAATATCACCAGAAAACGTTTTATCTTTAGTTTTTACGTCAAATAAATTATTTGAATTTAAAATTATTTCACTAACTTCCTGAAATGTATGGATTTCCCCACCATTACTTTTGATTTGCTTGCTTATTCTATTTGCGATCTCTCCAAAGCCTTTTTTTGGATAATAACTAGGCAAACTTTCTCTTTGTACAAGTGAAAGTTCGCCGGGTTCTCGTTTTGAAAGTTCTAAATATTTATTTATTAAAAGATGTTTGAGTGTTTTTGCAAAATCTAATTTTTTACTTGAAGGAATTACTCTATGAGAAAGATCAGATGTTTTAATTTTCCAAAATTGTTCTGTATAGGGTTTAAAAAAATTTAAATAGAGATATTTTCCAAAATTATCTATTGCCCATTGTTTTACTGTTAAATTTTCGTTTTGTGTTTTTTTTACCAATAAAGAAGATATAGATGTTCTAATATATGATTTCGCAAAACTTAAAGAACACATAATTGCAGATGAAATTCCCATTTGAAGCAGAACACTTTTTGCGGACAATGGATAATCTATAAATTTTCCTTTGAACATCATTTTTACGATTCTTTTTGAAAAAGGTATTTCACTTGGTTTGCCCTCAAATAAATCCATTATCTTTTTAAAAACCTCTTTATCTTCAGTAAAGAAAGAATGTGGACCAATATCAAAAAAATAATTTTCCACTTTTATGGATTGTGCAAGACCACCTATTGATTTGCTAGACTCTAATACGTCTACCTTGTAACCCTTTTCAGTAAGTTTCCAAGCAGAGCTTAATCCTGTGATTCCACCTCCAATGATTATGATTTTTTTCATATTTTGTCTATTTATATATATATATATTTATATATTGTAAGTTAAAAAAATTTTTTTTAAGAATTTATAATCAATTAATTTAAATGAAATTACCGAAAATTTTTAATTTAAAAAAATTCACAAAAATAAGTGGAAAACTATTGCCTATAACTTTTAACAATAAGTTTCCAATCAAAGTTAAAAGAATTTTTTTTATCTATGGAAAAAAAAAACATCTAAGAGGCGATCACGCACATAAAAAATGCTCTCAGGTATTTTTTCCAATTATTGGAAAAATAAAAATAAATATGAAATATAAAAAAATTGAAAAGAGCATAAATCTAAGTCATAATGCTTCAAAAGCTTTATTAGTTCCGCCTGGAATTTGGATTAGCGTTGAATCTTTAAATAAAAACTCAATAGTTCTGATATTAACTGATTATAAATATGATGTTAAAGATTATATAGAAACATATAAGGAATTTATTGCATATCAAAAAAAAAATAAATGAAAATATTAATCACCGGCGCTTGTGGACATATTGGATCTTTTATTGCAGAAAATATTTATAAAATAAAGAATGTATCCAAATCCATACTTGTAGATAATTTAAAATCTAACAGATTTAATTCACTATATAATTTTGAAAAAAAAAATAATTTAAGTTTTTTTATAAGAGATTTAAATAATTTAAATGCCTTAGACGATTTTCATGATGTTGATGTAATTATTCATTGTGCTTCTATGACTAATGCAGAAAAAAGTTTTGGAAAAGAAAAAGAAATGTATAGAAATAATTTAAATTGTCTTAAAACGGCAATGAAATATTGTAGAAATAGGAATGCCAAACTTATTCATCTTTCATCTACTAGTGTGTACGGAAAACAAACAGATTTAGTAGATGAAAATTGTGAACAAAAGTTTCTAAAACCCCAAAGCCCTTACGCAGAAATTAAATTAATTGAGGAAAAATTATTGAAAAAAAATTCGAATAAATTGAAATATAACACTTTCAGATTTGGAACTATAGCGGGTGTTTCAAAGGGTATTAGATTTCATACTGCAGTAAATAATTTTTGTCTTAATGCTGCTATAGGTGAAAAAATTAAAATATATAAAACGGCTCTACACCAGTATAGACCCTATTTGTCAATTAGAGATTCCTTCAAGGTTTTTAAATTTTGTTTAGAAAAAAATTTTTTTGAAAATGATATCTTTAATGCTTTATCTGGAAATTTTACTGTAAATCAAATATTAAATAAGATCAAAAAAATTAAAAAAAAAATCAATATTATCTATGTTGATTCACCAATCATGAATCAGTTGTCCTATCATGTTGATGATCAAAAAATAAAAAAAAAAGGACTCATATTAAAATCAAACATTGATGTTGATATAAAAGAAACACTTTCACTATTTAAGCATTTAAAAGATGAAATGTAAGGTTACAAATAAAATTATTAAACCTTTTATGTCATTTGGAAAAATGCCTTTGGCCAACGGTTTTTTGAAAAAAGAAGATTTTAACAAAGAATTTTTTTTTAATCTAGAAGTAGGATTTTCAGATGAACTATCTTTGTTTCAACTTAATGAATTTCCAAATCCAACAAAAATGTTTAATAAAAACTATCCTTTCTTTTCAGGAAGTTCAGAGTATATGAAAAAACATTTTTTTAATTATTTTAATTGGATAAAAAAAAATTATTTAAATAACAAATCTAATATAATAGAAATCGGATCCAATGATGGAACCATGTTGGTAAACTTTAAAAACGAAGGACTTGATTATATTGGTTTTGAACCCTCCATGAGCGTTGCTAAGAAGGCAAAAGAAAATGATATAAATACTCTTGTTGAATTTTTTTGTTATAAAAATGTAAGCTTGTTAAGCAAATTTAAACACAACACTGATGTTATTTGCGCTGCAAATGTAGTTTGCCACATACCGGATATAACAGACCTTATAAAATCAGTGGATTTAATGTTAACATCAAAAGGAGTATTTATTTTTGAAGAACCATATCTGGGTTCAATGTTTGAGAAAATTTCTTACGATCAAATTTATGATGAACATATATATATGTTTTCAGTTAGTTCAGTGCAAAAAATATTTAATAGATTTGATATGGAGCTAATAGATGCCCGTCCACAAGAAACGCACGGTGGTTCAATGAGGTATGTTATTGCTAGAAAAAATCAAAGGGATATAAATGATAATTTAAAAAATATTATTCAATATGAAAAAAATAAGGGTATAGACAATCTTAGTTCTTGCTTAAAATTTAAAAAAAATTGCGAATTGTCAAAAAAAAAAATAATCAATCTGTTAAATAAGTATAAAGATCAAAATAAGAAGATATGTGGTTATGCTGCTACTTCCAAAAGCACTACAGTTTTAAACTACTGCCAAATTGGATCAAATTTTATTAATTGTATCTACGACACTACGAAAGAAAAAATTGGAAAATTTTCTCCAGGTATGCATATTCCAATTATATCAGTTGAAAATTTTACCAAAGACATGCCAGATATCTCATACTTATTTGCATGGAACCATAAAGAAGAAATTTTTGAAAAAGAAAAAAATTTTTTATCTCAAGGCGGAACATGGATTTCTCATGTTAATATTTAACAATTAATTATGAAAAAAAGAATTTTAGTTACAGGAGGCACAGGAAGATTTGGATCTATTCTTAAAAGATTAAAGACAAATTATGAGATATTTTTTCCAAATAAAACTACTTTGGATATCACAGATTTTAGAAGTATACAAAAATACATAAAATTAAAAAAACCAAATATCCTTATTCATCTTGCTGGATTATCCAGACCGATGAATATCCACGATCATAAAATAAAAAAAAGTATAGATTTAAATATTATTGGAACATGCAATATTACCAAAGCATGTGCAGAAAAAAATATTAAACTTATTTATTTTTCCACGAACTATGTTTATCCAGGCACAAAGGGTAACTATGTGGAATCTGATAGCTTGTTGCCTGTAAATAATTATGCTTGGTCAAAACTTGGTGGCGAATGTGCAGTTCAATTATACAAAAATTCCCTGATATTAAGATTGAGCATGACCGAAAAGCCATTTGTTCACAAAGCTGCATTTTATGATGCCAAAAATAGTTTTATGTATCATGATGAAGTTGCAAAAATATTATTAAAATTGCTTAATGAAAAGGGAATATTAAATGTAGGGGGCAAGATTCAATCGATATATAATTTTGTAAAAATAGAAAATCCAAAGATTAAAAAGATATTTTTAAAAAAAAATAAAAAAATAAAAATGCCCATTAACTCTTCGATCAATACAAAAAAGATGAAAAAGATACTTGAAAATAAGTAATTTTTTATGAAAGATTTAAGGGTTAATAAAAAATCATGTACAAAATGAAAAAGATATATTTTTGTGTTTTTTTGGTTTTTCTGTTTTGTGGAAAGGTGCTAACACAAAGTTCATTACCTGAATGTGAAGGGAATGATAAAAACATTTCAAAATATTCAAGGAAACATTTTAATATGATGAGAAAATGGACAAACTGCCATGGCACAGGAATGGGTCCCAAAGGTCAGAAATATATTGGTGAATTTTATAAGGGAGAATTTCATGGACAAGGAATATTCAGACACGAAGGTAGAGAATATGTTGGGCAATATAAAAATCACAAAAGACATGGACAAGGAAGCTATACATATGCCAACGGAGACAAATATGTTGGAGAGTGGAAAAAGCATAAATATTATGGAAAAGGCATTTACATATACTCTAATGGAGACAAATATATTGGAGAATGGAAAAAAGATGAATATTTTGCCCCAGATACCCTAAAGGAACGACACGGAAAAGGAACATGTATATACATTAATGGAGACAAATATATTGGAGAATGGAAAAAAGGTAAACGGCACGGAAAAGGAACCTTCACGCATGCTAATGGAAAAATTGAAAAAGGTATTTGGAAAAAAAATATATTAATTAAATAAAAATAACAGTTTCCTAAAAAATTATTCTGAAATGTCAAAATTTAACAAGATCTCAATTATTCTTGATGAAGGACCTATAGCAAGAGCATATTTAAATTATTTTCTGATAAATAATTCATTGTCTAATAAAATTATTTATTTAGTTAAAAAAAGTTTATTTCCAGATAAACTGGTTTTATATTTTAAATTTAAAAAGAATTATTTTTATCCTCTAAAATATTTGAAGGATAAAAATATTATATATTTAATAGAACAAGTTGAAGAATTTTTTAATTTTAAAAAAAATTTTATTAATGAAATGTATAATTTTAACAATATAAAAAAATTCAAAAATTTTATTTTTATTAAGGACAGAAAAATTAATTCAAACAAATTAACAAGCTACATTTTGAAAGCAGAAGACAAATTCTATCTAAATACTGGTAAGCAAATATTGAAAGAAATTCTTGATACAAAAAAAAAATTTATTCATATTCATCCAGGATATTTACCCTTAGTAAAGGGAGCCGATGGATCTCTTCACAGTATCGATAAATTTGATTTTTTAGGCGTAAGTTCATTTATCATGGAAAAAAAAATTGACCATGGAAAAATTATTGAAAGAGAAAAATTAAGTTTACCATATTTTAAATTAAAAAATTTCGAAAAATATAAAATCGCAGATATTTATAGAATTTGGTTCGCATTTGTTGATCCACTGCTTAGGACTTATCATTTACGAAATTTAGTTGAAAAAAAAATCGACATACACAACAATCAAATTTATCCAAACCATACTAAGGAAAATGAAAATTATTTTACATTTATGAGCAATGCTGAGTTAGAAAGAACGTTTAAAAAGATATTTTTAAATTAATTATTGCCAATTTTTTAAAAATAAATTAGAAAAGAAAAAGTTTTCTTTAGCAAAAATGAAAAAAAATAAATATTTATTCTTTATAGCTTCAATTTTAATATTCATTTTTTTTTCATGGGGCTTTCTTACAGCGACTTATAAAATATTTCCATTTTCATTCATAAGAGATATTTATTGGACTTTTGTTCAAGAAGATATTCCATATGATAAAGACAAGGATAGAGTTGATTACATTAATGAATTTTACCAAAATGAAGAATTCGTTGCTTTTCAGAAATCAATCATTAAAGATAAATTTAATAATATTAAAAAAAATCCTAATTTATTCAGAAATCAAATTATCAATGACTATATATTACCTAGCAAAATTATAAATATTAATGAATTAAATATAGAAGAGATTGTAAATAAAAAAATTCATATTGATGCTCGAATACATCAATTTCAGGAAAAACCTTCCCCAAATTCTGTTTTGTGGAATGCACGGTACTATAATATTGATCATTATGGAATTTTAGAAACAAATAAAGATAGTAAAAAATTGCTGGTTTATATTCATGGACACAATGGTAATCCCTATAGCTACAAATATTTTTTAGATATTAAGGAGAAATTCAAAAACAAGGGATATGATGTTATGTCTTTATCCATGACAGGATTGGGATTTAATAAGCTTGCAGAATCTGATCATTCTTTCCCAGTAAATACAGAAAAGAAATCTAATATTTCATTTGATTATAGAGTTCATAAAAGGGACATCGGTCTTCATGATAACTATCAATTCTATTATGATAAAAATTATCCAAATATAAAACCGCTAGCGTTAATGCTTTCAGGGAATTATTATTTAATTAAAAATCTAGAAAACAAATATGAAGAAGTGACAATGATGGGTTTGTCAGGAGGTGGTTGGTATACAACTATGCTTTCAGCTTTAATACCAAGGATTGAAAAATCCTACAGCTTTGCTGGTAGCCTTCCAAAAGTGTTTGGATTACAAAAACAAACACGCGAATGGGAAGAAATATTTTCACCCATTTGGGAAAAATATGATTACTGGGATTTTTATTTTTTAGCCTTGTTTGATGGTGATAATTTTCACAGTAGAGAGCATCACTTAATTTTTAATAATAAAGATCCTTCCCGTTTTGCTGATCCGTACGCTAGTGCTTTCAAAAACATAGTAGATTTGGTTTCTATTGATAAGTTAAAGGCAGTAGTTATAGAAAATGAGTATCATAATATTGATACACAATTTGTAGAAGAGTATATTTTAAAAGATTAGATTAAAGCTGAATATGAAACAATCATTCAAAATTATATTGTACCTGATTTTTTATTTATTATTTTTGAGTGATTCTTCTTTTGCTTATTTTGATCCTGGTACAGGAGCATATTTTCTTCAAGCAATTATTGCTTTTCTATCCGCGGTAGTTTTTTATTTATTTCATCCCATTCTTTTTTTAAAAAGAATTTTTGAAAAAATTAAAAAGAAATTTTTTCAAAAAAAAGAAGCAAAATAATATTGTTTATTTCATTTTCAAAAAATTTTTCTTTCAAAAATTTGATTGGATTGTCTTTAATACTTTCTTCAAGTTATTATTTTTTTGTACGTAGATTTTTTTTCATAGATCTAGAAAAGATTGTTGTTCAAAGTTTTGTTCTTTTTATTTTTTCTCTGCT
>Ga0208640_1001048_pt1 | contig 11393 bp, 9 predicted proteins | sample ETNtaG_23_FD_185774 | JGI IMG/M metagenome (GOLD analysis project Ga0208640, IMG submission 185774) | Marine microbial and viral communities from oxygen minimum zone, Eastern Pacific Ocean - ETNP201310SV72 (SPAdes) (version 2) | ecosystem: Environmental > Aquatic > Marine > Oceanic ... | reverse complement strand
CAGCCCGTAGCGCCTTTTCAATTGTAGCTACCATTTCACTATCTGCTACATCCACTTCAAGTTCTTCAAAATTCAACTGGCGCTTTTCAATAGCTTTTTGCAACGAACTGACATACCCCTTTTTTGTTTTAAATGTGAAATAAATCCATATTCCCGCAACAAGTAAAACAAAAAAACTTAAATAATGAATTGGGACGCCTAATTTAGTCGCAACAATAAAAATAGATAATCCTGCAAAACCTTCCATAAATGCTTTAATCGTTCCATCTATAATCGGTTTTGTCACTATCTTGGACTTAGGTGGAACAGGAAGCCAAAGCAATTGAATTGTTGCATTATTTATCGTGAATTTGAAAACTTGATCAGCAAACTTTGGTACAAAAATAGCCGCCATTACCGGAACCATTAAAAAGCCGATTGATCCGGATAAAACAGCTAAAGGTAAAATCATCAACCCTACCAACACTCCGAATCTAGATAAAATTCTGCCTGTCAGAAAAAATTGTACAATAAAAGCTGCCGCTCCAGTCAGAGCATAAAATAACCCAAAAAAGTTGACTAATTCATCTTGAGTTGGGTAAGCATTTGATGCCGTAATTTTGAATTGATAATCCACATATTTTGATACAATCGCCATCGAACAGATCACAACTGTTATTGCAATTAAATAGCTATCAAACTTCGATTTACTTTTTCCTTTAACTTCAACAGCGGGTTTAGTAGGACCACTATCTAATTGCATACGATGAGGACGTATAAGTAAGGATGTTATTGCCGTTATACTTATGAAAAAAGTTGTTGCAAAAAGAAGTTTATCTGAACCAAATGTATGAACAAAAGGACGGATGCTTGAACCAACAACCATGGAAGCAATTGCACCACTGCCGCTAATGAGCCCAAACAATCGCTTGGCCTGCCGTGGGTCAAAAACATCTCCAGCTAGCATCCAAAATTGTGCAATGGAAAGGACAATGATAATCTCCACCCAAATATATAAAATTGGAATAATCCACCCTTTTAGTATGAATGACAGTGGAATGAGGCTGCTGCCAAAAATGATAGCTGAAAATATGATGACGGAAGTTAAATCTTTACCTCTTGTCAGTTTAGTATAAAGTGGAATTACTCCCGCCATGATGATGGCGATAGCTACAAACATCAAAGGCAGATACGTTTTTTCAAACAGGCTTAGGAAGAAAGCATCACGAGCCGAACCGGCAGTAATGCCCGTTGCAGAAAAACAGAAAAAGTGTATAAAAAGAATGAAAAGGGGTTTGCCTTCTCCTTCTTTAATATCAAATATTTTCCATAAGAATTTCATGATGTATTCAATTTAGTAATAACACTATTTGAAAAATCAAAGAAATGACTCACAATAGATTACTTGCTAAATCAGCTAATGCTGACCGTTCACCTTTTTGTAATGTTACATGTGTATATACTGATTGGCCAGTAAAACGATTGATCAAGTAACTCAACCCGTTGGAAAGACTATCTAAATAGGGCTGATCAATCTGATTAATGTCGCCTGTAAATACGATTTTTGTCCCTTCACCCGCGCGAGTTATAATCGTTTTTACTTCATGTGGAGTAAGGTTTTGAGCTTCGTCAACAATAAAAAATACTTTCTGAAAGCTACGCCCTCGAATATAAGTCAACGGTGTAATAACCAATTTATCAACCTCTAATAATTCATCAATTTTTTTAGCTCGTGGATCATTCTTTTTGAACTGATGTTTAATAAATGACAGGTTGTCAAATAGGGGCTTCATATACGGATCTATCTTCGATTGAATATCTCCCGGAAGAAATCCGATATCTTTATTACTCAAAGGAATAATAGGACGGGCTAAATAAATTTGACGATAATCAGACCGCTGTTTCAAAGCAGCAGCTAATGCCAATAATGTTTTTCCGGTTCCTGCTTTGCCCGTTATAGAAATTAATTTTATGTCAGGATCCAATAATGCTCTAATTGCAAATGATTGTTCAACATTACGAGGTTTAATTCCGTAAGCGTGTAATTTATCTACATGTACTAGGTTTTCACTTTGGGGACAGTAAGTTGCTAGTCCTGATTTTTGTCCATTACGTAAAATAAAATTTTCATTGGGAATTGGATTATCAATTTTGGCCAATAAATCTGAATCAATAAATCCTTGATCACTATATAACTGATCAATGGCTTCACTTGGAAAATTCTCAATCAGTCTAACACCCGTATAAATCTTTTCAATACTTTCAATTTTATCCGTGGTATAATCTTCTGCATGAAGGTGTAAAGAACGGGCTTTAAGACGCATATTTGTATCTTTAGAAATTAAAACAACCTCTCGATCAGGATTATCTTCTGCCAGTTTGAAAGCACAATTTAAAATACGATGGTCGGGATTATCTTCTTGGAAAGACGCTTCAACATCCTGATGCCAATTATGATTTACGACAACGCGAACAGTCCCTTGGTGGTCTTCCAAAACTTTATGATCCGTTTTAGTATCCGAGTATGATAATGTATCTAACTGACGTAAAAATTCCCGGGCATTGTAATGGATTTGCTCATTTCCCCGTTTGAATTGGTCTAATTCTTCTAAAACGGAAATGGGAATAACAATGTCATTATCCTGAAAATTGTATAAACATTCGGAATCATGGAGAATTACATTCGTATCTAGGATAAATAATTTTGTTTTAGACTTGGTTTTAGGCACTGGTTGTTATTGGTTTTGGTTTAATCTATTTTCTAAATACATATTATGAATAAAATATAGCCAGATGACTTCCATCAAACCAAGCCTATCTGTATTGATATTATCAGTTATATTTTGTTTAAATAGTGCATATGCAAGAAGTTTCAGAATGAATCAGGAAATAAATCATCATTTTACAGAAGAAATTCGTCCAGGATATGAACTTGAGATTTATCATCACGGAACGGATTCAGATACATTCATATTTTTCATTCATGGCGCCGGAGGTCGTGCTGATCAGTGGCACCACCAAATCAATGCTCTAAAAGATAAATATACGATTGTAGCATTTGATTTGTTGGGTCATGGCAAGAGCCCAAAACCTAAAGCCGGGTATACTTTTTCAGAACTAATGGGAGATGTAGAAAAAATATATACTAAATATAAACGCGAAAATAATATTGTAATTGCTCATTCTTACGGCGTTGCCTTTGCCTTACAACTCGCATTAAAGAATGAGCATAAAATCCAAAAACTTATATTAATTGGAGCAAATAAACCGCGATCGATTACACGTGTGGGCCTTTGGAATCTTCCCGTATTTATACTCGAATGGCTGCGACCGGTATTCAGTAATGGATTTGCGAAAAATGCTTTTCATTCTGATTCAGATCCGGATTTTATCAACCGGGAACGGGTGACCAGTGATCAAAATCCTATGGGTGTAATGAAGGCGTTGATGAAAGGTATGAAAGAAATACCATCAATGAATGTTAATGATATTACAATTCCAGTCTTAATCATAAACGGAGAAACGGATGGATTAACTCCTGTAGAAGGTGCAAAACTTTTGGCTGCTGAAATACCCCATGCTGAATTAAAAATAATTGAAAGAGCATCTCATTTAGTCATGATGGAACAACCGGAAATCGTAAACAAAATCATTGCTAACTTTATTAATCAATAACAGGAAATAATTGCACATGTTTAAAGAAAATTTGCTAAAAGAAAAAACAATCATTGTCACCGGCGGAGGCACAGGATTAGGAAAATCCATGGCAGCTCGCTTTGGTGAATTGGGAGCCAATCTTGTAATCGCCAGCAGGAGAGAGCAGGTGATTCAAGATGCAGCCGATGAATTGCGTAAGACTGGTGCAGACGTTTTAGGCATCCCTTGCGACGTGCGAGACCCTGCTAACGTTAAGGAAATGGTTGATGCTGCTAAAAATAAATTTGGAAAAATTGATGTTTTATTGAATAATGCAGCAGGAAATTTTATAAGTCCTACAGAAAATTTATCACCAAATGGATTTAAAGCTGTGGTGGATATTGTTCTTAATGGAACGTTTAATTGCACCCATGCTGTGGGGAAGGAAATGATCGCTGATGGCGGCGGTTCAATACTAAATATTGTTACAACGTATGCCTGGACAGGCTCCGGATATGTTGTTCCATCAGCAGCAGCAAAAGCTGGTGTTTTGGCGATTACACGATCTTTAGCTGTTGAATGGGCGAAGTACGGTATTCGATCAAATGCCATTGCACCTGGACCTTTTCCAACTAAAGGAGCGTGGAGTCGATTGGCGCCCCCGGGACTTGGAATTGAAAAGAAAATGAAAAATCGAATTCCACTAAAACGATTTGGCGAACATATTGAACTGGCAAATCTTGCAGCTTATTTGCTCAGCGATGAAGCAGGTTATATCAATGGAGAAGTTGTTACGATTGATGGCGGTGAATGGCTTAAAGGTGCCGGTCAATTCAACGAACTTGAAAAAATGCCAAAAATGGCATGGATAGCCATGGATGCCATGCGAAAAAAATCTAAAAAGTAGACTTCAGAAGTTCCGTTAGATATAGTCCAAAAATCCTGTATAGAATTATCGTATACGGAATAGCAATCACAAATAATATAAGAGGGCTGGAGCGAAATTCCTGCGCATAGGGACTTTGGTTTGTTCTTTCTACAAGTTTTCTAAAACTGTTCATTGTTAAGTGAGCTAACCAAAAAGAAATTGAAAAAAATAATAAAATAATGACATGATCAATAAAAGTTAAAGAATTCAGCCAACGCCCGAACTTCATTCTTTTACTCCCAACAAAGCTGCACCAAATACACCTGCAGAATCACCAAGTTTATTCCTTAAAATTGGAGTGATTACATGTGTGCTGACTGTTTCATTATAGACAGAATCTTTTCCTTCTGAATAAAGTAAATCAATTTTTGACAGACCACCGCCGAGCACGATGCAGTCAGGATCTAATATATCGATAATATGACTTAATGCACGCCCAAAGTTGAGGATAAAATTATTTTTCCATTCTGGGTGTTCTTTATAAAGCTTTTTTTCAATGATGTCAGTAACCATATGTGTTTGCCCGGTTAATTCTTCCCATTCTTTTTCAAGCGCAGACCCACTGATGTAAGACTCTGTGCAGCCTTTATTTCCACAGTAACAATCGCGTCCATCGGGGTAAAGAACATGATGACCCCATTCACCGGCAATATGATTCGGGCCCCTGTGTATATTGCCATTAATGATAATTCCACCTCCGACACCAGTACCCATAATAACACCAAATACAACACCATAATCATTTGCTGCTCCTATCACTGCTTCAGCTAATGCAAAGCAGTTTGCATCATTTTCCATGAAGACTGGGAGGTCAAAACTATTTTCTAAATCTTCCTGTAATGGTTCCCCGATAAGACATAATGTATTGCTGTTTTTCATGACTCCTTCTGATGGATCTACGGAACCGGGAGTGCAAATACCTATACGTTCAACTCCAGAAGATTTTTCCAACAACTCATGTCCCAGTATTGATATCCTGCTGATAATTGCCTTATATCCATCTTCCCGATGTGTTGGTACTCTTTTCCGATCGATTGTTTCATTATTTTGATCCAGTAGAATTCCTTCAATTTTGGTTCCGCCAAGATCAATACCTATCCTATGCATCATAAACCTCTTTTAAAACTGTTTTAAATTCTGATAATATCATTGCAGTAGCGCCCCAAACCTTGTGTTTGTTAAAATGAAAATAAGGTACATTCACATCATATCCCCGAATGATTCGCTCCTCAATTTTCATATTGTTATCATTGATTAAATCTTGGATAGGCACTGAAAAAACAGACGCCACTTCATTGGGTGCGAGAATTGGTTCGAATGTTGAATTATATTTTCCTATATAAGGTTGAATATTAAAACCAGTTACGATTACAAATAATGAAGATAATTTGCCAATAATATCTATTTCCTCTGGGTTTAATCCAATTTCCTCATGCGTTTCTCGTTTTGCCGTAAATGATAAATCTTCACCATCTTCCTGGACCCCTCCCGGCAATGATATTTGTCCACGGTGATGATCCACAGTATGAGTTCGTTCTGTCAGGGCAAAATGGATGCCATCATCTTGTTCAAAAAGTAAAATTAATACGGCTGATGGAATGGCATCCTCTACCTTATTATCAAAAGGATAAAGTTTATCAGATTCGATCAACATTTGCCGTTGCGTTTCCTGTCCAGGAAGATTAAGCGTTAATCTTTTTTCCAGTTTATCTTTTAATTCAATTAGATTCATCAATGGTTAAAGTTATTATTTTTTTCATTAACGTACTTGATATTTACGGAAGTATATGAAAATAAAACACATCATTTGGGATTGGAACGGTACGTTGCTTAACGATCGGTGGTTATGCGTTGAAGCAATGAATAAAGCGCTTCGTAAACGGAACTTGCCGGAGATGTCAGAAGAAAAGTATTTAGATATTTTTACATTCCCCGTGGAAGATTATTATATAAAACTAGGATTTGACTTTGAAAAGGAACCCTTCACTGTTTCGGGTACTGAATTTATCGAAAACTATAATTCAAAATTTCATGAACCTGCTCTTCAAGATGGTGTTGTAGACCTACTTGAATTTGTACAATCTAAAGGTTTGACACAGTCAATCCTATCTGCCGGAAAACACGATTATGTTCAGGATTGGGTTGCCTTTCATGGTTTAGAAAAATATTTTATTAAAGTCCTGGGAATAAACAATCATTATGCCAGCGGGAAAACAGACATTGGTAAGACATGGATCAACGAAATGCATTATGATCCTCATGAAGTATTGATGATAGGGGACACGCTCCATGATTTGGATGTTGCCAATAATATGGGTGTGGAATGTTTTTTAATTGCACAAGGACATACAAGTAAGTCCCGTCTACAAGAAACGGGTGCAACTATTTATAGTGATTTATTTGAGTTTAAGAAAATGTATTTGCAGAATCTATTACCAGTCAACTGAAGCATTAGCACCTAATCCCGGGCCATAAAATATCGCATTAAGAAGTAAGCGTTCAGATCCTCTGAAATAACCTCTGAAATTTGGCTGTGTGGCAAAAAGAATTACTTGGCCATTACCCAATCGTTCCCGTGTAGCCCAAGAACCTTTTGCGATTCGCTCTTTTGCTTCCGGCCATAATAAGCCGCCGAGACGTAAATCTTCTTTTGAAGCAAATCGAGCAGGAGTTGCAGAAGGATTTTTTGTCATTAATACTGTAGAAGAATTAAACAGAACAGGAACCATGTCACCACAGCCAAAATTAAGCCAGTGTTCCTGATCAAGATTTACCCGTAGTATTGCACCTTGAGGACTCAATTTTCGTCCCAGCTCATCACGATCTTTTAATTCCTTAAAACCGGGTTTTTCCTGATCTCCTTCAGTTTTGTCATCAGTCGTAGTTTTTCCTTCCCACAATTCCAAACTATCCACCCTGATTTCTGCTGTTGACTGGTACTGTGTCAAGTTGTAATTATAACTATTTAATTCTTTAAGAATATTGCTTTTTTTACGAACGCTGCTTAAACCGGATGATGAATCAGCAAGGAAATTTGCAGCCCCTGCCAAGGCAATAAGGGTACCACCATCCTTGACCCAGTTTTTCAGTTTTTTGATACCGCTTTTTCCCAATACCTGTTTATAAGATCCTCCCCAGGCAGAGGGTAAGACTAATACATTATATTTTCTTAAATCTGACCTGCTTACACTCATGAAATTCAATAAGGTGGTTCTTCTTTTAATACGTGAGTCGAGCAAATGCCAAACTGAACCAAAACTGTATGCACTTGTAGAGGGGCCGCCGATTAAAGCAATTCGTGATTCCTGGAGTAAATTGACTTCATTTCCTCCAAGATCAGGACCTTTTTCAGCTAATGCCGTTCCAATTCCTACAAAATCAATTTTACTCTCAACTGCTATAGATTTGAGTACATTTTGATCCAATTGGGGATTGGACTGTTTACGTATTAGTATACTTCCTGAGGGATAACTATTTCCCTCGATTTGAACAGTTTTTTCAATGGCATATATCTGAATACTTTGATCCATTAAACGGGATATGGCAATATATATACCGTCTTTTGTACCGTCCAGGATAAAACCATAGTCAGCGTCTGGGTTCAATAATCGTCCGCTACCGGATAATTCTGTGTAGGGACTCAAACCCACACGGGGTAAAGAAGTTGTATAATAGCCTTCTATTCCAAAAGCTAATGGTAATGACCAGGCAGTGACATCATATAAAGTTGAACCTTCATTTTTCAATATTTTTTGGCGTTCTTTTTCCATGGATTCGGTATCAAGGCGAATATCGAATTGCAGAATATTTTGAATCAGCGCTTTCAATGGTTGATTCACTTTTATAACAAGAGCACCTCCCTCAATCACAATATTTTTTACTTTTTTATTTTCATTTGATTCTGCTGATGAAAGGCGCAAATCCTTTGCCGTTACCTGGACTTCAATTGTTTGTCTCTGTAATGTTTCTACAAAAGCATCCAAGCGATCCAAGTTGTTATGCAAGGGAAATACAAACGCTTCATTGGGACTCGACTCAACGCTGTTTTTGCGAATTTCATAATAATCATTTAGTAATTCTTCACGATGTTTTGCTACTGTTGATAAGTTAGCTATGGAACTTATAAACTGGTGGTGAATTGCTTCTCTAAAGGTTGTTTCCGAACCATCGGGTCTTTTCACAAGTTGTCCTGAAGTACGTGATTGTTCGTATAAAATGCCCACTACACCAGCATAAATACCCCAGGAACTTCCATAGCCGGGATAAATTTCTTCATTCCAATCGCGAGTATAATAACTCCACCCATATTGATCAAAAGCGGTTGCCTGATCATCCGCGAAATTGGCCCACCATTTATGGATTACTTTATGGTAATAAGGATTGAACGGTTTACGGGGGGGATTGAATAAATAAGTATCGTATGCACCCATTTCATGTGAATCCACAAGGAATTGGGGTTTCCAATCCAAAATTGCCTGGACTTTTCCCCGAGTTTCTGGATGAACAGTTGCAAACCAGTCCCTGTTTAAATCAAATAGATAGTGATTGGTTCTCCCCCAGGGCCACATGCCGCTATGGTTCAAACTTTGCAGGTCGGAATTGGGAATAACCCCGCGCCATTGTTGATATTGGGATAAAATACGTTCCCGACCATCCGGATTTTCCATGGGATCAATACCCACGATAACATTATCTCGAATCGATTGTGTTTCTTCATCTGTCCCGGCAGCTAGTTGGTAAGCTACTTGCAGAGCTGCATCAGCACTGGAAATCTCATCCCCGTGTATGGCATAAGCCATCCAGGCAACAGCCGGTGTATGGGCAATAATTTTTTCTGCTTTTTGCCCGCGCTCCAACTTACGTGGATCTGCTAGTTTATCAAGGTTTTTTCTAAGTTGGTCAAGATCATTGTGATTCTTTTTACTGGTAATAATTAAATAAATTAATTCCCGTCCTTCATATGTTTGGCCGTAACTGTATAATGATACATTTTCAACAGTGGCATCCAAATATTCAAAATAGGTTTTAGTTTCCCAATGATGAACGGGTCTTGAACCCAATTCAAATCCCAGAAATTCAGAAGGAGATTGGATTTCATTGTTATAAGAACCTTTTGCATTAAAAGGTAAATCATAATCGCCCAACCCCGGTGAATCATGAGTTAGCATTGTCTGACTATTGAGTATTAAAGTAAACCCAATTAGTATGAGTGTCTGTTTTATCATTTTACCCCTAGGTTTAAGTTAAAATGTAAATGTAAAACCAATTGAAACTGTGTAATCTTCAGGTTTATAATATTCACTTGGAATCATTACGAAACCATCTGAATCTGTCGTGTATATAAAAGGAATATCTGTATCATAATATTCTGTATAATCTTCAACAAAATAGTATCCCAAAGAATCATCAATAGAATATTGATAACTTCTTACTACGTTATCTAAATCATACTTGGAATTGAATTCATATTGGTAGCTAATATCTAATGTTAATGCATCATGAAACGTTTGGAATGAAAGGACTAAAATATTTTTTAAAAGATACTTATTACTATCATCAAATTGAGGTTTATAGAATATTTGCCAATCCATGAATAATCCTAATGATTCAAATTTACGTTTATATTTTGGTCTGAACGAATGGCGATATAGTAGAGTATGTGTCGAATCACCTGTATATTGTTCCTGTTCATAAAGTGCAGCATAACTTATAGAAAAGTGAGGCCCAAATCGATATTTTCCTCCAGCTCCAATATTGGTTCTGCTGTCAAGAGCATATAAGGAATCAAATTCCCATTCAGCAAAAATAAAGGGTGAAAATTTTTGATTAGCAAATAGATCCACTTTTAAGATTGCGCTTCCATCATCTTCATAAGGTTCATTGTCATATGTGGATTTAGCCCGATCTGCAGCAAATAGAAATTCTGTATCAGGAAGAGATAAGCCGCCTAATTGGACTGTTCCATATTTAGAAATGAAAAAAGAACCATTATAATAGTGATAATCCAAATTTCCTCGTCGTCCATAATATGATCCTGATAATTTCAAAGACATGGGTTCAGCTATTATTAAAGAGATAAAACATGATGTTATTAGAAGTCGATTCATCTATTCCTCATTATTTTGTTGAAAATACTCTTTTTTTGAGAATGTTAATTTAGAAATTATTGTAAAAAAAAACAGGGTAGAAGATCTACCCTGTTTTTAAGAAATAATTAATCAAAATTAATTATTAGCGTCCACCATCATCTTATTTAGATTTATCTTTAATTTCATCTGACTTATGTTCATCTTTTGAATCGCCAACTGAAGGTGCCTTTTTACCTTTACCTTCTGGAATTCCACCTTTTTTTGCACTTGATTTACCTAGAGCAGATTTCCCAGCTGCAGATTTTTTAGCAGATGGACTACTCTTGGATGTTTTACCAAAAAGTCTACCAAAAAAGGATTTAGGCTTATCTTTCTCTCCTTCAGAATCTGAACTTGAACGAGCTTTCTTAGTACTAAGTTGTTTAGGACCTTTAGAGTCTTTAGAACCTTTAGAGTCTTTAGAACCTTTAGAGTCTTGTTTAACTTCTTCTGTAACTCCTTTATCATCACCACCAGGTCTTTCCTGGGCAAATAAGATGTTTACAGAGAACATCAGCACTGTTAACATCAATATTCTTGATACTATGTGTTTCATCATGAAACCTCCTTTTTAAGATTATCTTACCTGAACCTGAAAGGTTATTTAGTCTATCAGTTGTTGGATAATAAACTTGTATTTTATTAAAAACAATACTCTTTTTAAAGAGTTGATTTAGATCACATTAACTATAAAATACCTGTTTTGAGAATATCATGGATAT
>Ga0208640_1001041_pt1 | contig 11413 bp, 10 predicted proteins | sample ETNtaG_23_FD_185774 | JGI IMG/M metagenome (GOLD analysis project Ga0208640, IMG submission 185774) | Marine microbial and viral communities from oxygen minimum zone, Eastern Pacific Ocean - ETNP201310SV72 (SPAdes) (version 2) | ecosystem: Environmental > Aquatic > Marine > Oceanic ... | reverse complement strand
TAGCGGTAATATAACTTTTTTGCCGATTAAATGTTGATATCTTGTGTCATCAGGGTGAACCGCAACAGCGCTATCGCCAAGCATCGTCTCAGGTCTGGTTGTGGCGACAATCAAAATTTCGTTGGAGCCGGCTATTGGATAGCGCAGATGCCATAACGAGCCTGTCTCTTCCGAGCTTATTACTTCTAGGTCAGATACCGCTGTCAATAAAACAGGATCCCAGTTAACCAATCTTTTGCCGCGATATATTAATCCTTCGTTATAGAGATCAATAAAGACCTTTTGTACCGCATCTGAGAGCTTCTTATCCATCGTGAACCTCTCTCTTTGCCAGTCAACTGAAGCACCAAGACGCCGCATCTGCGATGTAATCGTGCCGCCGGACTTATTTTTCCAATCCCAAATTCTTTCGATGAATTTCTCTCTACCAAGGTCGTGACGAGTTTTGTTTTCTCTTGCTAGTTGCCTTTCAACTACCATTTGTGTAGCAATTCCAGCATGGTCAGTTCCAGGCTGCCATAAGGTTTGGTCGCCTATAGCTCGATGGTATCGTGTCAAGACGTCCATGATGGTATGCTGAAATGCATGTCCCATATGTAAGCTACCCGTAACATTTGGGGGAGGGAGGACTATGCTGAATACATTTTGGTTGGAACCGCTTGACTTTGATGAGAAGAAATCGCCTTGCTCCCAAACATCACGATATTTTGCTTCAATTTGCTCAGGACTGTATGTTTTTTCCATGTTGTCGCGATGTTGGATAAAACTGTCATATTATACAATAACTATCAACAATTTAACTTCTACTTTATTTTATTAGGATGATTGAGAGTTTTTATAAATAACATAATCATTAGAGTAAATAATATGGCTTAAAATGAACCTTTTGTTTAACCAGGATAATTTATGGTATGGTTACTTATAATTAATTTTGATTTAATGAGTTCTTAGAAATGAAATTATTTATTGCTGGTTTAGTGCTATTTTTTGGAACTCACATGATTCCAATTACCTTAGTCAAACCTTTGTTGATTAGACGTCTAGGTAAAGATCTATATAGCGGCTTATTTTCTTTATTGGCCCTGTTTGGCTTTATTGTCATTATTTATGGTTTTAAGATAGCCAGCACTACTACGTTGTGGAGTCCGCTTCCATATAGTCGCGAAATAGCTTTTGTTTTGATGCCTATTGCTGTGATTTTTCTTATACCTGGTAGTGGAAGGACAAATTTTTTCCAAAAATTTAAGCATCCAATGTTTATAGGGATACTTATCTGGGCTTTTACTCACCTACTTGCTAACGGAGACTTACGGTCAACCCTGTTATTTTCCTCTTTTGCTCTATATTGTATAGTCGATATGATGTTTACGAAAAATATTACTGGTACAACAAATGTCGCTTACCCAATAATGAACGACATTATTTTCATTGGCTTGGGTGTGATAGTGTATATCTTTATTGTTTACTTTCATCAATATATAGCTGCAGTAAAGATATTATTCTAGTGTAGTTCTTTAATCAAGATTTAGTCGTACTGTTTTCGACCAGACAAGGCGTGAGCAATCGTGTTAATGTCGGTATATTCTAGTTCCCCTCCAAGAGGAATTCCGTGCGCTATTCTTGTAGTTTTTATGTTGAATTTTTTAGCCAAGCTGTTAATATAATGAGCAGTAACTTCTCCCTCGATTGTAGCATTTGTAGCAAGAATGATTTCATTGATCTGGTGATTCTTGAGTAACTTTTCGAGCTCATCAAGTCCAAGTTCCGCAACACCTATGCCGTCAATTGGAGACAGGTAGCCGCTCAAGACAAAATATTTGCCCGAATAGGCGCCACTTTTTTCTATCGCATAAATATCGGCAGGAGTCTCTACAATACAAATCTGAGTGTTGTCGCGGACATCGTTAGCGCAGATATCGCAAAGTTCCTTTTCAGATAGTGTGCGGCATCTTTTGCAATTTTTTACGTTTTCCATTGCTTCAACAAGGGCTTTGGCAAGTTCTAGTCCTCCCTGTCTATCTCTTTCAAGTAGATGGTAGATAAATCGTTGTGCGCTTTTTGCCCCAACACCTGGAAGTATAGTGAATGACTTGTTTAGTTTTTCAATCATAAATTATATTCGCGCTCAAACTTAAAGAGGTAAATCGACCCCTCCTGTTGCTTTTTTGAGTTTTTCATCGCTTATCTCTTTAACTTGTCTAGATGCGTCATTGTAAGCTGACATTATCAGATCTTCTAGCAAGTCCTTGTCATCCAATAGGCTATCATCGATCTCAACGCTAGTTGTCTGATAATGCCCGCCAAGGTTAATCTTGATTGCTCCGGATGCCGCTACTCCTTGACAAGAAATCAGTTTAATTTCCTGCTGCGCAATTTTCATGCTTTCTTGTATTTGTTTAGCTTTTTGCAGCATACCTGCCATACCACCTTTAAACATATTTATTTCTCCTTATAAAGGTTTAATTGATTTAATATCAGCCTTAACATTGAATGCATCTTGTAGCACTTTGACGCCCTTATCGTTTAGAAATTGTTGTTCAGTCCTTTCCTTTAATTGTCTCATTTTAAGAGTCTCTTTTTGTGACAAAGTTTGATCTTCAATTTGTTCAATTTCAATCAATAAAGTCATTATATCGAAGTGTTCAAATAATATCTTTTCGATTGATTTTTGTGTCCTGCTTGTTAGCAAGTTGTTGTACTGTTTATCCAGGGTAAGGGTTAATTCTTTGTCTTTAAGGCTGGCAAATAATGTATTTTTAACGAGAGTCTTTGCAGCGCCACTAAAAGGCAGAGTCTGGATAACTCTTTCCCAGTCTTTCTGATTGTTTAATCTATTTCCATTTAATCTAGATATGTTGTCCGAATTTTTGATTGTGTTGCCTTCCTTTTTAAGAATTTTTTCTTTTTTAGTAGGCTTATGCTTTTTTGATTTAGTAGCAGAAATGGATATTTTGTTATCTTTATGGTTGGCGTCTTTTTTTAGCGTTTTTTTTTCTAAATTGAATTCTGAATGAAACGCGATCATTCGAAGAAGGGTCATTTCTAGTCCAATCTGTTCGCTAGGTGCATAGCCAAGGTCTTTTTGGCTATTGATTGCTATTTGGTAAAAGAGTTGCAAGTCTTGTAAGGATATTTTCTCTGCAAGGGTAGTGATTTCGACGCTAGATTGGATGTTTTGAGGCAGCATCTGCGCGATAGATATTTGATGGATAAGTGAAGTTAAGTCTTTGAGTACATTGGAGAGGTTTTCGCCACGATGAGCAAGTTCATTGACAAACGAGATAACTTTATCAGCATTTCTTTCGATAATTAGATCTGCAAGCTTGACGATATCATCTTGATGAACGAGCCCAAGCATTGCCTTGATGTCTTTCTCCATAACGCTACCATTGCCGAACGAAATAGACTGATCTAGAAGGCTAAGGGCGTCTCTCATTGAACCGTTGCCGAATGCAGCAATTTTAAACAAAGCTGACTCTTCAAATTTAAGGTTTTCGGAATCCATAATGAATTTAAGCTGCGCAAGAATTTCATCTTGCGTGAGCTTGTTTAAGTTAAATTGCAGGCAACGAGAGAGGACCGTAATTGGAAGCTTTTGTGGGTCGGTCGTTGCCAATAAAAACTTGATATGGCTTGGTGGTTCTTCTAGAGTCTTAAGTAGGGCGTTAAAGCTGCTTTTTGAGAGCATATGAACTTCGTCAATAAGGTAAACTTTAAAGCGATCTTTTGTAGGCATGTATTGCGCATTTTCAAGAATCTCACGCATATGGTCTACCCCAGTGTGAGATGCAGCGTCAAGCTCAATTAGGTCGACAGATTGCCCTTTATCAATTTCAATGCAAGTCTCACACTTGCTACAGGGATTTGCGCTAACGCCTTTTTCACAGTTGATTGATTTTGCAAAAATTCGTGCAATAGTAGTTTTACCAACTCCTCTGGTTCCAGTAAATATAAAGCCGTGATGAAGGTTGTTACTATTTAATGCATTGACGAGTGTTTTAATTGTGTGTGATTGGCCGGCCATCTCCTCAAACAAATGGGGTCTATATTTTCTCGCTAAAACTTGGTAATTTTTGCTCATTCAAAAAAAAGTCTAAATTAAGGTTGCAAACAGTGTAGTGCCGAGAATAGAAGCCAACACACAAAAAAATTATTACCGTTGCTCCCTTCCGGGCCTGGCGGGGTTCATAACTATTCATTGTCGGAATACCCTCGACACCACAGACACATTTTACTAGATTTGGTTATTGCAATTATTTTTTAATGCTAAATAAACTAGTAAAAGCTAACACTCAATTGATAAGTTTTAAATCTTGATAGCGATCATAAATAAGCGACCAAATATCACCAATCTTGCCGCCATTAATCAAAATCCCATCAATTGAAGTTATAGGCATAATTTCTCTGGTAGAGCTAGTAATCCAGACCTCTTCAGCTTTCATCAGTTCTTGTTTTGTAAACGTTTTCTCTTTTGTCGATATTTGGCAATCATTAGCGCAATTTAAAACAATTTTCCTAGTTACTCCTGGCAATATATGCGGGCCTTCCGGATGTGTATAAATGCAACCATTACTAAGAATGAATATGTTTGAACTAGAGCATTCAGTTATAATTCCGTTGCGACATAGAATAGCCTCTTCAGCTTGATAATTTTTAGCTTCCTGAGCATACATTATGTTGGCTATTAATGAGATTGATTTGGTGTTGCATTGATTCCAACGTATGTCGTTTCGCGTAATTGCAGATGAGCCTTTCAGTAGGTCATTTTTTGACTTGCTAGTAAATGGAGTTGATTGCATATAGACGGTTGGAATTAAATCGCCATGTGTGTGCTTTCTATCGTCATCACAGCCTCTACTAATTTGTAGATATATTGACTGATTTTGATAATCTTGATGATAAGAAATTAACTCCCTAATAAGCTGGCTCCAGTTTTTATTGCTGTGTGGATTAACAATGTTGATTGCATCTAGGCCTTCTTGGAGGCGTTTAAGATGCAACTCTTCGCCAACTATTGCTTTTCCGTAGACAGGGAAAACTTCGTATACACCATCACCGAACAGAAAACCTCTATCCATGACAGAAACATATGCTTTATTTTTAGTTATGAAATTACCGTTAAGGTAAACCATTGAATTGTCAAAAGAGTAATTTAATGGTGTCAATTATTCTAGCAAAGAAGCCAGCCTCAGGCGCTTCTTCAAGAGCGATTAAAGGGAATTTTGCCAAGGTTTCACCATTAAAACTTAAAATAAGCTCTCCGACGCTTTCGCCTTGGGCTATAGGTGCTATAAGTGTTTCGTCTAGATTGATTGTATGAGTAACGTACTTAAATTGATTGCGAGGCAAGGTGAGGTGTGATGACCCTTTGACGCCAACTCTTATATTGCTTTTTTTTGATTTATAAATAGGCACTTCTTGGGAGACATCATCTATTGACTGGGTTTCAAAGAAGCGGAAGCCATAATCCAATAGTTTTTCAGTTTCAGTTTCACGAACTGAAGAATTTTCTGAGCCAAGAACTGCAGAAATAAGTCTCATACCAACTCTGTTAGCACTCGCTACAAGACAGTAGCCAGCTCGCTGAGTCCAGCCAGTTTTTAATCCATCAACGGTGCTATCTTTCCATAGAAGTTTGTTACGGTTAGTTTGCTTGATATTGTTGTATGTAAATTCCTTCTCGCTATACCATTTATAGAGGTCGGGAAACTCACGAATCATTGTCGAGGACAGTATTGCCATATCTTTGGCTGTAGTGTATTGGTCTTCGTGTGGCAGTCCAGAAGAGTTTTCAAAGCGACTGTTAAGCATTCCTAGTTGCTGTGCGTAGTCATTCATAAACAGCACAAAGGTGCCCTCAGATCCGGCAACATGCTCAGCAAGGGCAACAGAGGCGTCATTGCCAGACTGAATAATCATGGCTTTAAGTAGTATTTCAAGTTTGATATTTTTGCCAACCTCGATGAAGCTTTTTGATCCTCCAGTTTGCCATGCTTTTTCGCTTACTTTTACTTCATCATCCAGGCTAATGAACTCCTCTTTAATGCGCTGAAAAACGATATATGATGTCATTAATTTTGTTAGGCTTGCAGGAGCTCTCCTTTCGTTTTCATTTTTTGATGCTATGATTTGCCCAGAATTATGGTCCATAACTACATAGGAGGTGGCACCAATTTCTGGAGCATCGGGTATATAGAAGCGTGGTTCTTCAGCATTTGCATTGAAACTTAAAAGGATTATTGTAAGGAGTTTTAGGAATCTAATGGTTGAAAATAATTTCATGGAATTGTTTCTTATATTTAATTTAATTAAGCCGTTTGTTTGTCTTATGAGAAAAAAAACAAGACAACGGTCTCGCGAATAAGATGATTATAACGAGAAATCTTACAAAGGTTCCGGAAACTCTTGAAGAAGTTATAAATAGAAATCCAGCTAAGGCTATATATTAGTCAAATAAAACGCTTTTTAGAAAATAGAAAATAGATATTAGATATTTTTTATATAGCGAGGCGTTTTATGCTTATAGATCGACATGATAATTCCAAGGCTGATCATTAAAGTAAGCAAAGAAGACCCACCATAACTTACCAACGGCAAGGGAACTCCGACTACAGGAAGTAGGCCTGATACCATGCCAATATTTACAAAAACATAGGTAAAAAAGATAAAAGTAAGGCTAGCGCCTAATAGCCTTGAGAAATTATCTTCGCATCGCATTGAAAGATCCATGCTGCGATAGATAATCAGCAGGTAGATGGATATCAGGAAAAGAACTCCAATAAACCCGGTTTCTTCTGCTAAAACTGAAAAAATAAAGTCAGTTGATGATTCTGGCACAAAATCGAGTTGAGACTGTGAGCCTTGATTGAGTCCCTTGCCAGTAAGGCCGCCAGAGCCAATTGCAATTTTTGATTGCATGATGTGATAGCCAGAACCCAGAGGATCATATTCTGGATTGAATAAAGTTATGATTCGATTTTGTTGGTACGATATTAATAAGAAATTCCAAGCAACATAGAGTAAACCACTTAGTGCTCCTAAAAGAAGACATAGGTTTAACCAAGTATTTTTCACTAGACGAATACTAGCTCCTGAGAAAAACAACACATAAATTCCTGATGCGCCGATTAAAAGAGAGGTTCCAAGATCTGGCTGCAGAGCTATAAGAGCAACAACGACGATAATTACTGTTAATGATAATAGACACATCAATGCTCTAGGAGGAAGCGTTCTTTCGCTTAATATTGATGCTATTGAGATAGGTAGAATAATTTTCATCATTTCTGAAGGTTGAAATTTAATAAAACCCAAGTTTAGCCATCTTTGAGCTCCACCTCCAGTGCTGCCAATAAGTAAAACCAGAATTAATAAGAAAACACCTATAGTGATCAAAGTTGGAGCTGCTCTATTTAGATATAGTGGTGGTATTTGTGATACAACAATCATTGCTCCGGTTGCTATAGCGAGGCGAATTAATTGACGATAAACTAAATCAATAGATTCACCAGAGCTGCTATAAAGAATAAGCAAACCAAAAGTAGCTAGAATAATAATCAGTATAAATAGAGGTATATCAATTTTGAAGTATCTATAGAAAGCTTTGGAATATTTAGCTAAAGAAGAGATCATAGAATCAGTAAGCCTACAGACCTTGCATCGGTAAGGAGCAAGTTGAAACTGCTACAAGCAGAAACATTGTTCATACACTCAATATTCAGGCCTATTTCAGATAATTCTGTTTGCAGTTTAGGTGGGAGAAATTTTGTGCTCTTGCCAGTGCCAATAATGAGCAAATCAACTGGCTTTTTAGCTATTAGTGGAAATATTGATTCCTTGCTTATCAAATCAAGGGAGAGTGTTGATACTTCCTTGGAATAATTTGAAGAAATATAGCACGGCGTTTTAAGTTTGGTGTGAGAAAGCATAATCACTGAATCGTCAACCGAAACGATGCTATTTTGATTGGCATTCTGTTGCGTGAATTCCATTAATTAACCGGCTTATTTGCATGTTGGTAAATAATTATAACAGTGTACAATTAGCAATTCATTTGAATTGTTGTATGGATAAAAAAAGCATTTATAATTAAAGTCATATAGAAACTCTATAGAGCTATAAATTGCAGCAATTTGTAGTTAACTGTTTTAAACGAAATATGTATAAATAATGAAATCACGTTTCGCTCCTTCGCCCACTGGATATTTACATATTGGTGGCGCTAGAACAGCGCTTTTTGCCTGGCTTTGGGCTAAAAAAAATCAAGGGAAATTCATACTTCGAATTGAAGATACAGATGAAGAACGCTCTACAAAAGAATCTGTAGAAGTTATTTTGCAAGGTATGGAATGGTTAGGTCTGGGCTATGATAAAGGCCCAATATTTCAAAGCGATAGGATTGAGCGCTATCAAGCTGTAGTTTCATCGCTCATTAATAATGGCAAGGCTTATTATTGTAATTGCTCTAAACAACGACTAGACAGTCTTCGTGAAGATTTAATGAAAAAAGGTGAAAAACCAAAATATGACGGATGCTGTCGAAAAAAAAATCATACTAGAGGGGTTGTTCGATTTCTAAATCCAGATGAAGGACATGTTCTTTTTAAAGATTATGTTAAGGGAGATATTGAGTTTGCTAATATTGAGCTGGATGATCTAATCATTGCCCGAGCCGATGGCTCGCCAACATATAACTTGACAGTGGTTGTCGACGATCATGATATGGGTATAGATTGCGTGATTCGAGGAGATGATCATATAAATAACACCCCAAAACAAATAAACCTGTATAAAGCTTTGAGTTGGAAACTTCCAGATTTTGCTCATGTCCCGATGATTCTTGGTACAGATGGTACCCGCCTATCAAAAAGGCATGGCGCTGTAAACATATTGTCTTATAGGGATGAGGGTTATTTGCCAAAAGCTTTGTTAAATTATATTGTTCGGTTGGGTTGGTCGCATGGTGATCAAGAATTGTTTTCTATTAACGAGATGATTGAGTTGTTCGACCTTAAAGACATAAACAAATCGCCGGCAAGCTTCAATAAAGACAAGCTTATTTGGTTAAATCAAAACTACATAAAAACAACAAAAATTGACGAACTTGTAAATCATCTTAAATATCACCTGGACAAGATGTCAATAAACACAAAAACTGGCCCCCAGATTGAAAATGTTGTCGAGAGCCTAAGAGATCGATCAAAAACATTAATAGAGATGACTGAAAACTGCGCCATGTTTTATCAAGATTTCGACTCTTTCGATTCAGATCTTGCGAAAAAGTTTTTTCAAGTTGAATCCAGACAAATACTTGAGAACTTGCTTAGTGATTTAGAGGCTTTAGATTTGTGGACTGCAGATGAGATACATAATGTGATAAAGAAAATATGTGAAAACAGAGATATTGGTTTTGCTAAAGTAGGTCAGCCATTTAGGCTAGCTCTAAGCGGCAATGGAAAGTCCGGCAGTATTGACAAAAGCGCACAATTGGTTGGCAAGAATAGGACACTTTCAAGACTCAAAATGGCGATTGATTTTATTGAAAATCATTCATAATACAGCTTTATTTTCTTTCGCTTTAGCTCGCCAGTTGGGCGGAGAAACAAATTTAATGGCAAGGATTATTTCTACTCAGGTTGCGTTATCATTTATCACAATTCCATTAGTGTTGACATTAATTATATAAATGCAAATTAGAATCTTTCTCTTATAAATAATGGAACTATATAAAAAAAAAGATTTATATCAAATAACTGTTATAATGTGCTCACAAGACCTCTATTCCTGTGCTTCTTCCCAATTTTAATACATGAACGACAAAATTAAAGTAGTCAATGATGCATCTTTTGAAACAGATGTTGTAAATTCATCGAAACCGGTATTAGTAGATTTTTGGGCTGAATGGTGCGGTCCTTGTAAAGTGCTATCGCCAATACTTGATGAAATTGCAAATGAATATGATGACCGCGTTATAATAGCAAAAGTCAATGTAGATGAGAACACTCAAATACCGCCTAAATATGGAATTAGAGGTATCCCGACAATGCTTTTATTTAAAAATGGTGCGGTCGAAGCGACAAAGGTTGGGGCTCTATCTAAAGCTAATTTGAGCGCTTTTTTGGATTCAAATATTTAAACAATAATAATAAATACTTTAAAAACAATATCACTAATAAAATAGTTTTTTTATAAAACTTTGCTCCAAATGAGTTATGTAAAACTCATTACTTCAAATAATCATAAAACTCAATAAAACCTAACAATATGAAAATATCAGACCTTAAAAGCCAATCCCCTGGTGAACTTCTAGAGCTTGCTCAAAGTCTTGGAATTGAAAATATCTCAAGAGCAAAAAAACAAACACTTATTTTTGCCATACTAAAAAATAAAGCTGAAAACGATGAAGAGGTTTTAGGTGACGGAGTTTTGGATATTTTGCAAGAGGGTTACGGTTTTCTTCGCTCGGCTAATGACTCTTATGTATCTGGTCCTGATGATATTTATGTTTCACCTAATCAAATTAGACGTTTTAATTTGTCAACAGGGGACCTGGTTACAGGAAAGATTCGTTCACCTAAGAAAGGTGAAAAATACTTTGCTCTAGTCAAAGTGATGGAGGTTAATGACGATGAGCCTGAAAGTATTAGAAATCGCGTTCCTTTCTCTTCGCTAACGCCGCTTCATCCTGATTCAAGGCTTGGCTTGGAATTAGGTAACGGCGGTACTGAAGACATAACTGCAAGAGTTATTGATCTAGTCGCACCGTTTGGCAAGGGTCAGAGAGGCTTGCTTGTAGCGCCTCCGAAGGCCGGTAAAACGATGATTATGCAAAACATTGCATCATCAATCGCTGTAAATCACCCTGAATGCGAATTGATTGTGTTGCTTATAGATGAAAGGCCGGAAGAAGTCACAGAAATGGTACGAACAGTCAGAGGAGAGGTAATATCTTCTACTTTTGATGAACCAGCAAAAAGACATGTCCAGGTCGCTGAAATTGTAATTGAAAAAGCCAAAAGAAGGGCAGAGCAAGGCAAAGACGTAATCATCCTGCTCGACTCAATTACTCGTCTAGCACGAGCATACAATACAGTAGCGCCTTCTTCAGGCAAAGTTTTAACAGGTGGCGTTGATGCTAATGCACTGCAAAGACCTAAACGATTTTTTGGTGCTGCACGAAATATTGAAAATGGCGGAAGTATTACAATCATTGCTACAGCGCTAATTGACACAGGCTCCAAGATGGACGAAGTTATTTATCAGGAATTCAAAGGCACTGGAAATATGGAGCTTCATCTTGAAAGAAAGCTTTCTGAAAAAAGAATATTTCCAGCTATCAATATCAATGCATCTGGAACACGTCGTGAAGAGCTCATTACAGAGGAACAAGAGCTCCAAAAAATGTGGATATTGCGCA
>Ga0208640_1001040_pt1 | contig 11432 bp, 23 predicted proteins | sample ETNtaG_23_FD_185774 | JGI IMG/M metagenome (GOLD analysis project Ga0208640, IMG submission 185774) | Marine microbial and viral communities from oxygen minimum zone, Eastern Pacific Ocean - ETNP201310SV72 (SPAdes) (version 2) | ecosystem: Environmental > Aquatic > Marine > Oceanic ... | reverse complement strand
CATCTAAATCTTTTTTAAGGACCGTAAGGAGCTGATTCATCTTGTTGTTGGCTTCCAGTATTTCTTGGAAGTCTTCCTTTTGTTGAGCGATGAGTTCCTTTTGAGAACTCACCGCTTCTTCTAGTTTAATTTGATTTGCTTTTAGAATTGCATTATCACTTCGCAGTTTCATAACATACATTCCAGCGCCAGCAATGCCGGCAATCATTACAACAGCAATTATCATCTTTAAATAACCAAACATAAAATTCTTCTAACCTTTTTTCAATATAGCCCAAGCGCCGTAAGCAATTGCAGCCCAAGCCGCAATCTTAGCAAAAGGACCAGCGAACAATACCACTAGACCAAGAGCAATTAATACTCCACCGTGTAGTGATGTTAGTTCTTTTAATCTTCCTAATATATCCATAGGTTTTTTACTCCTTCTTAATATTATCTATTATTATATATATGATAAAGTATCCATACTGCAACTAGACCTAACAGACCTTGGTCTGAAAATCCTGCAACAACACTTTGGACATTTCCTATTACAGAAATGTTTGGCCAAAATGGAATACTTTGCCCTTTAAAAAGAACTTCTAAAATTATTCCTAAAGCAAGTATTGAAACACCTACTTCGGTTAATCCTGAAGCCCAGTTTTTTATTTGTTTGAGTTTTTCCATATATACTCTCCTCTTACTTATCTGACTCTTCCATATGATCCGGATGAGCCATCTTCTCTAACCTTTTAATTCTTTTCATAAGGTTAGGAAATTTCTTTATTAGTTTTTCTTCTTTTGATAAAACTTGTATATTATATCTTTTAGCAGCCCAATTATAACATTGTTCTACTTTTGCATAGAACCATATGCCCATTTTAGTTTTTCTAAACCAGGCGTTTGTTGACTGCCCAAGTATCGCACCTGCAATGCTCGTCACCATCCAAAACCACATTATATATTCTCCTCGTTAGGTTTGATACTCCATCTGCCAAACAATGCAACTGCATAGTAAGCAGAATATATTTTCCATTTTGGTACAGACGGACTTGCGTCTTTCATACCACATAGAAATACTTTGTCAGCTGCTTTCTTTGCAGCCTTGACTAAACTTTTATCTTCTCCAAGAATTATTCCTCCAGCACCACGTTCTGCCTCAGCGTTCCAACGATATTGTCTTATTCTTTTATACAGTAAATCGTGTATGATAGCTGCCCTTGCAATGTCCCAAGGTGCAATAAGATTCCAACATATTCTAGGTACGGAAGCTAAATCGGTTACAAAATCTTCTTTAACTCTTAATCTATTACTATTTTCTATTTGAACACCTATTGTTGCAAGTGCTATTGCTTCATCATCTGATAAATCTGTGCAAGTATAAGTCAAATCTTTTTTCATTATCCATTTTCTAGGTGGATCAAATGTCGCTGTTATCTTATTATTAAATTGTCCCATATTAATACTTTAAGGTTGCTGTAAGCGTTTCTTTGAAAGCATTTTAGTTTTTGCTCTATCTATTTTTCTTTTTAAAACTTTTGATTTAAGTCTATCAGATATTTCATTTTTTATTTTTTGACTTGTCTGCAACTTTTTAGCTGTTAACATTGGTTTAATTGTACCGTGACCTTTACCCAAGTAAGATGAAAATGTTGTTGTATATTTTCTATTTGTTGTTGGGGGAAATTGATGTGGTGAACCTAAAGACGCCATTGGTTTATATACGTCAGCAGCTGGACCGACACCAATGCTTGGATTGCCTAAATATTCTTTAAAGGTCAGCATATAATACTATTTTAAATCCTTAACTTTATCATCTATTTCACCATCAAATATAGATAATAGTTTATCTGCAACTTTATTTCTTATAGTGCCTGGTACCATTCTACTTGAAGGACCAGCAAGTTCTTTTACTTTATTATCTACTGCATATCTAAACAATTTAACTGCTAAATTTTTATCAAAAACGCCTTTTGCTTTTTTACGAGCAAGATTTAAAATAATAGGTTGTATTTGTTTTCTATATAAAGTTTCATCATTACTAGTTTGTAATACTAATTCTCTTTCACTAAAAGATTCTTTTTGGTATCTAGTTAAGAAGGTTGAAAATTTATTTTCTTCTTTCTTTTTCTTTTTAGGTTGTATTCCTGGTTCGTGTGTTGGTGGCAATGCCACATTAGAACCATCCCCTACTGCATTTGCAGGAGCATCCTCAGCAAGTTTCCAACCCTTTGCTAAATATTCTTTTTCTTTAGTCTTATCTATTACTATAGTCTTACCATATTTAGAAACCATAGTTTCTTTTTTAGGGTCTTTAAGTTGTCTTGGCAACTTATCTTCCTGAAACCTTTGTCTTAATTCTTTTAAGTTCATAGTCTTAATCTCTCTATGTTATCTTCCGATATAACTACTTTTGCGTTTCTATCTTCGTTATAAAGTTCGTATATATTAACTCCAAAAAATTTATCACTAGGTTTAATATCATATTTTGTAGAAACTAAATCACCAACATCAGCTGTAATCTCATTATGTAAATCTCTTAATTCATCGGTCACCGTAAATCTACCTTTTGGTAAATAATCCATTTCTAAACCTTCTCTCAATTTATTATCATACTTAATTAAATCATTTTCTACTAGGTGTCTATATAGTGCTTTTTCAATATCATTTGAATTTAAATAATTCTCTCTATCTTCTCTCAATAACATAACTAAAGCAGCTGCATAAGTTCCTATCTTTGACTTACCACCTGGGACAAGATGTATCATCCTTTTCAAATTAAATACAAATCTATGTAATAAAGTATAAGCAGTTTTTTCTTTACTTGTTTTAAGTGTTCTTGCTTTTCTTAATACCTTACCTGCCTTATCAATGATACCTAATTGAAAAGCTTTTGTCTTTTCAAAAGGTGTAACCAATAATTTAATGACCCTATACGTAATTAATAAATCTATCGCTCTGCCCATTATAGTTCCTGTAAACTCTTTAAAATTGTTTTGTTAATCTTAACACTTTTTAATTCTTCATCTTTTATATAATTTAAATAAAATAAAAATGTTTTAAGTATTACCCAAAACTCTCTTTCTATTTTAAACAATAGCAATGTACAACAAACTTCTACACCAAAAACATTATGTAAAACTACTATATGATTAATAATTAATCTAGTTTTCAGTTCACCTGTGGTTTTCCATTTACGAAATAATCTTTTGAGATATTTAAATCTCTTTATATCCTCATTAAATTCTTTTTCAGAATCAAAATTTGGATTATCATAATTTTTTATAGCGTAAAAAAGCCAATTATCTTTTGTTATTTTCTCAAACATTAACCATTAAACTAATTCAGCGTATACCTTAACAGCGCCGTTGTCTAATGTTTCGTATTTGAAATTAATATTTAAATCTTTGCCTTCTACTTTATCATCATTAATATCAGAACCATCAGTATCTTTGCCGAAACGGCCACCAAATCTAGTCACTCCAGTTGAAACAGTTCCAGATTTTTCAGCACCAATTTTTATTTGTTCTTTAAAATCTAAACCAATTCTATGTAGGTTTTGTTGTAAATTATTAATAGCTGCACCAGGATTTATATATTCCCTGTCAGCAAGAGCACCTACAAATGCGTTAACTCTGGAAAGGACTTCACTATCTTGTATATTGTGTACACCGATAGATGAATCCTCAACAGAACCTGCGTCAACATCATTCCACTCTTGTAATTTTTGTTTAAAAGTTTTCATCCTTCTCCTCTTTAATTTTAGCAAGAGATTTGGAGTCCTCTCTTAACTCCGCAAATGTTTTTTTATCGTCAGCGCCTTCGGCGCAACAAACATCTTCCTCAAAATCTCTTACCTTTTTATCCATATTAAGTCGTTGCAATGTTTAAAGCAGCTTGTTTATCTGCAGGCATTACTTTTTCTTTCTCATTTAAATCAACTCTACTATCCGTTGCACCATCAACAGGTCTTCCTGTTGTTGCTTTTGGATCTTCAAGTTTTATTAACTTATCAACTTGCTGAATTGCACCGTAAAGAGCATTTAGATTACTTTTCATAGTACCTAAATCCTTCTCAACACTTGTAATTCGGCCACTCACCATATCAAAGTCTACCTTCAATTTAGCTCGTTCATCTTGTAATGTTTTTATATCAATTGCCATAATATCTCCTTTTATAATTATAAAAATTACGCTGTTGCGTAACCATTTCCACTAACAATATTCCAATTACTATTTTTAAATACCAAGGTAACACTTTCGCCTTCAGCATTTAAAAGAACACTTGTATATCCTCTTAAATTAGTAGGTGTAATTGTTTGAGCATACGTACCAGACGTTGCTGTATTTAAAATGATTTTGACTTGTCCATCAGAACCATCTGCAAGTGATATAGTTTCTACAGCTGCCGTGCCATTTACTTCCGTAATTGCACTAGTCACATCAGCTGCTGATGTTGAACCAGAGCTTGTAATTGCTTGAGATGTTTGTCCAAAACCAAGCCACGAAGGCATATTATTGAACACATCTGCTGCTGTAATTTTCTTGTTGATAGGCGTTCCTGATGGATCGTCTACCACGTGAAACAAATCTGCCGCTGCTAATGAGTCGCCCAAATCTGTTAATGCTGTTATTTTTTTATCAGCCATTTTATTTTTCTCCTTATTTTATCCGAGTTAACGGTAAACTACTCTAGGCATACACCTAGACCATTTGTTATTTTTATTTATTAAGGGTAGAATTGTCTGTGTTAATCTTCTACCCTTAATAATTATTTATATTCATTAATATAATACTACTATTACGAAGCTGTTGCTGTAACCGTTCCAGCTGCTGTTCCTTGTGCTGCTGTAATAGAAACTTCAGAAACTGTGGATGTTCCAGCGTCTTTCACAGAAGTTGAACCTGCTTTTACCAAGTCCTCTTCTGGTATTGACAATACATCACCTGCTTGAATAGCTGCATCTGCAGCTCCAATTACAAGTGTAAATGTAAGTTCATTTGTTCCAGTTCCACTAGCATACCTTAAAGTAAGATTAGCTCTGGAATCATTTTCCACATTCATTTTCAATCCTGAACCTGCTTCAACAACATCAACTGCTTCGTTATAACGAACTAATGTTGTTAATGTTCCGCCTTCATCTACCTTCCATTCTGTAGTAACCAAATCTACAGAGGAAATAGTTGCAGCACCAAGTTTAGTTGTTAGTTTTCTCATTGCTACCAACACTTCAGGCTGAGCAGAAGCATTATCGCTACCAGTACGTACATTATTTGGTTCTTGTACCCAACCACGTGTACTAGCAAAGACTAACTTCTTTTCTGCTGTAGTCAAATTTTTAGGTTTGGACTCGTCTGCGTCCGATGCTCCCCATAAACTCATTGTGTTCTCCTTTTTTAAATTAATTAATTTGTTAAAATATATATTTTATACTATTTATAATATCAAAACCCCAATTTTTTTAGTTCTGATATGGTTCTATTCGTATCAGTATGGTATATTCCTATACCTCCTGCGTTATTAAAATTCTTCACATTTCTAATATAGTCATCTATCAAAATCGCAGGACCACTACGTAATTTAGCATAGTTAGATTTCTCTGACCTAGTTACCAAATTCACTTCCGTTCCTGACAATCCAATTTTATCTCTCAACCACTTTTTCTTCCCTGGTATACAATTCGGATCAAAATTATTAGGTACATATGCACTTAATATATGTGGTCTATATTTTTTTATAAACCTCCACAATTGTTGACCACCTTTCATCCAAGGTAGGGTTGACCAAAAATTCTTATCTGCAACAATCGGCGCCCACTTTTCTTTTGAAGCAGGTAGGTTCTTCCATTTTAAAATTGGAATTCCTGTTAACCGTACTGCCGCCACTTTAAAGTCTGCCAGTACGCCATCCATATCGCAATAGATACGTGGCAGAATCATTAATTTAAACCTCTCTTATATTCGGTCTTGTATCAACCTTTGAAACTTTTTGTCCTGTAGCAGTTTTACCACCAGCTAATTCATCTGAATTATCCTTTTGAGCTGCTAAATGTTTTTTAGGACCTTTTAACATATCTGCTTTGTAAGGTCCTCTTCTATCCAAATGACCTGCCCCTTTAGCAATACCTGGTTTTAATTTTTTTATTTTACCACCTCTTGCCAAAAAGTCTTTCATCAATTGATCCATTTGCTTTTGTTTCTCTGGACTTAAAGCTTCATATTTAATACCAAATTCTTTTTTAATATGGTCTTGTTCTTCTTTAGTTAATGCTTTAGATTCTTTAGTATCTTTATCTTTAGATTTGCTTTTCTCAGCATTTTTAAGTGCTACATCATTAACTGAATCTATATCAGTATCTTCTTTCTTATCATTACCTATGTAAATATTAGTATCTTCATTAACTTCTATTAATTTTGATAAGTGTGGTATATCTGCTTGTTTAATTGCAAGTTGTGTAGGTATATCCATTTTCTTAATCAATGCTTTAACAGCAGGAGTTACATCTGAAGCCTTCTTACTCTTCCATGTATTTTTGATATTGTTTATTTGGTGTGTATTTAATTTACTTTTTAAATAATCAGTATCTTCATTTAATTTTATACTCTCAACATCTTCTTGTATGGAGAGGTAGATACTCTCAACATCTTTCATATTACCTGTCTTATACCATTTAATCCATTTTTCGGCCTCTGCCTTATTATTAAAGTCTTTTACTATACTTCTTTTATTTACAGGACCGGAACCTTTTTTAGTAATATATACTTCTATATTTTCTTTAACGGTTTTAACTGGCTCTGTATTCATCCATTCTTTATGCGACATTTTAGGATGTACTTTTTCACAATCATGGTCTTCATCTTTTTGAAGAAACTTAAAAATTAAATCTTTGAAATTTAGTTTAGCCATTTAAATCCTCTGTTGTTAAAAAGGTGTTTTGATATTTGAATACATCATAACCCATAATAGGTTGTGTGTCTTCTTTAAAATCAATTGCCTCACCCCTATTTATGACTACATCACCTTCTAAATCATAAATATCACGGTTTACAATGTATTTACCATGTGATATAGGTTCTCCATAGTTTTCATTTACATCAAATTCAAAACCTTGTTCTTTGATATATTTGTAAACTTCTTTTTCTATGATTGGATTGTAATCTTTTTCTTCTCTAAAAAATGCGATTGCGGCTGCGGCTGCAGAACCGAGTGGTCCTCTTATGCCAATTTTTGATAATAGTCTTTTAAGATTAAATACGAAACGGATTAGCAAAGTATATGCTTTCGTTGCTTCTGCTCTTTTATTGTAAGGTAATTTTTTGATATCTTTTGCTTTGATTAAGACTTTACCTTTTTCATCAATGATACCAAGTTGATATGCTTTAGTTTTTTTAAAAGGTGTAACCAATAGTTTTACTAATCTATAAGCGATTAAGGCGTCTATGACTCTTCCCATTTTATATCCTTTTTAATTCTTCCATTACATTTTGATCTATTTCTATATCAATCATATCGTTTTCAGGCATATAATTTAAGAAGATAAGAATTGTCTTTAATATACTCCAATGCTGTTTATCAATTTTAAAGAATAATAATGTAGTAGCAGCGTCAACACCAAATACATTTGCCAAAATTATTATATGATTAATAATTAATCTGGACTTAAACTCTTTAGATGTATCATACTTTCTAAATAACCTTTTCAGGTATTTAAAACGCTTCATATCATCTTCAAGTTCTTCTATACCAGCACCACGATTGTCATAATGCGTTTTAGCAAATACATCAATAGTTTCAGGCGTTAATATCTTAAAATCAACCATAATTAATTCACCTTATTAATATAATAAGAGTATTCTATCTTAAACTAGCAAAAACTTTGTAAGTGTTATTAGATTGTTTTTCCCAATTAAATTCTACTTTTAATCCGCCACTTTTTTTATGAGAAATACCATCACCATCTTCTATTTCTTTTCCTTTAGACATAGGTCCGTTTGAATTATCTGATGTTTTACCATATCTTCCACCAAATTGAGTTACTTCAACAGTTGTTTTTCCTTTGTCTCCAGAAATTTTAGGTTCAGGAAAATTATATCCTACTATACCTAATTTATTATTAAGTTGTTTAATAGCAGCTTCTGGTTGTAAGTATTCTTGGTCAGCAATTGCACCAACAAATCCATTTAATCTTTGTAATACTTTATCATCTTGTATATTTGCTAAATGTTTGTTGTCATCTTCAGCTGAAGAATGAGCAAATCTGTCTGTATATGCTTCGTTATATTGTTTAAAGCTCTTCATTTTTATCCTCTTCTTTTAAATCTTCGTCTTCGTCAGAATCTATTTCCACATCCTTATTAGGATTTTCTACTAAAATTTCAGAAATAACTGAATCAGAATTTTCATATGCTTTTCTTGCTCTTGGTGATAAAGCATTTAGTTCTTCCTGTGTTAATTTCTTTGTGTCCATTATTTTTTCTCCTATGAGGTTGCTAAATTTAATGCTTGTTCTTTTTCTCTAGGCATCGGTGCGTCTTTATCTTCAAATTCTTTTAAAAATAAATCGCATTGTTGACTTGCACCAGATAAAGCATTCAAATTATTTCTCATACGCTTTATTGTATCTTCTTGTTCTTCAATCTTTTTTGCAAGATCATTAAAATCTTTACTAATCTGTTCTTTTCTTTTCTCAATTTGTTCTTTAGTTATTGACATTATATATCTCCATTATGAACCGTCTTTTTTAACAAAAAAACCTCTCCGTGCTTGGAGCGGTACTTTTTGGTTGGACCTGGTGGAAGGGGAATAAATCCCCTTCCACATATTGTGGAGGTCCTCCACATAAGTTTGTTAGTACGCCTAACAATTACTGATTATTAGTCAGCAAATGCAGGAGCAGTTGCAGAAGCAACCCAACCTGAAACATACCAAACTGTCGTAGATGAAGCCACGAGATTAATCTCGAAACCCGCAGGTATATTTAATTGCAATGTTTCGTTTGAGTTACCATCAGAAAATACCATTGCAGATGTTTGACCTGTTTCGTCAGTATCGTGGTGGACAACAGAACCTTTAAAGAAAAGTGTGTTGCCTGAACCAGCAGAGATAATTACATCATGTCCATCAGCAATAGTGTGACCATAGATAAATCTTAAAGTCATACCAGCGATAGGTGTTGGTAAAGTGAAAGTTCTGTCAGCAGAAAGATCAATTGTTACAACTGTTCTTCCAGCGTGTAGAGCTTCTGTTATTGTTAAGTCAGCGTCAGTTGATACAACTGGTGCTCTTAAAGCGTTTTCTAGTTCACCAATAGTTACTTTTTTGTTTATCGGTGTTCCAGAAGGATCATCAACAACATGGACCAAATCTTCTCTAGCAGAAGCAGTTCCTAATGATGTTAATGCTGTTATTTTTTTATCAGCCATTTTAGTTATTCTCCATTTAATTTAACCCCTTATGTATTCGGGGAATATTAGCCCAGACATTGATATTATCTCGTCAGGGATCAATTAATGCATAGAATCTAGTGACCCTATACAAGTATTTATAATAGTTATTATGTAGTAGTTACACCATTAAGTGTAGAAGCACTTCCAGATGACGAACCTGCTTGTGTTGTAATAACTAAGCCAGCAGCGTCAGTAGTATAAGCTTCAGCACTAAATCCGTCAGTACCGTCAGTTTCATTGATAACTTTACCAGTACCGTCCTCTAACATACTAACTCTTCCAACTATTGTATCAGTACCAAAACCAGTTCTGTATGCTTGAGTTCCAATTACAGATGTTTGACCTGTAGGTCCTTCTAATGCCATATCAATTCTTTCAACTACAAATTTATCACCAGCACCTGCCGAGAATAATAAATTAATACCATCCGCAACAGTAATTCTTTCTGAAACTGTAAATGAAGTTTGAGAAGCTACTGCTGTGATAGTTAATGTGTTATCTGTACTAATTCCTGTTGAAGTAGGATTGTCTTCTGTTGCAGTAATTGATTCAGCAGGAGCTGAACCAGCACCACTAACTGTTACTACTTGTCCTACAGCAATTGTTCCTGAAACACCATCAACTGTAACTGTTATTGAATCGCTAACAGCACCATTTGTTGTACCTGAAGCACTAGAAGTTGTATTAGCGTCACAAACGATAGTGTCATCGGTTTGTTCAAGTCTAATACCACCAATACCATCAGATGATTCATCTTGAAGCGTAGCAGTTCCATCTGTATAGATGTTTCCGTCAGTAAATCCTAAATAACCAGCAGCTGCTGATTGTAAAGTTCCTCTGAAAGTCAAAGTATTTGTACCACTACCACCTTGGTCTCCGTCAGCGGCAGCTGTTGAATCTGCAGTTAGATACATACATTTAACAGTATTATCTGCTACCATATCGGTACCACCTAATCTGTCTAGTGTGATGTACGCTTTGTTTGTTATAGTTTGGTTACCAGACCATGCGGCACTAGTAACTGAAATTGATTCATCAAAAGTTAATGTCAAGTCAAATGTAGCTGCGTCTGCATATGCACCTGCAGTATAGTCAACTGACAATAAGTTTGCTGATTTTAAGCCAAGACTCGATAAGTTTCTAATACAAACTAAAATTTCTGGATCAGCATTTACATTATCGTTACCTGTAGCAGCACTTGCTGTACCAGGTTGCATTACCCATCCTTTTAGTGTTGCAGTTACAAACTCTCGAGAGTGGCTAGAGTTAGAATCCATCGGTAGATGTTTAGGTCTACTTTCTGCATTACTCGTTTTTCCCCATATAGCCATTTTAATCTCTCCTTATTAATAAGTTTATTATTTTGTTAATTAACATTACTATTTATCAAAAACCTAATCTCTTAAGCTCTTTAATCGTCTTTGTAGTATTAGTATGATGTATACCAATACCCCCAGCCGCCTTAAATTGATCTATATTTCTAGGAAAATCATCAATTAGTATTGCAGGCTGTCTAATTTCACCACTTTTCATTGCAAATTTACTCTTTTCTTTTCTTCTTATCAGGTTAATTTTATTCATGTTGGACATACCAACATTTCTTCTTAACCATTTTAATTTACCTGGTTTACAATTAGGATCATTTGGTGAATAAGCAGATAAAATATGTGGATCAAATCTTCTTATATAACTCCATAATTGTCTACCTCCTGGCATCCAAGGCATATCTGACCAGAATTTAGGAATTCTTTTAATTATATCCCAATGTTTAGCTGAATCAGATTGATTAAATGTCATTCCTGTTGCCTTTTTAGCAGCAGTCATAAAGTCAGCAATAACACCATCCATATCAACATAGATACGAGTTCGTTGTCCTTTTGCTTCTCTATAAAATTCTTTATAATCCCTCACTAGAGATTGCCTCCCTAATGTAAATTAGTATTCACGCCACCAGAAAATACACCTATATCAGCATTTGGATTGACTTCTATTTTAGTTTTTCCACC
>Ga0208640_1001038_pt1 | contig 11452 bp, 12 predicted proteins | sample ETNtaG_23_FD_185774 | JGI IMG/M metagenome (GOLD analysis project Ga0208640, IMG submission 185774) | Marine microbial and viral communities from oxygen minimum zone, Eastern Pacific Ocean - ETNP201310SV72 (SPAdes) (version 2) | ecosystem: Environmental > Aquatic > Marine > Oceanic ... | reverse complement strand
CACATTTTTGCCCTCACAGTGCATAACTTCATGTTGTTTCATATTGGTGGAAAGAGCGTCCTTGTTACCAATCCAAGAGACTTAAAAACCTTTATTTCGATTTTGAAAAAACACAAGTTTAATATGATTTCTGGGGTCAACACACTTTATGAAGCGCTACTAAATAGTGACGGTTTTAAGGATTTAGATTTTAGTAATCTGATTATGTCCTTAAGTGGCGGAATGGCCGCACTAGATACAACTGCTAAGAGATGGCATGAGGTGACAAATTCGATTGTTTGGCAGGCCTACGGTCTAACAGAAACTTCACCGCTAGTGAGTGTGCCTGATTACAGACAAACAGAATTCACTGGCTCTGTTGGTTTGCCTGCGGCCTATACTGAAGTGGAAATTCGTGATGAAAACAATCAGGCAATCACTGACCTAAACGAGCCTGGAGAATTATGTGTACGTGGACCGCAGGTTATGAGCGGTTATTGGAAATCTGAAGATTCAGGTCTAGACGAGAACAACTGGTTTAAGACTGGTGATATTGCCAGAATAGATGAGACAGGTAATATTTTTATCGTTGATCGCAAAAAAGACATGATCCTAGTTTCGGGCTTTAATGTTTATCCAAATGAGGTCGAAGCTATAGTCAATGAGCATAAAGCCGTTTTAGAGTGTGGTTGTGTCGGCGTGAAGGATGAAAAATCTCAAGAAGCTGTAAAAGTTTATATAGTCTTGCATGAAGGACAAAATGCTTCAGAAGAAGAAATTATTACTTTTTGTCGTGAAAAATTGACTGCCTACAAAGTTCCAAAACAGGTCGAATTTATTGACGAAATTCCAAAAACAAATGTTGGCAAAGTTTTAAGAAGGGAGCTCAAAGACAAATCTTAACTTTCAAATAGCATTATTGACCAAGTTCCGCTGCCATTCGGCTTCAAAAACCTGCTATTGAGATCCAGCACCTTAATTAGCGCATGCCACGATGTTTTTTAATGAGCTCATAAGCACTAATGATTTCTTGAGTTTTTTCATTTGCTATTTTTTTCATTTCTTCTGGTAAGCCTTTGCCAACTAATTTATCTGGATGATGCTGAGCTAACAATCGGCGATAAGCTCGTTTTAGTTCCTTATCAGTTAGACTTTTATCAGCCCCCAATATCACATAGGCATCGTTAACTGTTAGTTGATTAGCATTGTTGCTAGTGGTGGAAAATTGCTGAATCAGATTCTCTAGCTCATCAATAGGAAAGTGTAGTTTTTGCGCGATATATTTAAGTGCATTATGTTCTTTATCGTCAAACACGCTATCAGCATAAGCGGCTTGGATTTGAATCTCTAAAAACATGCGTATTAAGTGTGTACGCCTATGACTTTCACTACGGAACTGTTCAAGCACTTCGTCTAGGTTGAAATCCTTGTGTTTGCCTTGGTTAAACAAATCTTTTGCAACTTTTTGCATATCGTTTGATAATTGCATATGTTGCATAACTTGCTGTGCCAACAGAATTTCAGACTTTGATACCTTGCCATCGACTTTGGCAATATAGCCCATAACTGAAAATAAACTACTAAAAAATGCCGCTTGAACGCGCTGCTGATCGCCTGGACGATAATCTTTACCGAATCCGCCAAAATTAGACTTACGTTTAGAAAAATTACTCGCAAATGCCACGCCAAGCATCGCACCTAGCGGACCACCAAGCATATAACCTAGAGCCCCACCTAAAACTGATTTCCACCAACTCATAATTATTACTCTATTATTTGTTAATAAACAAAGCCATATTTTGTACCAAACTTCGATAATTGCAAGCAAAAATACAGAAAATATTTATTATCGATACACATCCTGTCAGGAACAATAGCCTCAGAGTCTAAAGAATTTGAATTAATATGATATGAAATATGCCTACTATTTTTTTATATCACCTCCTCTAATATAACTATTACAATTACAAAGTATTAAATACTCAATAAGGAGAGATGTTATGTCAAAAACAAAGATATTCCGTAAAAAAGACCTCGACCTTGAGCCTGTGAACGGCATGAAAACAATCGGTTTGGTCAATGTATCATTTTCCGATAAATTGGGTGCTGGGATTGGTGTTTTTGAAGATTGCTCTATACCTTGGCATATAACTTATGACGAGGTCATCAACATACTCGAGGGACAGTTCACGTTACAAGTCGGTGACAAAATATACGAAGCTGGTCCTGGAGACGTACTATGGGTGCCACGTAATACAGATATTGTTTATATAGCCCAAGAGCGAGTAACATTTTTCTACTCTGTACTGCCTGCCGGTAACGCACCATCAACATCTAAACATATTGATTATGCCTCAACTTGAACTAATCTATATACCTATAGCATAAGTTAAGTCCAAACTTCGTTTGATGTGTGAGGGAGGGTGTTAATTACGAGTCTTGGTAATCTCAGCTTTACATACTTTACATTCCAATTCAAATCCTATGAAATCATTACGACGATTAACTGACAAAACCCATTCTCGTTGTTGCCAAGGAGGGTTGTGCCTGAAATGCTGAGTATGTCCACAAGATAAGTCCGCTACCCAGTGATTATCTTCGTCTAGATGAAAGCCAGTTATTTTTGTTTTCACACTAGAATTATATTTCAAGTTGAAACAAAGTCAAAATTCCGCATGATATGTGAGAGAGTATTTTAATAATTTAACTATTTTCTTTCAGAAAATCATCAAAGTAGAAGTAATTAACTCCAGGCTTGCTATCAATTCTTGAAACCATAGTTTTAGCTAACAACTCTGCCTTAACGCTTCTATATTTGCTTGCAGATCCAACCAGAAAAAAATCCATTATCTTGGCAAACTTTAATATAGCTACTTCGGAAAGTCTTTTTTCAGAACGTTGACCAACTAAAAAACTTGGTCTGAAAATATTTACAACTGGATACTGTAGTTCTTGAATAGCCTCTTCGAGCTCACCTTTTGTTTTTAGGTAGAAGTTTTTTGAAGTGCTGTCTGCTCCTATAGATGAGATGAGGCTTATTGTTTCTGCGCCAGATTCTTTGGCTTTTTTAGCAATGCTCAAACAGTAGCCGATGTCAACCTTACGAAAGTTTTTTTGGCTGCCAGCCTTTTTGATAGTTGTTCCAAGACAAATGAATATATGATTGCATGGTGGTAATGAACCATTCTTTTCAAAAGAATCAAAATCAATAACCAACTGATTTGCATTTATAGGTAGATCAGGAATTGTTCTACGAGTGAGTGCAATAACACTCTCTTGTTTATTACACAGTATCTCAAGGACGTTTCTTCCTATAAGGCCTGTTGAGCCAGCAATGATAGATATAGACATTAGGAGAAGTTAAAGTAATATAGAGAATCAACATTATAGCATTAGCAACTTTTTTCTTAGTAATAAAGTCTACTAGTACACGCTAACACATGCTCAAAAGTTATGTTTTAATTAATTCCTCATCCTTGTAATGTCCATCTGAGTCTTTCTGATCAATTCATGCCAATGAGTCCACTTATCATCTCTCGTAGTGTCTTCGTAATATTCTTCGTACTTTATATGGCCGTTCTTATGCCAATGAGTCCACTTGCCATCGCGCTCGCCATTTTTGTAATTATTTACTGATCGTTTTTGACCATTCTCATACCACCAAGTCCACTTGCCATCGCGCTCGCCGTCCTTGTATTTTATCTCTGACTCTTTCTGGCCGTTCTTGTACCAATGGATCCACTTACCATCTTCTTTACCGTCCTTGTATTTTATCTCTGACTCCTTCTGGCCATTCTTATGCCAATAAGTCCATATACCGTCTTTAATGCCACAGTCTTTATAATTTTCCTCTGACTTTATCTGACCATTTTTATAATAATCGGTAGATAATCCGTTGATTGGTTTTTTAGTTGGCATAATAAAATTGGAACGGTTCTTCCATACTAGAATTATTATTTTTTTGTTTCAGACTTGTATTTTTTCCTTCTCGATTTTTGAATATCCCATAACTGACTCAATCACAAGTTTCTGAAATTCACGAACATGATTTTCCCAATGAGGTGACAATACTCCTCCTTTTTTTGCTACAGGTGAAGCGCGCCCTTGTTGAAGCCACTCGCATATTTCATGATCTTCTTTGTGAACTTGGGTCCAAAGTTTTTTATGAAATTCAATTTCATCTTTTGTAAGTTCATGTCCTTCTGCTGTATAGATTACTCTTTTTTGAGAACTGCAATTTGGACCAATAGCTTGGTTAAGATGTACTCCAATATATCTTTGATCAGGAAAGTACGTTCCAATTATAAAGTTTGGAAACAAAGATAGATACTTTGAAGAAACAGAAAGTTTATCACTAGACGTATTTTCTTCATCTAAATTTACACCACTTCCCAAGCATCTTCCTTCAACAATAGTGTAATGATCTTGGAGGGGTTGTTTTGTTGTTTTTGAGTGCACAAATGGAACATGATATGGTTCAATGTAATTCTCGATGAGAAATTTCCAATTTGTAGATATTTTTTCAAATTCAATTGTCCCAACTGGAGAGATTTTTTCAAAATTAACGTCTTTAAGTATTTTAATTAAAGGCGCAGCATATTCTTCAAAAGGTGGCGCGTTATCGTTAAGATTAATAAAAATCCAATCGTGCCAAACTTTGATTCTCACCGACTCTAAACAATGATCATCTGCATTAAAATCTGGTGGTTGGTCACTATCAGTTCCGCCAAAAAAAGGTGATGCGCGTAATTTTCCATCGAGATCAAAAGTCCAAGCGTGATAAGGACAGCTAATCATTTGTCCAACATTTTTCGCTTGATCAACTAACTTAAGACATCGATGCTTGCAGACATTATGAAATGCAACAATATTTCCATTTGTATTCTTAACTAAAAGTATAGGTTTTTCAGCTACTGAAATCGGCAAAACATCACCATACTCCTTAAGTTCATGGGCAAAGCCAACAAAAGTCCAATTGTTAGCCAATACGGTTTCGCATTCCATTTGCCAAAATTCACTATCCGTGTAAGCTATTGATGGCAAACCATTAGCGAGTTTTTTTTCATCTAAAAGATTTGATAACCTCATACTGCTCTCCTTGTTTTCGTTTCCTCAAATTTAGGTATTACCTCTTCTGTAAACTTACGTATGCTACTCATTACATCTGCCTGTTTCATGCAAGGAAAATTTGACCAAACTTGTAAATGTTGCAGCTTTAATTCATCGCGAAGCTCTTCGATTTTGCCGCTAACATATTCAGCTGTACCAAATAAAAGGTTTCGTGGATGAAGAAATTCATATGTCAGTAAATCAAGTTTTCCTGGTGTTTCTGGAATGGTTTCGCCGGGGTTCAAGTGATTACCCAAACCACGCCAATGAGCAATCCATCGTAAATAAGTGAGTAAACCTTCAGCGGCTTTGTCACGAGCCTCATCCATAGAGTCAGCCACAAACATATCACGCACTAAAGAAATTCCTTCACCAAGTGGAACAGAACGATTTTCAGTTTCAGATCTAGCTTTTCGATAAACTTCAAAACGTTCTTTGAGTGCTTTGACTGTGGGAATCCACATAATAACTTTTAATCCATTTCGACCTGCCCAATCAATTGAACGATGACCATCCACGACTTGCCATAGAGGTGGATGAGGTTGCTGTAAAGGGTGAGGTACAATACCAATTTTTTTCATTTCATGAGTTTTCATATCCACCAGATCTGGATTAGGTGGGCTCATGTCATGTTTCCATATAAAACCAGGGTTGGGGTACTTATAAAATTCACCTTGATGTCTAAAGGTTTTTTCTGTCCAGGCCTTTTTCATAATAGTCAGAGTTTCATCAAACAAACGAAAGTTTTTTGCTTGATCTTTTAAATCTGCATTTACATTCATATGGACAGCCTCTCGTCCATAGACGCCACGACCTATACCTACATCTATACGCCCATTCGACATATGATCTAGCATGGCAATATCCTCAGCACAGCGAAGTGGATTTCTATATGTAATGATGTTAGCTGCTTGACCAAGTCTAATCTGTTTGGTGCGACCAGCAAGATCAGCACACATCATAAGCGGGTTAGGGCAAGCATCCATACCCTCATGGTTTAGATGATGTTCAGTTAGCCAAATTGAATCCCATTCAGTATTATCACAATACTGAGCAATCTCTCTGGTTTCATCCAAAACTTGAGTGTAGGGACGATGATCCCAGTTTGTTAAGTTTGCAAAATAGCCAAATTTCATATCCCAACCTTCTTTTTGAAAAAATTATAATCAAAAACAAAGTCGGACACCTTTTATGGCCGCTGCCCGAAACTCGGCCGTACCGAATTGATTTAATATTAACATTGTTTCGAATTTAAATAATTGACCTAAGTCAAATTTTGTTTGATGCGTGATGGAGGTTATATTAATAAATAGCTCGGTAATTTTTTTATAACTTAATAGATTTATGTAATATATTATTTACATAAAGTATGTTGTATATTACATAATGTATGTTATACTATACATATTTGATAATTTACAAATATGACTATGAATATAAAACTTAGAAATACTTTAGCAGAGATAACTGGAGCATCAGTTGCGATGATTTGGATGTGGTATAACTTAACTGAAGCTTCAATAATGACTATAGAGTCTATTTCTAAAGTCCTTGCTCAAGGAATTGGAATCAGTATCATTGTAATTATTGCCCTAACCATACTTATCAATATATTCTCATCAATTGTCACTGGAAACTACGAGAAAAATATTGATGACGAAAGGGATAAACTTTATGAACTCTATGCCTTACAACTTAGTAGCGCTATATTTGGCATCTCTCTTGTAATAATTCTTGTCTTATTAGGCTGGTTTAATCTTACTATCAATACAGGTCTTATCGCTATTACCTTTTCAGGATTTATAGCAAGTATTGCTAGTCTTTTTTTAAAGATGTATCTTTACAAATAGCAATAATATATAAATGGCTAAGAAAAAAATCAATATAGAAAATTCTGTCAGAAAACTCAGGTTTAACAATAATGAGATGACACAACAAGAACTTGCTGATTTGGTTGGTATTTCTAGGCAAACAGTGGTTGCCATTGAGAAATATAAGTACACCCCATCTCTAGAGTTAGCATTCAAAATTGCATTAGCATTCAACAAAGAGATACAAGAAGTTTTTTATATTAGTCAATAATTTTCCAAGGAGACATAAAGATGAATAAAGATAACAACGCTGTCAATCAGCAACTTGATAGTGTTAACAGTAATCTAACAAAACTAGAAAAACACTCTCTACGAATTCGAGACAATGTTGGTTTGATATGGCTTACATTGGTTGTCTATATAGTCTATGTAGAGTTTTTTAAATGATTGTAAGCAAAATGACTATTTATTAGGAGATAAAAAATGAAGCAATACCCAGTAAACCTAAAGATTGATTACTCAGAAGCATCTAACAAATTAACAGCACTTATTAGGCTATTCTTAGTTATTCCGGTTTTTATATTGCTTACTCTTATTTCCTCTTACGCGGAAGCCTTGTCGCTGGCAGTAGCTTTAATGATTCTTTTTAGAGAAAAATACCCGAAATGGTGGTTTGATTGGAATCTAGCTCTTACTAAATTCTGGCTTAGAATTTTTACCTATGGGTTGTTAATGAGAGATGAGTATCCTTCAACCGACGAGGATCAAGCAATACAAGTTGATATACCTTATCCAGACGTTAAGAAAGATCTGAATAGGTGGATGCCACTTGTCAAATGGTTTCTAGCTATCCCACACTTCATCGTTTTAGTTTTTATGTTCATTGCTGTTGTTTTTTGTAGTGTTTTTGCTTGGTTTGCGATTCTATTCACAGGGCGATATCCTAAAGGCATATTTGATTTTGTAGAAGGCTTCTTGCGCTGGTTGTTAAGGGTTAATGCTTACGTACTATTACTAACAACTGATGAATATCCTCCTTTTAGACTTGGAGAATAACTAAACTCAATAGAATTATTCAAACTAATAAGAAAAAAAATGATTCAAATTAATCTTAGAAAAGTTGCTAGATATGATCAAGTTGTTTCTATATTGGAACCAGATTGGTAGATAAATGAATAAGCTGCTTTGGAGTCCTAGTACAAACGAAATAAAAAATACCCAGGCATGGGATTTCATGCAAGAGGTCAATCAAGAGTTCAAGATAAATCTAACAAATTTTCATGACTTGTATCAGTGGTCATGCGAATTTCCTGAATCTTTTTGGGGCCTGTTTTGGAGTTATTCTTCAATTATTGCCGAAAGAAACCCCACTAAGATATTGAAAAGTAGTGATGATTTATTAGGCTCTGAATGGTTTCCCGATGCAAGGCTCAATTTCGCAAAAAATCTTTTATCTGATAGAAGCAATAACCCTGCAATCGTTTTTTGGGCGGAGGACAAGCAAAAAACTTCTCTAAGCCATCTGGAATTATATAAACAGGTTGCTAGATTATCAATCTGGTTAAAGCAAAATGGCGTCAAAAAGGGTGACAGAGTTGCTGGTTTTTTACCTAATATGCCGGAAACAGTTATATCAATGCTTGCTACTGCAAGTTTAGGAGCTGTATGGACCTCATGTTCGCCAGATTTTGGAGTACAAGGTGTACTGGATAGATTCGGTCAGGTTGAGCCCAAGGTTTTTATTTGTGTAGATGGATATTACTACAACGGCAAAGAGTTCGACTGCCTTGAAAAAAATAAAAAAATTGTGTCACACTTACCAAGTGTTGAAAAAACCTTAGTGGTGCGATTTGTTAATGAAGGCTTTGATTTCCTAGACTCCAATCAGTCATTGTTGTTCGATAAGATTGTCAACGAATCTATAAACCCAGATCTAGAGTTTGAATCTGTGGCGTTCAATGACCCTCTCTATATTTTGTTTTCATCTGGTACCACTGGCATTCCAAAGTGTATTGTGCATGGAGTGGGAGGAACATTAATTCAGCATAAAAAAGAGCACATGTTGCACTGTGATATTAAAAAAGGTGACAGGGTGTTCTTTTTTTCGACCTGCGGCTGGATGATGTGGAATTGGCTTGCAAGTAGTTTGGCTTCTGGAGCTACTTTAATGCTTTATGATGGTTCACCGTTTATAAAAAATAATGACAATATCCTGTTTGATTACGCTGAACAAGAAAAATTTAATTTTATGGGTGTTTCTGCAAAATATCTTGATACAGCTAGAAAGAAAGCTTTATCTCCTCGTAAAACTCATAATCTAGATTCCATAAAAATGATTTTGTCTACAGGTTCAGCGTTAAGTGTTGATTGCTATGATTATGTTTATGAAAAGGTAAAACCACAAGTTTGTCTCTCATCTATATCAGGCGGCACTGACATTGTTTCTTGTTTTGTTTTAGGTTCTCCAATACTTCCAGTCTATCGTGGCGAACTACAGACACGTGGACTAGGAATGGCGGTTGAAGTTTGGGACGAAAATGGAAAATCAGTTACTGATGAAAAAGGTGAACTTGTATGTATTAATACTTTCCCTTCTAAGCCGACTGGTTTTTGGAATGACGAGAGAGACAGAAAATACCGACAATCTTATTTCGATCGCTATCCCAATGTTTGGTGTCATGGTGATTATGTAAGCCTAAATCAACATGGAGGGATGATTTTTCATGGCCGCTCAGATACAACACTCAACCGTGGAGGAGTCAGGATTGGGACTGCCGAGATATACAGACAAGTTGAAAAACTTGAAGAAGTATTAGAATCGGTTGTAGTTGAACAAAACTATAAAGATGAAGTAAGAATAATTTTGTTTGTTAAATTAATAGATGGTTTACTGATTGACGATGATTTGAAACAAAGAATAATTATACAAATTCGAAGAAATACCTCTCCTCGACATGTGCCAGACGTTATCGTTCAAGTGTCTGATATTCCTCGAACAAAAAGTGGAAAAATTGTTGAATTAGCAGTGCAAAAAGCAATACACAGCTTACCAATTGAGAATAAATCGGCTATAGACAACCATAAAGTTTTGAATGAATATTACAATTTAAAAGAGTTGCAGTGATGTCGGCTATTGACCTAGCGCCAAGAGTTATAATATTATTTTGTTTAATAAAGAGGTTGTATTTTGGCTAAACTTTATTTCTATTATTCTTCAATGAATGCGGGTAAATCAACATCTTTACTCCAATCTGCCTACAATTACAAAGAAAGAGGAATGAGAGCTTTTTTGTTGACTGCTGAAATTGATGATCGATACAGTGTAGGCAAAGTAACCTCAAGAATTGGTCTAGAGGCAGGAGCACATTTATTTAATCAAGACAGTAACCTTTTTGAACTAGTCTCAGAGCGGAATGAAAACGAGACAATTGATTGTGTGTTGATTGATGAAAGCCATTTTCTAAGCAAAGAACAAGTAAAACAACTAGGAAGAGTGGTTGATAAGTTAGACATACCTGTTTTATGCTACGGAATACGAACAGACTTTAGGGGTGAGCTTTTCCCTGGCAGTCAGTATTTATTAGCATGGGCTGACAATCTTAATGAACTTAAAACCGTGTGCCACTGTGGACGTAAAGCGACCATGGTAGTGCGCCTCGATGCTGATGGCAAAGTTATTAGTGATGGACACCAGGTTGTGATAGGCGGCAATGACCAATATCAATCAATGTGTAGACGTCATTTTGCTGAACATATCTGGTCCCAATAAAAGAAAATCGCAGAAAAATGAAAACTAAAACCCGCATACTAGCTATCGACGGCGGAGGCATTAAAGGTATAGTTCCGGCGGTAGTCCTAACCCATCTAGAAAAATGCCTTAAGCGACTCAGTAATAACCCCGATGCAAGAATTATTGATTATTTTGATTTATTTTCAGGAGCTAGTACCGGCGCCATAATCATTGCAGGCCTGCTTACACCTGACAATCATGACTGTCCAAAATATAGTGCTGACGAAATCATCGACCTTTACATTGAAAATGGTGATGTTATTTTTAATGCTTCATTACTGCAAGAAATAAAATCAGTTTCTGGTTTAGTGAATGTCAAATATGATCCAAAAGGGATAGAATCTGTCTTTGAAGAGTATTTTGGTAACATTCAGCTAAAAGAACTACTAAAACCAACACTTATCCCAGTATACGAACTATCAAGAGGGAAGAATTATTTTTTTCGCCAACAAAAAGCAAAAACAAGTGAACGGCATAATTATTATCTGAAAGATTTACTTAGGAGCGCAACCTCGGCGATTACCTACTTTCCGCCTTCTCAAATTTCTACAGTTAATAATAAATCTCAGCGTTGTTTTGTAGATGGAGGTATTTTTGCCAATAACCCTGCGCTTTCAGCCTATGCCGAGTTTCGCTATCACAATCCAGAAATGCATGCAAAAGACACTATGATGCTTTCACTTGGAACTGGAAGACAAAATACACAACTTGATTGTGAGATAACCTCAAGTTGGGGCGCTGCAGAGTGGCTTTACCAGGGAGG
>Ga0208640_1001037_pt1 | contig 11477 bp, 9 predicted proteins | sample ETNtaG_23_FD_185774 | JGI IMG/M metagenome (GOLD analysis project Ga0208640, IMG submission 185774) | Marine microbial and viral communities from oxygen minimum zone, Eastern Pacific Ocean - ETNP201310SV72 (SPAdes) (version 2) | ecosystem: Environmental > Aquatic > Marine > Oceanic ... | reverse complement strand
CGTCTCTTTAATCAGGTATATAATCAGATATTTTCTACATATGTTCACGAATTGGATCCGGAAGCATTTACAAAAGCGAGTATCCAGAGCATAACCCAAAATTTAGATCCATATACCGTTTTTATGGCAGAAGACGAACAGCACCAAGTTAATGTCTTAAGTAAAGGGAAATACGGCGGTGTGGGTATCCAATTAGGGTATCGGAATAAAATCATGTCCGTGATTGCGCCTATGGATGGTGGTCCTGCAAAAAAAGCAGGTATAATAAGTGGTGATATTATATTAAAAGTGGATGGTGAAGATGTAAAAATAATGACATTCAATGAAGCGGCATCAAAGATTAGAGGTAAACAAGGCACAAAAATTAAACTTACGGTAAAACGTTACAGCGAAGATGAGCCTATTATTTTTAATTTAGTTCGGTCCGTTATTAAGGTTAAAGAGGTTACCTATTCTGGAATGTTATCTCCTACGACCGGCTATGTTCGGCTGAATAGATTCTCACGGAATACTCCGAATGAAATGCAACAAGCTTTTCAGCAACTTTTAAACCAAAATTCAAAAGAAATCATCATTGATTTAAGAGATAATCCCGGTGGATTACTTTCCTCTGCAGTTGCAATCTTGGACATGATTATTGCAAAAGACAGTCCGTTGGTATCAACTAAAGGCAGAACCAAAGATTCAAACCGATCTTTTTATTCTAGAAGGAAGCCTATTATTCCAGAAGATGTAAAACTCGCGATTCTCATCAATCAAGGCAGTGCATCTGCAAGTGAAATTGTGGCTGGTGCCGTTCAAGATTTAGACCGGGGAATTGTATTGGGACAAAAGTCATATGGTAAAGGGTTGGTTCAATCACAATATGAAATCGATGATAAACGAAGTATTAAAGTCACCACAGCACGATATTATATACCCAGCGGGCGTTTTATTCAAAAACGTGACTATATCGATGATAAATATATACTGAACAAAACGGAAGAAGATTCAATCTTTACAACAAATAGTGGTCGAAAAGTATTAGGAAATGGTGGTATTACACCTGATTCAACCATCACTCCTGAACTAATGGAAACGCTTTCCAGTCAATATTGGAGGCGTGGATACTTTTATGCATTTGCTCAACAAAACAAACATCGTTATGAGACATTTTCTGACGTACTTAGTGACTCAGAAATACTGATTAAATTTAGTGAATTTATCAATGATCAAGATGATGATATTCAACTTCCTGGAGAAAAAGAACTGGATGTGCTCGAGGAGAAGATTGCGGCATTAGACAGTATGAATACAAAAGCTAATCAAGCATTGGAGATGCTTACAGAATTTTACGAATATCAGGAAAAAAATAGTATCACATCGGAATCAGAAGATATTCGACAAGTGATTTTATTGGAATTTGCTGGATTGATAAATGGGCCAGAGGGTCGGGTTAAGCAGGCATTGAAAAATGATAAAATCGTGAAAGTTGCTTTAGATATTTTATCAGATAAATTGGTCTATGAATCATCCCTAATTCCATCAGTAATTAAACTATAATTATTCATTCCATCCTATTCAGTAAAACAGTTAACTTTCTGGGCTTTTTTTCAGGGCGATTAGCTCAGTTGGTTAGAGCGCTACGTTGACATCGTAGAGGTCAGCGGTTCGACTCCGTTATCGCCCACTGGTATTATGTAAATGAATTCTCGAAAAATTGAGTTCGTTGTTAAAAACATAATAATTGCCATTGAATCTTATGAAACCAATTAAATACACAAAAAATTACTTCAATGAAACCGACTCAGATAATCATTTATTCATCGTCGACGCGCGTTTGTTCTCATATGTGTAATTTGAAACTGTTTATAATATAGCCATGAGTGAAATCACCATAACATTACCAGATAATTCAACGCGATCCTACAACGCGGGCATAACGCCATTAGAGGTAGCAGAGTCTATTGGGCAACGATTGGCTCAAGATACAGTTGCAGCATCTATTAATGATGAATTATCTGATGTAACTGTACCTCTAATGGCAGATGCACAACTCAAGTTATTTACGGGAAATTCGCCTGAGGGACATGAAGTGCTTCTTCATAGTACAGCTCATTTGATGGCACAGGCAGTTAAGATGTTGTGGCCGAAAGCTAAAGTGACAATTGGACCGGCGATTGAAAACAGGTTTTATTATGATTTCGATATCCAAAGCACCCTCTCAAATGAAGACCTTGAAAAAATTGAAAACCAAATGCGTCAAATCGCAAAAGATGATCTTACAGTTAAAAGGGAAATTATGAGCAGGGATGCGGCGATTACGTTATTCAATGACATGGGTGAAGATTATAAAGTTGAAATAATTGAACAGATTGATTCCCAAGATGATATATCAACTTATCGCCAAGGAGAATTTATCGATTTGTGTCGAGGACCGCATGTGCCATCTACAGGTAAAATAAAGCATTTTAAATTGTTGAGTAGTGCTGGTGCTTATTGGCGTGGGGACGAAAAGAACAAAATGCTACAGCGAATTTATGGAACGGTATTCTCGACTAAAAAGGAATTGAAAGAATATTTACATTTCCTTGAAGAAGCCAAAAAACGCGATCATAGGAAACTGGGAAAGGAATTGGAGATATATTCCTTTGACGACGAGGTGGGACCTGGATTGCCACTGTGGTTACCCAATGGTGGGGTTATTATAGATGAACTGGAAGGGCTTGCTAAAGAAACAGAGTCGCAACACGGCTACCATCGGGTTAGAACACCTCACCTAACGAAGGGTGATCTGTATAAAAAATCGGGGCATCTGGATTTATATAAAGATGCCATGTTTCCGGCGATGGATATAGATGGGATCGAATACTACATCAAACCCATGAATTGTCCTCATCACCATAAAATCTACGATGCTTCCCCAAAAAGCTATCGTGATTTACCTTATCGTATCTCAGAATATGGCACGTGCTACCGGTATGAAAAATCGGGACAACTATTTGGTCTAATGCGCGTTCGAAGCATGCAAATGAATGATGCACATATCTATTGTTCTGAAGATGATTTTGAAACAGAATTTATGGATGTATGTCAAATGTATTTGGAGTATTTCAAGATTTTCGGTATTGAGAAATATGAAATGCGTTTAAGCCTCCACGATCCAGCAGAATTAGGCAAAAAGTATATCAACGAACCTGAGCTTTGGGATCAAACGGAAGTGGTAGTTCGAAACGCATTGAAGAATGGGAATATTAATTTTGTTGAAATCCCAGGCCAAGCTGCATTTTATGGACCCAAAATCGATGTGCAGGTTTGGAGCGCAATTGGAAAAGAATTTACTTTGGCAACAAATCAAGTTGATTTTGCAATACCAAAACGATTTAACTTAACCTATACTGATGAGAGCGGTAGCGAACAAACACCATTATGTATCCATCGGGCACCTTTGAGTACACATGAAAGATTCATTGGTTTTTTGATTGAACACTATGGTGGTGATTTTCCATTATGGTTATCGCCAATACAAGTGGTCATTCTTCCAATTTCTGAAAAAACACTTACTTATGCTCAATCGGTTAAATCGATTATGGAAAAAGCGGGAATTCGAGTAAAGATTGACGATAGATCTGAAAAAATTGGTGCCAAAATACGTCAGGCGGAATTGAAAAAGATTCCTGTTATGGCTATTGTTGGCGAAAAAGAAGCAGAAGAAAAGACAGTTTCACTACGCCGTAGAATAATCGGTGATCAGGGTGCTGTACATATAAATCAACTGCTTGAGAGTCTCAATTCTGAAATAAAAAAAAGGAGTCTACCCCATCGCGAAAGTTAATAAAATAAAAGTAAATGAAAAAATTCGTGCAAAGGAAGTGCGATTAATTTCTGAAACTGGTGAACAATTAGGCGTTATGAAACTGGATGATGCCATTGCACGGGCAAGAGAAGTCGGTCAAGATTTGATTGAAGTTGCGCCAAATGCAAAGCCACCTGTGGCTAAAATCCTCAACTATGGAAAACTCAAGTATGAGGAAAAGAAAAAAGCTCAGGCGAGCAAGAAAAAACAACATGTTGTTAAAATTAAAGAATTGCGTGTTCGTCCGAGAATAGATGATCACGATTTATTAACAAAAGTGAATCGCGGTAGACAATTTCTAATGGATGGGTGTAAACTGAAAATTACGCTCATGTATCGTGGCCGAGAAATGTCACGCCTAGATTTAGGTTTGGATGTATTGGACAAAATAATAGATTTATTTTCCGACATAGCTGTCGTGGAAAAACATGGAGAATTGGAAGGTCGTCGACAGACGATTGTTTTGACTAGCAAATAGGAGAAGGTCAATGCCAAAGCAGAAAACAAGACGCAGTGCCGCCAAACGATTTCGTTTGACAGGTACTGGTAAAATAAGACGAAACAAAGCAAACCATAGTCACATGCTCATTCGCCGGAGTAACAGTGCAAAACGAAAAATGCGTCAACCAGATCTGGTAGATTCATCTGAAACAAAGCGCGTCCGTCGGATGATTGCTCAATAGAATAGGAGAATATAATGCCTAGAGCAAATAGTTCTGTGCCACGGCACAGAAGACATCGCAAAATCGTGAAGCAGGCCAAGGGCTACTATGGTGCCCGGAGCCGCAACTTCAAAACTGCAAAAGAAGCAGTTGAGAAGGCAGGACTGTATGCATATCGTGATAGAAGACAGAGAAAGCGTCAATTTAGACGTCTGTGGATTATCCGAATCAATGCAGCTGCGCGGCAACACGGCTTGTCCTATTCACAATTCATCTCTGGATTAAAAGCAAAAGGAATCGAACTCGACCGAAAGGTATTAGCCGATATGGCTATGAATGAGCCAAATTCTTTTGCTGAATTGGCTAAAGCCGTATCCAGCTGATGAATATAAAGGAATCAATTGAATCGGTTCAGAAATCTTTCCGAGCCGATTCAGATCCTTTCCCAAATGATAGCCAGTCGATTGAGGATTTACGCATAAAATATCTTGGACGGAGAGGTCTTGTGGCAGATCTTTTTTCAGGAATGAAGGATGTGCCTGTGGAAGGTCGTCCATTAGCGGGTAAATTATTAAATGAGTTGAAGCAAGAGATTGGTTCTGCTTTTGACTCCCAAGTTGATTTATCTAAATCTGACGCGCCCAATAAGGGAGAGTCAGATTATTCTCTACCGGGGTTATCCTTTCCCATTGGCCATATTCACCCATTGCAGCAGATAATGGATGATATCAAATCAATTTTTATGGATATTGGTTTTTCTGTAGCCTATGGGCCAGAGATTGATGATGATTTTCATAATTTTAGCGCACTCAATTTTCCCCCAGAACATCCCGCAAGAGATATGCAGGATACTTTTTTCATTGACCCGCAAACTGTTCTTCGGACTCATACCTCCAATGTCCAAATTCACTTAATGGAAGAAAAAGATCCACCCCTTCGGTATATCATTCCCGGACGTGTTTATCGCAATGAAGCTATCAGCTTCAAAAGTTATTGTCTCTTTCATCAAGTAGAAGGGCTTTATGTTGATAAATTTGTTTCCTTTGCAGACCAAAAAGGAATATTAGAATATTTTGTTAAACGAATGTTTGGTTCCGATACAAAAATGAGATTTCGCCCAAGTTATTTTCCCTTTACTGAACCCAGTGCAGAAGTGGATATTTGGAGTGAAAAACGAGGACAGTGGCTTGAAATTCTCGGGTGCGGCATGGTTGACCCAGAAGTTTTTAAATCGGTAGATATAGATTCAAATGATTGGCATGGTTTTGCATTTGGTATGGGTGTCGAACGGATATGTATGTTAAAATATGGCATTGATGATATTCGTTTATTATATCAAGGTGATATGCGGTTTTTGGAGCAATTTTAATGCGAATTTCAATAGATTGGTTAAAGGAATTCGTAAAGGTACCCAACAGTACTCAAGAAGTTGCAGATTTACTCACTATGTTGGGACTTGAAGCTGAAGAAAGCTATGATACGACACAATTAACTGATATTGTTATTGGTGAAGTCAAAGCAAAAGATATTCACCCAAATGCAGATAAATTAAGTTTATGCCAAATTTTTGATGGAAAAAATGAACTACCCGTTGTATGTGGAGCACCCAACGTTGATGTAGGCCAAAAAATTGCCTTTGCACCTGTAGGATCAATTCTTCCTGAGGGGATTAAAATTGGGAAAGCCAAAATCCGAGGAGAAGTAAGTAATGGAATGATTTGTTCAGAAAGTGAGTTGGGAATTTCACAGGAGCATGATGGAATCATGGTTTTGAAAGAAAATGCAAAAGCTGGGACACCTTTTGTACAATATATTTTAGAAAATGCTGCATCGATTGAATTAGATATTACGCCCAACCGCCCAGATTGTTTTTCTCATATTGGGGTTGCGAGAGATTTATCTGTTAAAATGTCAACGCCCTTGAGCTCTCCGAATTATAATCCACGTATTTATAAGAAGAATGAAGTCAAGGACATGATTTCAATAGAATTTGAGAATACAGATGAATGTCCTCGATATGTAGCTGGTGTGGTTCAAAATGTAGAAGTAGGTCCATCTCCCGATTGGCTTAAAAACAGATTGGAGTCGATTGGACAAAGAAGCATTAATAATATTGTTGATATTTCAAATTTTGTTTTGATGGAAATGGGCCATCCCACACATATGTTTGATTATGATAAGTTTGAATCAAAGTCACTTCTAATTCGTCGAGGTAAAAATGGTGAAAAGATTACCACCCTTGATGAAATAGAAAGAAAAATATCTCCAGAACAATTGATGATTACCAATGAGGGAAAACCTGTGGCAATCGCAGGTATTATGGGTGGATTGGACAGTGCGGTTACATTTGATACAACAACTGTTTTGATTGAAAGTGCATATTTTGATGCGCCCACCATTCGAAAAGGGGCAAAATCTCTTGGCATGAGCACAGATGCTTCAAAACGATTTGAGCGGGGAGCAGATCCAAATGGCGCTAAAAATGCATATTGGCGCGTGGTTCAATTGTTAGAAGAAGTGGCAGGCGGGGATTGGGTCCCGGGCATAGTAGACCCTTATCCGAAAGTAATCACCCAAAATCCAATTGTATTAACTCGAAAAAAATTAGACTTATTAACCGGATGCGATATCGATGATTCTTTTGTTATTCATACATTAAATGGGTTGGGTTGTAGTATAAATGGAAAATCCGATGAATGGATCTGCACACCACCAACTTGGCGCCCAGACTTGGAACGTGAAGTCGATTTAATTGAAGAAGTACTTCGTGTATACGGGTATGATAATGTTCCATCGAAATATCATTATAATGGTGTGATGGAAGGGCACAACCCAGATCCTCATAAGGGATTAGCACACATCACATCTATTTTGACAGGATTGGGATTTACTCAACTGTTTAATAATTCTTTACAATCAAACCGACAAGTTTCACTTTTAGATATTCCTTCAGTTAAAATTATGAATCCTTTATCGGATAAAATGAACCAATTGAGAACCAGCATAATTCAAGGGTTATTGAAAACAGCAGATTTCAACATTAAAAATGGTACTTCAGATTTAATGCTTTTTGAATGGGGAAATGTTTTTGAGCAAAAGGAGCCCGGGTTTGAGGGAATTGTTGAAAAGTTTCATCTTTCAGGGATTATCCATGGCGCTATACATCAGAAATCAATTCACCGCTCAATAGGTAGGCTTTCTTCAATTTTCGTACTTAAAGGGTTAATAAAGACATTTTTAGCTAGGATCAAAATTCATGATATTGTTTTTCATCCGGATACAGATAATGAATTCGGTTTCGAGAATGCTTTATCAGTTCATACGCAAGGCGATGTTATTGGTTATATTGGGGATATATCCAATAATATTATTGGCGGTATGAATTTAGATATCGCTAAATCATTTGGTTTCCAATTTGATCTAAATAAAATATTGTTATTATCAGAGAGAGAAATAAAATACCGACCTATAATCAATTTCCCAATTGTCGATAGAGATTTAAATTTCGTTATAAATGAATCAACGGCCGTAGGTGAGGTTATCTCGGCAATTGAAAAGAATGGGAAAGCAATATTAAAGTCAGTAAATCCCTATAGCATATTCAGAGATGAATCAGTTGGGAGTGGTAAAAAAGCTGTGGCAATTAACCTACGATTCCAGAGCAGTACTAAAACACTTGAAGACAAAGACGTAAACTCAGTGATAAATGAAATTATACGAGTGGTTTCTAAGAAATTCAGTGCTAAATTACGTTAAATATAAATGAGTGAAACTATGGATGGAAGTGAAAATTACGTTAAGGTGACTATCTACGGTCAGGAATACACTATTAAGGCGCCTGCCGATGCAACATATATCAAAAATATCGCTGAATATGTTGATATGAAGATGCGGGAAGTCCAGGATGAACTGTCAACCCCACAAGTTCCAGGAAAGGTTGCTATTCTCGCTGCTATGAACATTTCAGATGATTTGTTCTCTGCAAAAAGAGAAACTGAAACAATCAAAAATGATGTTGAGGGAAAAGTTTCATCTTTGATAGAAATTGTCGACGAAGCGCTTCAGCAGTAGAAAATACTTAAACTGACCATGCCTACAACAATCCTAAATGGAAAAGAGGTAAGTCAATCTGTTTATTCGGCGCTTAAAAGTCGAATATCAGCATTAAAATCGCAATCTATTACACCAAACTTAGCAGTTATTCTCGTTGGAGAAGATCCCGCTTCTCAAGTATATGTGCGAAATAAAACCCGGCAATTTTCAAATCATGGGCTTTTTTCTGATACGATAACATATCCATCAGATATTACTCAAGAAGTATTACTTTCTAAAATATATGAATTGAATAAGAATAGCCAATTCCATGGTATCTTGGTTCAATTTCCCCTGCCAAACCATATAGATGTAGATGCAATAATTAATGCAATTGACCCCAAAAAGGATGTGGATGGTTTTCATCCATATAATTTGGGTTGTCTTACAGCAGGAAAACCAATTTTTATTCCCTGTACACCTAAAGGAATAATGCGGATTTTTCACCATTACAATATTTCGATCTCAGGAAAACATGTTGTTGTGGTAGGTCGGAGTAATATTGTTGGCCGACCCATTTCAATCTTAACAAGTTTAAAACAAGTAAATTCCAATGGAACTACAACCATTTGTCATTCAGGTACGGAAAATATAGGTCAATATACAAAACAGGCAGATATTGTTATCCTGGCCTTGGGCTCACCCGAATTCTTAAAGGGCAAAGATATAAAGGAAGGGGCGGTTATTATAGATGTTGGAATTAACCGCGTAGATAACGATTCACCCAAAGGATATAAAATAGTCGGTGATGGAGAAGAAGCTTCCTTGAAAGGGAAAGCATCTGCGTGTACACCTGTCCCTGGCGGCGTTGGACCCATGACAATTGCCATGTTAGTTGAAAATACGGTAGAAGCGGCTGAACGATCACTATTATGATTATTCTTATTCATTGTAATTCATAACTTTTGTCCAATTTTCTTTCGAAAGAAAACATGAGTACAGAGAAACCATACCCACCGCAATACTATGATGGTCTCTAGGATGATTGGTCGGAAAATTGAAACCGGTGGTTCAACCGGTTCTGAGTATTTGAATAAAACGGCTGAAAAGCACCGTATTTTTACCGATATCAGCGAACTAACCACATTTTTAATAACAAGGTCGACTTTACCTAGTTTACCGATTGAAGTTCGAGATAATCTCGGATTTTATTTTCATGTGAAAGAAAATAAATGAACAAAGACTTTGAAGGAAAACGCACCCTTGTTTGTGGCGGAACCGACGGTATTGGAAAAGCAAGCGCCTTACTTATGGCCGAAAGAGGTGCAGAAATTATTATAATGGCCCGAAATCAAAAGAAACTTAACAATGTTTGTGATGAACTTTCTACTTCATCAGGGCAAAAACATACCGCTATATGTGCTGATTTTAATGATATGGTTGCACTGAAAAAGTCGCTGTCGAATCAATTAAAGGGACCTATCCACATTTTGATCAATAATTCTGGCGGGCCTCATGGCGGTGAATTAATCAATGCAAAAGAGGAAGAATTTCATATCGCATTTGAACGATTGTTAATTGCAAATCAAGTAGTTACTCAGGCTATTGTTCCTATGATGAAAGAACATGGCTATGGTCGTATAATTAATATTATTTCAACCTCTGTAAATCAAGTAATTCCGGGATTGGGTGTTTCTAACACGATTCGTGGAGCGGTGGCCCAATGGGCTAAAACATTGGCACTTGAGTTGGGAGGTTATGGTATAACCGTCAATAATATTTTACCCGGGTACACAGCCACTAGAAGACTCAAGGAATTATCAGAAGGTAAAGCGATTGAACGGGGTGTTACTTCCGAAGAGATTGAATTGGAATGGGCTAATAACACATCACTAAAACGTCTAGGAAAACCAAGTGAAATTGCCAGTGCAGTTGCATTTATTGCTTCAAATGAAGCCAGTTATATTAATGGATTTAATATGTCTGTTGATGGTGGACGATATGGTGCATAATGGGTGAAATATTTTCTGAAACCTATGCCAACAATAAGGATAACCTCAACCCCCTAAAATCCATTCGAAAAAAGTTCCATTATCCTGAGAGAGATGGAACGCCATTGCTGTATTTTTCTGGAAATTCGTTAGGCCTTCAACCCATAGGTGTTTCTGATTCAATCAATGAACAAGCGAAAATATGGGCATTGAAGGGCGCAGATGGATATATGTCAGATTGGGTTGACTTCCATCAACAATTCTTAACAGACTTTGAACCAATCATAGGTGGTCAATGGCAAGAATTCATGCTAATGAATGCACTTACCGTGAATCTCCATTTACTAATGGTTTCTTTTTATAAACCCAAAGATACCAGATATAAGATCATTATAGAAGGTGGTGCCTTTCCTTCAGATCAATATGCGGTAAAATCTCAGATTGAATTTCATGGATACGATCCAAATGAGGCTCTCGTTGAACTCCAACCTAAAAAAGGCGAATATTGTCTCAATACAGAAGATATTTTGAGTACAATTGAATCCCATGGAGAATCTATATCTTTGATTCTGTTAGGCGGAGTGAATTACTATACGGGACAAAAATACGATATGGAGGCCATTACCAAAATAGGTAAGAAAGGAGGAGCCTATATTGGATTTGACTTGGCACATGCCGCAGGAAATGTCTCTCTCAACTTGCATGATTGGGACGTTGATTTCGCTGCATGGTGTAATTATAAATATCTTAATTCTGGACCAGGAGCCCCATCCGGCGTTTTCGTTCATGAAAAACACCATCGATGGAAGGGGGCAAGGTTTACCGGATGGTGGGGAAATCGATTAGACACCCGTTTTAAAATGGGACCAAATATTGATCCCATTCAAAGTACGGCAGGTTGGGGCATCAGTAATTCATCTATCTTTAGTATGGCGCCATTGAAGAATGCTTTGGATA
>Ga0208640_1001023_pt1 | contig 11547 bp, 8 predicted proteins | sample ETNtaG_23_FD_185774 | JGI IMG/M metagenome (GOLD analysis project Ga0208640, IMG submission 185774) | Marine microbial and viral communities from oxygen minimum zone, Eastern Pacific Ocean - ETNP201310SV72 (SPAdes) (version 2) | ecosystem: Environmental > Aquatic > Marine > Oceanic ... | reverse complement strand
ACATCAACTAATGTTGTATTTTTCTGAGGATTTAACCAATGTATAAAATTTCTTTTCCAAACCCTATGAATGCCCAAAGACATTAAATCATTCATTAAGTCATATTTATCAAAAACATCTTGAAATACTTTTGTAACAAATCTTTCACTATTTTTATGATAGGTTTTCATTTAATTTAATAGATCATATGTTACGTTTTTTCACAATATATAAATGCCTGAGCTACCAGAAATAGAAATTGTAAAAAGATCTTTATTTAAAATGATAAATAAAGCAAGAATTGTTGGTATTAAAATTAATAATAAAGATTTACGCTATAAAGTCTCTCATACATCACTTAAGAAATTAATTAATAAAAAAATATTGCGAATTTCAAGACGATCAAAATATTTAATTTTTCACTTTAAAGATAAATTGCTTTTAGTTCATTTGGGAATGAGTGGAAAATTATTAATAAAAAGAAAAAAAAATAATATGATAATTAAAACAAGTTTTTATTATGATCTAAATATATTGCCACAACATAATCATATTCATTTTATTTTAAGTAATGGTTGTACATTAATTTATAATGATATAAGAAGATTCGGTTTTTTTTTAATATTTGAAAACACAAAATTTAATAAAATAGTTTTTTTAAAAAAACTTGGGCCCGAACCTTTTAGCAATATGTTTAATATTAAATATTTTAAGAAATTTGTAAAAACCAGAAAAAAAAATATTAAGAATTTATTAATGGATCAAACTTTTGTGAGTGGATTGGGTAATATTTATGTGAACGAAGCACTGTTTTTATCAAAAATTCATCCATTAACACAATGCAACAGCTTAGAAAACAAAAGTATGAAAAATCTTATTTTCAATATCAAAAAAATTTTAAAAATTTCAATAAATCGAGGAGGATCTTCAATTAAAGATTTTAAAAATATACATGGAGCAAGTGGAAGTTTTCAGGATTTATTTAATGTATATGGCCGAGAAAATAAGAATTGCTCACGTATTTCTTGCAACGGAAAAATAAAAAAAATATCAATATCTAACAGATCATCTTTTTATTGTACTAGTTGTCAATATTAATTGATATTGACCCATATGAAGCAAAAAGATATATATTCACCTCTTTATGCCAACTACAAAATCTGCGATTAGACGTGTAAGAAAAACTAGGCTTCAGGCAGAGGTTAACAGAATAAGAAAAGGAAAGTATAAATCTGTTATCAAAAAAATGTCTGATTACGTTGAATCGGGAGAAATTAATGAAGCTCGCGACTTTCTTCCAAAATTCTACTCACAATTGATGAAAGTAGCCAAAACTGGAGTAATTAAAAAAGAAACGGTTTCGAGAAAGATATCTAGAATTACACAAAAAATTCAAAAATTAAAAAAATAGACTGATCAATTAAGAGTTGATAACTTATTTAAACTTTTATTAATTTAATATAACTAAATAAAAAAAGATTTCTAAATAATAATCCAAATCTAGTTTAATGATACATTAAGTTGTACATAAAATTGTATAAATATTCATTACTGTTTCTGATTCAATTTGCATTTGAATTAAAAACAAAAAATAAAATTTGTAAAAAATTTACAATACAACCATAATTTTTTTAAATACAACCTGATAAATATTGCATACAAGGAAAAAAAAAAATAAAACTATTTTTTTTAATCTATTTTGTTATGGCTGAAGTATCATCAAAAGAAAATTTGGGCAAGTTATTTTCAGAAGAAAAAAAATCACTTAATTGGAACGAGGTTCTAGAAAAATTTAAGGCTATCCTTGGGGATGATGTCTATGAGAGTTGGATAAAAAACATAGATTTAAAAAAAGAGTTTGATTACTATATTGTTTTGTCTGCTCCCACCAGATTTGTGAGAGATTGGATAGTTTCTAGATATGCTGACAAAATATTGGATATAGTTAAAACCTTCAATAAGGACATTCAAAGAATCGAGTTTTTGATTGAAGAATCCGAACAAAAATATGGCAAAATAGATATTAGAAAAAATAATAAAAGTTCATTAATTGAAAATTCTGTATTAAATTATAATCGTTTTAATTCAAGTAATAATTTCGATAATTTTGTAGTTGGCGAAAGCAACGAACTAGCTTATACGGCTGCTAGAAAAATATGTATTAGTTCTGCGCACTATAACCCGCTTTTTATTTACAGCGCAGTGGGAATGGGAAAGACACATCTATTAAATGCCATTGGACTGGAAGTTGTAAATAATAAAAAGGTAATGTTTATTTCAGCAGAAAGATTTATGTATCATTTTATTAGATCTATAAAAAATAATGACATGGTTAAATTCAAAGATTTTTTTAGAAGAGTCGATGTATTTATCATTGATGACATTCAGTTTGTAAGAGGAAAAGAAGCCATGCAAGAAGAGTTCTTTCACACATTTGACGCTTTATTAGAAAAAGGATCACAAGTAGTAATATCGTCCGATAAATCTCCTTTAAATCTTGATAGAATTCAAGAAAGGATCAGGTCTCGTTTATCAGGGGGGCTGGTTATTGATATTCAACCACCTGATTTAAATTTAAAGATAAAGATTTTAAAAAGTAAATTTAAAGGGATAAGTCAAAATTTTGGCGAACCATATCCATATGAATTAAGTGATGAAATTTTTGAATTTCTTGCTTCGGAAACTACTTCGAGTATTAGAGAAATGATTGGTGCTTTAAATAGAATATTAGCTTTTAGTAGAATCAACACAAAATCTCCAACTATTTATGAGTGTAAAAAAATATTAAAAGATTTCATTAGTTACAATGGCAAGTCAACAAGTATTGAATTCATTCAAAAAATTGTAGCTACATACTTTAATCTTAATGTCTCTGAAATGTTATCAGCTAGAAGATCAAGATCATTAGCTAGACCTAGACAAATTGCTATGTATTTTGCAAAAAAATTAACAACAAGTTCCCTTCCTGAAATTGGCAGAAAATTTTCCAATCGTGATCATACTACCGTAATTCATGCAGTAAAAAAAATTGAAGAGTTAATGAACAAAGATAATGAAATTAAACAAAAAGTAAGCGAAATCAAAAAGAAGCTTATTTAGAATTATGCAATGGAATTCACAATAGACAGAGATGTTTTTTTAAAATCACTAGGCCACGCCTATGGTATTATTGAAAAAAAAACAACTCTTCAGATTCTATCAAACATACTAATAGAAGCAAAAAATTCAAAGATTAGAATTACTGCAACGGATCTTGATATTATCTATTCAGAGGAAATTCCTTTGCTAGAATTAAAAAAAGAAGGTTCTACAACCACTTCGGCCAGTGTTCTTTATGATATACTGCGAAAACTAGAATCAAATACAAAAATTGAAATTTCTTTACAAAGCACAAATAAGTTAAAACTGGTTTCTGGAAATTCAAAATTTAATTTGTTGTGCATATCAGCGGATAATTTTCCTTTATTAGACGAAGATGTTGAGAAAAAAGTTTTTGAGGTTTCTTCTCAACAAATGTTAAAACTTCTAAACAAAACAAAAATTTCAATTTCAAGCGATGAAACTAGACACCATCTTAGCGGAATTTATCTACATAAAACAAATTCAGAAAACAAATCATTTTTATCGGCCGTAGCAACGGACAGTCATAAACTTTCTTTTAGCAGTATAGAAATTGAATCAAATGCTGATTTTGAATCTATTATTTTACCAAAAAAAACTATTTTCCAACTAATTTCTTTATTGGAACAAAGTACATCCACTGTCAAGATATCGAATAATAAATCAAAAATTAAATTTGAAATGGATATCGGAGTACTAATTTCGAAAGTTATCGATGGAATATTTCCTGATTATGCCCAAGTTATTCCTCGTAATAATGATAAAATATTAAAAATAAAATTAGAAGAATTCAAAAATTCTATAGGGATAGTAAACGCTGTTTCCCAAGACCCTAAAAAGGGATTAAAAATGGATATATCCAAAGACTCTCTACAATTGTCAGTTAACGACCCCAATAGCGCAGATGGAGTTACAATTGTTAATGCGAAATTTGATTTCAATAATATGAGCATAAGTTTTAATAGTCGATATTTGGTTGATATAGCATCTCAAATCGAAAATGATTCAATTACTATTAATTTAAAGGATGCTGGCTCGCCAGTGCTAATTAAGGATTTATCGGATAAAAATAGTTTTCATGTTGTCATGCCAATGAAAATATGATTTTTTTTACCCAACAAGCATTTTAGGTTAATTTTTTTTTTTTCCTTAAGTAATCATTTAATATCAATGATAATTTAATGTACTAATTTGTGTTTGATTTATTTAAATCAAAAAAAATGTTAAAATAGTTTCTTAAAAATTCACTACTATGATCAAAAAAAACCAACAAAATAATTCGGAATATAGCGCAGGTTCAATAAAAGTACTTAAGGGACTAGAAGCAGTCAGAAAAAGACCTGGCATGTATATAGGTGATACGGATGATGGTACAGGCCTTCATCAAATGGTCTATGAAGTAGTCGATAATTCTATTGATGAGGCTTTAGCGGGTTATTGTAAAAATATTGAAGTTACGATTAATTCAGATCAGTCTGTTTCGGTTGAGGACGATGGAAGAGGCATTCCCATTGATATACACAAAGGAGAAAAAAAATCAGCTGCAGAAGTTATTATGAGCCAGCTTCACGCTGGAGGTAAATTTGATCATGATTCATATAAAGTTTCTGGTGGACTTCATGGTGTTGGCGTTTCTGTAGTTAATGCATTATCTGAAAAATTAACTTTAAGAGTGTTCAGAGATAAAAAGGAGTATTTTATTGAGTTTAAAGATGGAAAGACTTTAGCTTCTCTAAAAACCAAGGGCAAGACAAATAAAACTGGAACTCATATTAATTTTTTACCATCAAAAAGTGTATTTTCTTTAACTAAATTTAGTTCATCAATTTTACAAAAAAGAATGAGGGAACTTGCTTTTTTAAATAAGGGTTTAAGTATTATTTTAGTAGATAAAACAGCAACAAAAGAAAAGGAATATAAAAATAAATATGATGGAGGTATACAAGAATTTGTTGAATTTTTAGATGCAAAAAAAAAAGCTTTAGTTAATAACAATGATGTTAATTTATTTAAAAAACCAATCTATATTTCGGGAACTAAAGATAATGTAGTTGTAGAATGTTCATTGAAGTGGAATGCAGGATATTCTGAAGAGATGTTGCCGTTTGCAAATAATATTCATCAAAGGGATGGAGGAACACACTTATTAGGTTTTAGAAGTGCAATGACAAGAGTAATCAACAAATATGCTACAGACAGCAATCTTCTAAAAAAAAATAAAATTACATTATCAGGGGAAGATATTAGAGAGGGTTTGACCGGTGTTTTGTCAGTAAAAATACCTGATCCTAAATTTTCTTCACAAACTAAAGATAAGCTTGTGTCATCTGAAGTAAGATTCATTGTAGAATCAGTAGTAAATGAAAGATTATCAACCTGGTTTGATCAAAACCCAGGAATAAAAAAAATAGTATTATTAAAAATAGTTCAGGCCGCTATTGCAAGGGACGTTGCACGAAAAGCTCGAGAAGGTGTAAGAAGAAAAGGCTCATTAGAATTATCAGGACTTCCTGGGAAACTTGCTGATTGTCAAATTGGTAAAGCAGAGGGAACTGAACTTTTTATTGTTGAGGGTGATTCAGCAGGGGGATCAGCAAAGCAAGGAAGAAATAGAAAATATCAAGCCGTACTTCCTTTAAGAGGGAAAATATTAAACACTTATGTCGATGTGAATGGAAAAAAAGCCAGGAATGGTAACGGAAAGGATTTAGAAACAAAAACTTTCTCAAAAATGATGTCTTCTAATGAGATAGTTACTTTGATTAACGCCTTGGGCACAGGATCTCAAAATTTTAATATTGAAAACTTGAGATATGAAAAAATCATCATAATGACCGATGCTGATGTTGACGGGTCTCATATAAGAACTCTTTTGCTAACTTTATTTAACAATCATCCATTTAATAAATTAATAGAAAAAGGCCATTTATTTCTTGCCCAACCTCCTTTGTATAAAATTACCAAAGGATCAAAAAATTTCTATATAAAAAATGATAAAGAATTGGAAGATTTTCTAGTTAACTCTTCTGGAAAATCAAAAAATGAAGTTAAAAAAAGCACAAAAGAATTTAATAAATTTATTGAAAAAGAAAAAAGTAAAGTAAATATTCAAAGATTTAAAGGTTTAGGAGAAATGAATCCCGAAGAACTTTGGCAAACAACTTTAGATCCTAAAAAACGTATTTTATTGCAAGTGAAATATTCAAATGATACGAAAGCCAAATCAAAAAAAGACCAAGACTTGATCCAAATACTTATGGGTGACGATGTTGCTCCAAGAAAAGATTTTATAATTAATCGTGCTTTAGAAGTTTCAAATTTAGATATATAATTTTTGAATGAAATTTTCGGAAGTTTTTGCATCGAAAGATAATATTCAATTAGACAAAAAAACCTTAGTTATTTTAAGATGGATTGCTATTGTTAGTCAATTTATAACAGTAGAAGTTGTTTATTTTTTTCTAGGATTTAAATTTCCTCTTTTTTATTGTTTGGCAATTATTTTGTTTAGTGTACTAACAAATATTTTTTTGCATATCAAAGTCAAAGAAAATCAATTAAGCAACTTTACTTCATCGAATTTTTTGTTATACGATCTTATTCAATTAGCTGTATTACTTTATTTTACAGGAGGTATAACAAACCCTTTTACAATTTTATTAATTATTCCAGCAATAGTATCATCAACATTTTTAAATTTGAGAAGTACTTTAAATCTGTCTTTCGTTACAATAATTATTTTACTAATATTAACCCTATATCATCTTCCTCTGCCTCACGCTGGTGATTTGCATTTTCATGTACCGAATTACTATTTGTATGCAATTCCAACCGCAGTAATTATAGGACTAGTTTTTTTAACCTATTTTGGAGCTAGGTTTGGAAGGGAACAAAGAAAAAGAACTGAAGCATTAAATAAGCTAGAGTTGATTTTAGCCAAAGAACATGAATTAGAATCCATTGGAGTCCAAGCCGCAGCCGCAGCACATTCTTTGGGTACGCCTCTATCAACAATTACCGTTGTTGCTAAAGAATTAGAAAAAGAAATTGGAAGAAACTCTAAATTTTCAAAAGATATTCACTTACTTCTAACCCAAACAAAAAGATGTGGTGAAATTTTAAAAAAATTATCTCAAGATAATTTAAAAAAAGATAATTTTTTTAATGACATGAAATTAAACGAATTATTAAATGAAATTGTTAGATCATTTAGAGAAATCTCAAAAAAAAAATTATTGATTATAGAGAATAAAAATGAAATTAATCCACGTATTAAACGAACGTTAGAAATTACATATGGACTAAGAAATTTTATCGGCAACGCGGTGAAATACAGCAAATCGTTTGTAGAAATTACTTTAGAAAGTAATAATAAAATTACCAAAGTAAAAATCTGTGATGACGGTCCAGGTTTTCCATTTGACGTAAAAGATATATTAGGTGAACCTTATATAAGATCGAAGAACGACGAAATTAATTCTAAATCAGGGCTGGGCCTTGGAACATTCATTGGAAAAACTCTATTAGAGAGAAAGAATGCAACTGTTGTATTTGATAGATGTTCTAAAACTAATGGTGCAATGGTTACGATTCAGTGGCAGACAAGCAGTTTAAGCTCTATCTAATTTTCTTAAATTCAAAAGAATAAGCAATAATTTTATAAGCTAATTTTGCAACTAAAAAGCTACAGGAATTAAATCCTCTCATAGGAGAGAGTTCATTTATATCTGCCCCCACAATGTCAGCTGATTTTGCAGCTGTCTTTATAATGTTAATTGTTTCGTCCCAAAATAAACCACCCGGTTCAGGGGTTCCTGTTGCTGGCATCAAACTTGAATCTAGACCATCAACATCAAATGTTAAATATACTTTTTTATTTTTAAGAATTTTTTTTAACTGATTTAAATTCCATTTTGATTTATCTTTTGCCCAGAATATTTTTATTCTTTTATTATTTTTTTTTAAAAAGAGAGTTTCACTTTGTGAAATATTTCTTATGCCAAAGGAGACAACATTCACATTTAAATTATCCAAACATCTTCTGATTACAGATGCGTGTGAAAACCTATTGCCATTATAACTATTTCTCAAATCTGCATGTGCATCAAAATGGAGTAAATACAATTTACCAAATTTTTTAACAAAAGGTCTAATTGCTCCCTGGGTTAGAGAATGTTCACCCCCCAAAACTAAAGGAAATTTTTTTTTATCCAATAATAATTTGTTGATATTTTCAATTTGTTTAAGCGCATCAGCCATATCTTTTTTTATAGGAAAAGGTTTCAAAGTTTTAATTCCTATAGATTTATAAGGCTCTTTGTTTAAATCTTCGTCAAAGAGCTCAACTTGGTGAGAGGCTTTTATTATTTCTGCTGGGCCTTTCCTTGTTCCACTGCCATAACTTAAAGTTTTTTCAAGCCCGAAAGGCACTACAACTACATTTTCTTTCTCATTATTTCTACTATCGATTCCAAGAAATCCTTTTTTATTTGAAAGATATTTCAATTTTTAACCAAATATATTTGAAAAACTTTTACGTTGTCTTTCTTTCCAAAAGTTGCGATGGTAAGCATCACTAGCTATTAAAGGGAGAACACTGGTAGCTTCAGCAAAAACCATCTGTTCTTTTAAAGCATCTACCTTTCCCCACGAATTTGCCTCTTTAAGTGTGGAGCTACTGCACGCGCCATCTCTAGTATCTGCTACAGTAATTTGTACAGCGTATTCGTGCATATTTACTTTTTTTCCCAAAAGCTCAGCACAAACAACTGTATCTTGTACGAAATTCTTCGGAACTCCACCTCCAATCATAAAAAGACCTGAAGATTTTGACCTTATTTTGACTTCAGTTAGTTCTCTAAATTCTCTGATTGAATCGATTGTTATGCATTTGTGTGGATTTTTTTCCTGGTGCATGACTAAACCGAATCCAGCACTTGAATCTGTAAAGGCTGGGCAAAAAATCGGAACATTGTTGTTGTAGGCCATTTCTATTAAAGAATCTTTCTTTTTAGATTTAGTTTTTAAATATTTTCCTATTTCTTTTATAAATTCTCTAGAAGTATAAGACTTTGGCTTTAAACTATCAGCTATAGCACAAATAGCTTTATCACAGAGTTGAAGTTGTTCTTCATCTATATAAGTGTCGTATATTCGATCTATATAATTTTCTCTTAATTGTGAATCATCTTGATATTGGGAGCCTTGGTAGTGTTTAAAACCTAATGCTTCAAAAAAATCCATATCAATAATTGAAGCACCTGTAGCAACTATTACATCAATCATGTTGTATTTAACCATATCGGAATATATTTTCATACAACCAGCAGCAGAAGTAGAACCCGCCAGGGTTAAGAAAATAGTACAATTCTCATCTGATAACATTTCGTTAAAAATATTTGAAGCTTTTGCTGTGTCTCGTGATGTAAAGGACATTTTACTCATAGATTCAATAATTTTTCGAGAATCGAAAGAAGTAATATCAATGTGTTCGACTGGTTTTTCTAGAAAGGTTTTTTTGTTATGACCTAACTTCCGATTTTTTTGGTTATTCATTTAGGCGACAAGATAACGAGAGGAACTATCCTTTTCGTACATTGACATTATAGGTTTGTCTCGCACTTCAAAAATTTGATTAGAATAAAAACCATTAAATTTGGTTCTGAAAGTTAAAGAATAAGCACCAAGCTGTCCTATTTCAATGTAGTCTCTTTCTCTTAAATTATTCGGTAAGACAAAAGGACCTTTCATATAATCTATACTATCACACGTTGGTCCATACAAACTGTAGGCGGTTAATTTTTTTGAAGTCATTCTTCCGTTAGCTAGCATTCTTGTAGGAAGAACAAAATTAGGCACACCAGCATCAAATAAACTGCCATAAGTTCCATCGTTGATATAAAGTTTTTGTTTTTTTCTCAAAACTACTCTTACTATTGAAGATCCACTTTCTGCAACGAGTGCTCTTCCCGGCTCACATAATAGCTCTGATTTATTTTCTAATTTCAAATTACTGAAACTTTTTTTTATTTCACTTATATAATTTTCAAGAGGTTGTGGTTGCAAATCGGGGTAAATAGATGGAAAGCCTCCACCAATATTAATAATATCTGGTATTATCTTTGTTTTATTAATTATATTTCCCAAATCTCGAATTCCTTTGGTGTACGAAATAGGGTGCATACATTGTGAGCCCACGTGAAAACTTAAACCAACTTTAAACGCATGTGCTTTAGCAAGTCTTAACAAACCCAGGGCTTCACTAGGAAGTGCTCCAAATTTTTTTGATAAATCTATTTCTGCATGTTCGTTAGAAATAGAAACTCTAATATATAAAATTAGATCTTTAGCGCTAGAAGTAGATTCAATAATTTTTTGAAGTTCTTCTTTGGTATCGAGAGCGAAATCTTTAATATTATAATTAAAATAGGCTTCTCGAATATGTTCACGGCTTTTTACAGTATTCATGTAATAAGCGCGTGCTTCAGGAATAATTTTTCTAATTAATTTAATTTCATTAATTGAAGCAACATCAAATCGCTTAATACCACTTTCACTAATATATTTAATTACTTTTTCATTTGGATTAGTTTTTACCGCGTAAAGAATTTGTCCTGGAAAATTTTTTCTAAACCAGTTACATGCTGATTTTATAGAATTAGGTCTAATGCAATAAATCGGGTCTACTGGTCGAATAACGTTAACCAGCTCATCAACCGAATTAAATTTTTGCATCTCATGTATCCCTTTTATTGTTTAATAAAAAATAAAAAAAAAATAAAAAAATCCTTAATTTCGCTTTTTATAGAAATGACAAGTAATGTAAAGCATTAATTTACTCTCCAAAAATTTCTTTTGAATTTAAAAATGTGATAGTTTAAATTTAAAAAATAAAAAAATGAAAACTAAACAAGAGGAAACAAATAATCAGAAAATCGCCGATTTTGTTGATAAATCGCTACTTGTTGTTGACGACGACAAACCTTTTAGGGACAGATTATCCAGGGCTATGGAAAAAAAAGGTTTTCAAGTAACACAGTCTGAGAGTGTAAAAGATGGAATAGATCGGGCAAAAGACTCACCGCCCGCGTTTGCTATAGTCGATCTTCGCTTAAGTGATGGAAATGGATTGGAAGTAGTCAAAGAAATTAAAAAAATAAGAAAAAATAGTAGAGTTGTGTTACTTACCGGTTATGGCAATATACCTACAACAGTTGCTGCCATCAAAGCAGGAGCAATAGATTATATTCCTAAGCCCGCAGATGCTGATGATATAGAGAATGCTCTTCTAGCCCCGTCAGAAAAGAAAGCTAGGCCACCCGAAAACCCCATGTCTGCTGACAGAGTTAAATGGGAACATATTCATAGAGTTTTTGAATTGTGCAATAGAAATGTTTCAGAAACAGCGCGAAGATTGAAAATGCATAGAAGAACTTTGCAAAGGATTCT
>Ga0208640_1001021_pt1 | contig 11551 bp, 7 predicted proteins | sample ETNtaG_23_FD_185774 | JGI IMG/M metagenome (GOLD analysis project Ga0208640, IMG submission 185774) | Marine microbial and viral communities from oxygen minimum zone, Eastern Pacific Ocean - ETNP201310SV72 (SPAdes) (version 2) | ecosystem: Environmental > Aquatic > Marine > Oceanic ... | reverse complement strand
CCAGGATCAGGACAGTGACCTTCATTATTACTGCAGTGGTCATTCCAATCTTCCTCGGTGTCCAATCCCTCATCACAATTGGGGCAGTGGCCATGGTGATCGTTTTCGCTAAATACATGGCCACAGTCTCCTATATCGCACACTTCACCGGCCTGTGGCAGACTGTGTTGGTCACCATTCTCTTCATGGCATGGCTCACCCTCATCATAAGCACCGTTATCGTTGCAATCATCATATTCGCCTGCGGCACAGCCTCCTGAGGTAGGAGCTCGTTCAGGATACTCTACACTCGGGTCACAATCACCTTGACCAAGGACTTGTACAGGAATGACAAGAGCAAAAACAACCATGAGGGCCATTGCTAATTTTATCATCTTCATGATTTTTCCCTTCCTACATTAAGTTAATGAACTCGAACTTTGACCCAAGATAACCTCTCCTACGATTAAAATCAATGATTTGTGTCACACTTTTCATTTATTATCGATTTATTAACATTTTGCCGACGGCGGCGGTCTTTCGGTTGAACTCTTTTTCGAACATGCCGTAATAATTGTTCACTTCATAGAAATAACGTGCTACGTCCCTGTCTACAACATGAAAATTTTTCTCAAGAACTTCTGGAGCCGGGAATAATATTTCAATTCCAGGTTGAAAGGAAGCGATTTGCTGTTTTAAGTCCGAATTTATTTCCAACAGTTTCTTCAATATAAGGATCTCATAAAGAAAGCGCTCATTAGCAGACTTTTGAACAATAATGGAAAAAACATCTTCTTCAGGGGTAGACCCATGAATGTTGATCTTTTCCAACTCTCCTTTGTAATTAAATGATCTGTCGGCCTTGATATATTCTACATCTGCAGTGGGTTGAACAAATGGTTTTTCCGTTGAAGCTTTTTCATGTAAAGAAAAGCTTAGCTGCAAAGCATTGGTTCTTGAAATATTTTCTATATAACCGTTCAGAAAGTTAACAGCAAAACCGGCAGGGTCATCATCGTCTTGCTTGAAAAATATTACTTTATCCGGGTCTATATATTTATAGTAATTCTGAGATCTTATAATATCATAAAGCATCCTGCGTACAAGGATTTCTTCACCAGGTATTTCACCCTCAAGAAGACCTTTAAAAGGTTCTGTGATTTTAAGAGTTTTATTGATTTCAGAAGCAGCCTGAACATCGACAAGCATTTTGTTAAAAACCGGACTCTCATGAATAAATCTCAGATCGTATACGTCAGCATTCGTTATTCGATAACTGTTTTGGAAAAGTTGATTACCAAACGCATTAAACGCCTCTGAATCAAGAGGAATGACCCGGCTGAAGTTGCTCCCCTGCTCGCTTACGATGTGGGGAGTAATAACGACGATCACTTCTTTCCTTTGAGTCTCTAATGTAGAACTGGAGAATAATCGTCCGAATATGGGAATCTCCGATAATAAAGGTATACCACCCTTCACATCACTTTTCTTTCTAGAGATGAGACCACCAACAATGAAAGGTGTGTTATTAGCCACACGTACAAAAGACTGAACTTTACGGTTATTAATAAGCGGAGCCTCTTCAACACCAGAAGTAGTAGCCAGTGCTCCAAGCCGTTCCTCTGTCTCTGTAATGATTGTCTCGATCTGGATGGTAATTCGGGTCTGATCTTGGCTCACCCGGGGCCGGAGATTGAGTACTATACCTACGGGAATGTAATCCACAGATCTGGAAACCGCCGTTTGAGTGCTGGTGGTTTTAACGATGGGGATCTGCTGACCCACTTGTATCCTAGCCTGCCGTCCATCTAAAACAAGAACGGACGGTCTTGAAAGAATTTCGGCAGCACTTGCACTTATTAGTGCCTGAATATTCGCATTGAAGTCTGCAGAGGTTCCAAGAATTGTTCTGTCGAAAACAAACGTGAAGGGATTCAGAGCCCCGGTTTTATCATCAGCTGGTGGAAATTCCCCTGAAATACCTCCTTGGGAAGCACCGAAATCAATGCCGAGCGAATTCAATCGATCAGTGTCAATCTCGATGACAAGCGCTTCAATCTGAATCTGGGCTGCCGGCAAATCAATCGTATTGTTTATGAGGTCCAGTAATCTTGCCACCGGATCAAAATCGTTGGGATTGTAGCCAATGATTAGTTGCTGCTGGGGTGCACCCGCAGTCGTCCCCAGCATGGGGATTCCGGCCAGATCAAGCCCCAACTCCGCTGATTTACCTTTGGCTGATTTCCCTTTTTCCTGCGTAAGCAGACTGACGGTCTCGGTATCTGGCACCTTGATGATGATGGGGAGAAGATCTTTCCTGGGCAATTCCTTTACATTGAGTGTACTGCTAATAGCTGGAGTAAAACTGTATTCTCCCGCCAGCTCACCTTTGCCGCCTTTAAATTCAACTACTGTATAGCCCACTGTCTTAAGAATGGCCAGGGCCCTATCCACTTCAACATAACTGAGCTTTATAACCTGGTATTCCAGATCCCGCATCGATTGCCCCACCAATATCAGGGGTAGTAAAAAAATGACTAATAATGATCTAAATATCTTTCTCATACCCAATCTAGCGCTTAACAATAGTGATAGGTATCTTGACAAATAGGTCTTGAAATTGAGCCGAAACAAGCGCACTGGTTTTAGTGCTGCTGGGAACAAAAAGACCTTCCACCTGAAACTTTGACTTTGCAGTGTCAGCGATGACTACTGTTATATTACTTGTGGAGGAGACATGATGAATATCCAGTGAACCACTTGTGGCATCCAGAGCAAGTTTCATTGATGATATGCTGGAGCCGCTGACGTTTGATATTTTTTTAAAGGTTAAGTTCCCTTCCTGGTCCGTTTGCCAGTACAAAAAACCGTTGATGGGAACAGTCTGACCTTCTGTTTCGAATGTAACGGGACCCGACAGTTGACTACCCATAATGGTGGCGGACAGAACACCTGCGGCTGTATCCCAATTCCATCCCCCTGCTGATGTAACAACGGAATCGGGTGTGGCTTCAGCACCCGAAACATTAGCTGTTTTCACAAAAGTGATGGAACCCTGGTCACTGCTTTCCCAGTACATGAAAGCACCGACGGGTACGGTTGAAGACTTGGTATCGAAACTGACGGCACCGGATTCAGTCTGTCCAAACACAATGACGGATAGGAGATTGGTCTCTTTATCGTAGCCCCACCCTCCTGACACAGAAACAACAGAATCGGCGGGAGCCGAAAAGCCGGTGACGTGCGAAGTTTTCTGAAAGGTAACGTCTCTTTTGTCGGTCTTCCAGTACATGTAGGCACTGACAGGAATGGTGAGACTGTCCGTATCGAAAGAAACAGTACCTGTTTCAACTTCGCCACCTGAGGTGTCGTAGAAAGCGACCTGAACCTGCTTTATTGCATCAGTATAAACCCAGCCACCTGTTCTTGTATCTGTCACCGATGCCGCCACGTTTAGCGGATTGCTTTCATCTGTCTGTTCAGTGAATGCAGCATTAACGATATCACCGCCGTTAAGGTAGTGATTAATAGTTCCATCATTTTCACCGACAAACAGATCCATATCGCCATCACCATCAATGTCTACGAAGGCCGGTGTTGCTTTCATATTGTCATCTTCACCCACATCAACGGCATTTAGCGGATTATCACTCCCAACTTTAAGAGAGAATGAATGCGCCACGTTTGTACCATCATTTTTGTAATAATGATTGAATCCGTTATCATCACCAATGAATACGTCCAGGTCACCGTCTTTGTCAATATCAACGAAGGTCGGTGCTGAGTTCGTCCCAACATCACTGTTTAAGAGAGTATCATCGGCATCCACCTGAGCGGTAAACGCGGCAGTCGTGCTGGAGCCTGTGTTCTTGTAGTAGTTAATAGTACCATCATATTCACCCATGAATGCGTCCATATCTCCATCACCGTCGATATCGGCAAAGGTGGGTTTTGAGTTATAGCCAACGTCAGCTCCATCAAGCGGATTATCGATTCCAGTCTTTTCAGAAAAAGAGGGAGTCGTACTGGAACCACCGTTGACGTAATGGCTGATGGTACCGTCATCCTCGCCAATGAACAAATCCATATCACCATCGGCATCAATATCTACGAAAGAGGGAGCTGCGGTACCACTCACAACTACGCCGTTGAGAGGATTGTCGCTCCCCGTCTTCTGCGTGAAAACAGCTTTAATGCTGGAGCCGGAATTTTCATAATAGACGATGGTGCCGTCCTGGCTACCGATGAACACATCCTTATCAGCATCTCTATCGATATCGACAAACACAGGAGCAGACGCATAACCGACATCGATACCTTCCGAGCTCGATTCTATCCGCTGAAAGCTGATCGTGCTGTCATTCTCGAAAGTGTATTCCAAAGTGAGATTCGATAGATCGGGAGCATCTGAGGCCTCTGTTACTTTCCAGACACCAAGAACTTTTGAACCCAGTTTAGAGACATCAAAAATATGAGTCTCTTCAACTGTCATCGTCGTGTCATCATCAAAATCATATTCAATTGCAAGCAGCTCTGAATTGATGGTGTCCGTACCTATAGAATGAATATTCCATTTGCCCACTATCTTGGAAAAAATGTCCGCAAATCTGTGGGTTTCGACGCGGGTTACAGTATTGTCATTGTTGAAAGTATAGTGTATTTCAAGAAGAGTAGGATCCAGCGTGTCAGGCTCATCATAAATCAGGTCCCAGACGCCAAGAATCTTGTTGGAAAGGTCCGCTATCCCATCTGTGAGTCTCTCAACCTTTGCAATGATGTCCAGAGAGTGCTGTGAATTAACGATATTATTTGAAGTTTCCAGGGTCAGCTCAAACAAATCATTGCTGTCTTTCTTTGTAACGACAGAATCCAGCGGATCCTCACAGCTTACCACAAGCAACAAAACTGACGCTGCCAGTAACAGGATGAGCTTAACTGCTTTGTTATGTTCCATCAAAAAAGGTGCCTTGGCTCTGATATAAAAATAGGGTTGAAACTTACGATTTTTTCCCTTTTCTACGACCACTGACCAAGTGGCATCCTTGTATAATCTGACTAAGAAATGAACTGAAGTCAAGAGATTTTAGAATAGATGAAATACTATTTTTATTGACTTTTATCGAGTTTGTTATTACCATCGTATGGCTCGATTCTATCGATTACCAATACTCGCCGGGTTCAAGGAATTTTCATTTGCGACTAGAACGCGAATACCATATTGATCAACCGTTAAACCTCGTTTGGGATTCCATTCTGAATCCCGATTTCCTTGCTGAAATCCTCCCCGGATGTAAAACCCTAACCCCTCTCTCAGATACAAAATTCAGTGCCGAAGTAGAGATCAAGGTAGGTCATGTCAAAGGGTCCTACACTTCTGATCTCGAAATCTCCAACATTCGGCCCCTCGAGGGATATCACTTTGAAGTGAATGGCACTAGCACCAATGGCGGCATATCCGGTGGCGGGGACATAAGCTTGGAAGAAGAGGACGGTTCTACCGTCCTTTCTTTTTGTGCGGAAGGGAACGTCAGCGGGATCCTGGCCCGTGTAGGCCACCGACTAATTGAAGCAGTGGGGAAAAAAATAATAGATCAAGGATTTGCAAACTTTCAGACAAAACTAGCTGAAAAGGAATACGCTTGAGTTTGTGGAAAAAGATTACAGACTTCCTTACATCGGGTTACGCCGAACAGGTGGCAGCCCCATCTCCTTCAGCTGCTACAAAAAAAACGACAGAAACTTCAACAGATCTATCATCAAATAAGGAGGATGGCATGACGCATACCATCTCAATGACAGTAAACGGAAAAAGTTGTTCCGGTGAAGTGGAAAGTAGACAACTGCTGGTACACTTTCTTCGGGACCAACTCCTTTTAACCGGAACTCACGTCGGCTGTGATACGAGTCAGTGCGGATCATGCACTATTTTGATGAATGGCCAAGCTGTGAAGTCGTGTACCATGTTTGCCGTGCAGGCGGACGGCGCTGAGGTTACTACCATCGAAGGGATGGCTTCAAACGGTGACCTTCATCCACTCCAGGAAGGTTTCCGAGAGGAGCACGGACTCCAGTGCGGATTTTGCACCCCTGGCATGATCATGACAGCGGCTGATCTTCTGGAGAATAATCCTAATCCGTCAGAGGATGAGATCCGCCACGGACTGGAAGGCAACTATTGCCGGTGTACAGGCTATAACAACATCGTCAAGGCGGTTCAATACGCCGCCAACAAAGGTTAGGAGGGCACCATGGGTGAATTAATCGGAAAATCAGTAAAACGTGTAGAGGACAATAGGTTCATCAAAGGTGAAGGCCAATATACGGATGATTTTAATGTGAAAAACCAGACGTATGCCGTCTATGTAAGAAGCCCCCATGCACATGCAACAATCAATAGTGTGGATGTTTCAAAAGCGGAAGCTATGGATGGTGTACTCAAGGTCTTTACCGGTCAGGATATTGCAGATGCAGGCATCGTCGGATCCATCGCCGGATGGCAGGTTGATTTTAAAAATGGTGACACCATGAAAGAGCCTCCGCACCCCATTATGGTGGCTGACAAGGTCCGCCATGTAGGCGATGCTGTTGCACTGGTGGTGGCTGAAGACCGTTTCACAGCCAAAGACGCTTCAGAGCTTGTGAAAGTTGATTATGAAGTGTTGGATGCAGTGGTGGATCCTAAAGCTGCTACCGAGGACGGTGCACCGCTGGTCCACGATGATGTGCCCAATAACACCATTTATGATTTTGAACTGGGAAATAAGGATGAGACAGATGCCGCTTTTGAGAACGCGGACAAAGTAATTGAACTGTCTTACCACAACCAGAAGCTAGTGCCTAATGCAATGGAACCAAGGGCTGCTCTGGCACAGTATGACGCCAATGAAGAAAAGTACACATTGTACACAACTTCTCAGAATCCCCACCTTGCACGACTGGTGATTGGTGCTTTCGTATTAAGCATCCCCGAGCACAAACTGCGGGTGATCTCACCGGATGTGGGCGGCGGCTTCGGTAGTAAGATCTTTGTGTACAATGATGAATGCGGTGTTCTGTGGGCTTCCAAGCAACTCGGCAGACCGGTCAAGTGGACTGCCGACCGCAGTGAAGCCTTTATAACGGACTGCCACGGACGTGACCATATGACAGATGCAAAAATGGCCTTGGACAAAGATGGCAACATTACCGGTTTAAGGACTAAGACCTATGCATCTATGGGCGCATATTTGTCCAACTTTTCAACCTGTGTTCCTACCTACCTCCACGCTACGCTGATGCAGGGGTTATACAAAACACCCGCTGTCCATGTGGATGTGACCGCGGTGGTCACTCATACTGTTCCGGTGGACGCTTACCGCGGTGCTGGACGGCCGGAGGCAACTTATTCCATTGAACGGCTCGTAGAAACAGCTGCCCGGGAAATTGGTATGGATCCAGCTGAATTTCGCAGGAAGAATTTCATTCCACCCTTCGACGGTGTGGATGAACCTGGTTTCCAGACCAATGTTGCCCTGCAGTATGACAGCGGTAATTATGAAGGGGTTTTGGACAAGGCGCTGGAAGTGGCTGATTATGAAAGTCTAAAAAAGGAACGAGACAAGGCAAAAGCTGATGGACGTCTCATGGGCATCGGTTTTTCGACTTACATCGAAGCGTGCGGAATTGCCCCATCTGCGGTAGTAGGCTCCCTGGGCGCCCGAGTTGGGCTCTATGATGCGGCCAGTATTCGCGTTGCTCCCACTGGCAAGGTGACTGTCCACAGTGGCGCTCATGCCCATGGACAAGGTCATGAAACTACTTTCGCTCAGGTGGTGGCTGATGCTTTTGGTATAGGTATGGAAGATGTGAATGTTGTCCATGGTGATACTGAGAATGTCCCCTTTGGTATGGGAACCTATGGCTCCCGAAGCCTGTCGGTTTGTGGTAGTGCAATAATGAAAAGTGTGGATAAGATCAAGGAAAAGGGCGCTCGCATTGCAGCTCATAAACTGGAATGCTCACCGGATGATCTTGAATTTGCCGACGGCTCATGGACTGTGAAAGGGACAGACAAATCTGTCGGTTTCGGTGACGTGGCCCTGACAGCTTATGTACCCCATGACTATCCAGAAGGGGAAGAACCGGGACTGGATTTCGCCAGTTTCTACGATCCGGTCAACTTTACTTATCCCTTCGGAGCACATATCTGTGTGGTAGAAGTGGATAAGGACACCGGAGAAGTCAAAGTTGTGAAATACGTAGCTGTGGATGATGTGGGCAATGTGATCAACCCCATGATCGTAGACGGCCAGGTTCACGGTGGTGTTGCTCAAGGCATCGGACAAGCTCTTTTTGAAGGCGCTGTCTATGATGATTCCGGTCAACTGCTTACGGGTTCCATGCTGGACTACTGCATGCCCCGGGCGGACAACTTCCCCATGTTTGAAACAGATCGGACGGTGACCCCGTGTCCCCATAACCCGCTAGGTGTCAAAGGTGTCGGTGAAACAGGAACAATCGGTTCTACACCTGCTGTCGTAAATGCGGTGGTGGATGCTCTCTCCGATTACGGTGTAAAAGATCTTCAGATGCCGCTGACACCTGAAAGGGTTTGGAAAGCAATGCAAAACGGAAATTAGGAGGATAAGACCATGATACCTTACGAGTTTGAATACAAAAAGGCCGGATCATTGGATGAAGCGTCCTCCATGATAGCTACTGGTGGTTCCTTTCTTGCCGGCGGGCACAGTCTGATCCCAGCTATGAAATTGAGACTCTCAGAGCCAGGGACCCTTGTAGACATTTCCGGTATTGATGACCTGAAAGGGGTCAGCCAGGATGGTGACACAATCAAGATCGGTGCTCTGGCTACCCACAGTGAAGTTGCATCTTCTGATGTGGTGAAAAGTAGCTGTGCCGCCTTGGCAGAAGCTGCCGGCATGATTGGTGATTCTCAAGTGAGAAACCGGGGAACCATTGGCGGAAACGTGGCCCATGCCGACCCAGCCTCTGACTATCCTGGAATTCTTGTGGCACTGGGGGCAACAATCGTGACAAGCAGTCAGTCTGTTGCTGCTGAAGATTTCTTCACCGGGCTTTTTGAAACAGCCCTTGGAGAGGGTGAGATTGTGACGGAAGTTCAAGTGCCCTCGCTGGGCAGCGGTACGGGAGCGGCTTACGCCAAGTTTTTCAATCCCGCTTCCCGTTATGCCGTTGTCGGTGTGGGTGTAGTGGTAACCAAGTCTGGCGATTCTTGCGAGTCGTGCCGGATTGGTGTCACCGGTGCTTCCGATCACGCTTATAGAGCAACCGCGACGGAAGAAGCCTTAACAGGCTCCGACCTCGGCGATGACGCAATCGCGGCCGCCGCGGCTAAAGTTGCCGATGGAACAGAAATGATGAGCGATCTTTCCGCTTCGGCAGAGTATCGCGCTCATCTGTGTGGCGCCATGGGGAAGCGCGCCATTGCGGAGGCTGCCTCTCGGGCCTGATACAAACGGAGGCACTGTCCTCCTTTTCCAAATTCCACCCGTTAGCGACAGCGGAGCGCTAACGTGTGGACCCTAGGCTTTTTCAATTACAAATCCATACCTCAACTGATCTTGTACAAATAATACTTTGATTCTCACTCTCCAAGCAGGTCATTGCTGACATGGACTATCTGAAGGAATTCAAGGAATCAATTAATCAGCCAGAGCGATTCTGGAAACGGCAGGCTAAAAAGATCCACTGGTTTTCGTCGCCTGAATCGATCCTATCGCATGACGAGAATAACTTCTACAGATGGTTCAAGGGCGGAACCATGAACACTTGCCATCTTGCTCTGGACATCCACGTGGAAAACGGACGCGGAAATCAACTGGCCCTCATTTATGATTCACCTGTAACAGATACTCAGAAAACATTCACATACCGCGAATTATTGGATAAAACATCCCGTTTCGCTGGAGCTTTGAAAAATCTTGGTGTTGAAAAAGGGGATCGTGTTGTTATCTATATGCCTATGGTACCAGAGGCTGTCATCGCAATGCTGGCATCAGCCCGGCTGGGAGCCATCCATTCGGTGGTGTTCGGTGGTTTTGCATCGAATGAACTCGCCATTCGCATAGATGATGCTCAGCCGAAAGTGATCGTGTCCGCCACCTGCGGTATTGAGTTCACAAACGTTATCCCATACAAACCTCTTCTCGACGACGCCATTGACGCTGCCCAACATAAACCCGAGCACACGGTCATTGTCAAGCGGCTTCAGACAAAATGCACCATGGAACCGGAGCGGGATTTCTACTGGGATGATCTTATGGCAAAAGCTTCCCCCGTGGACTATGTACCCCTGGAGGCTACCGATCCACTCTACATCCTCTACACTTCCGGTACAACGGGAAAGCCAAAGGGGATCGTCCGCGACAACGGCGGGCACGCGGTGGCATTGAACTACAGCATGGAGGCCATATACAATGTTAATCCGGGCGATGTCTACTGGGCAGCATCAGATGTAGGGTGGGTAGTTGGACATTCTTATATCGTCTATGCTCCTCTGATTCGAGGATGCACTACTGTTCTTTATGAAGGAAAACCTGTACGGACACCTGATCCCGGTGCATTCTGGAGGGTGATGTCTGAACACGACGTCAACTGTTTTTTTACCGCCCCTACTGCTTTCCGCGCGGTGAAGAAGGAAGATCCCGAAGCAAAGTTCAAAGCAAAATATGATCTTTCCTCCCTTAAGTCTGTTTTCCTCGCCGGCGAACGGCTGGATCCACCTACTTACGACTGGCTTACTTCGATTATCCACTGCCCTGTCATCGATCACTGGTGGCAAACGGAAACAGGGTGGGCCATCTGCGCCAACATGCTGGGAACAGAATTAAAGGAGATCAGGGTTGGTTCGGCCACGGTGTCGGTCCCCGGTTTTGATGTTCGTATTCTGGATGAGGCGGGAGATGAATCAAAGCCCGGGGAGACAGGAAGCATTGTGGTGAAACTGCCCATGCCTCCAGGATGTCTCCCAACACTGTGGAACGATGATGAGCGGTACAGAAATTCATACACCTCAGAATTTCCGGGGTACTACCTAACAGGCGACGGCGGATATAAGGACGAAGACGACTACGTCTTCGTCATGGGCCGCACAGATGATGTTATCAACGTTGCTGGGCATCGCCTCTCAACAGGTGAGATGGAAGAACTCATCGGGGGACATGAGGCAGTGGCGGAGTGCGCCGTAGTGGGAATCGCTGACGAACTGAAGGGAGAGGTCCCCGCCGGATTTGTTGTTCTAAAAGATGGTTTTGATATCTCGGTCGAAAAATTGGAACCTGAACTGATTCAATCTATTCGATCCAATATCGGTGCTATTGCTAATTTTCGTCAGGCTGCCATTGTTCAAAGACTTCCTAAAACAAGATCAGGGAAAATACTTCGAAAAACCATTAGAACACTTGCTAACGAAGGTGATGCTGCCACACCTTCAACAATTGATGATCCTGCCATTATTAATGAGATCAAGATTATCATGAAGTCACGTAATATCGGTAATGCTTTTAAATAAGAAACTCGCACCCATCACAACAGAAGTAGACCATTTCCACCC
>Ga0208640_1001018_pt1 | contig 11561 bp, 10 predicted proteins | sample ETNtaG_23_FD_185774 | JGI IMG/M metagenome (GOLD analysis project Ga0208640, IMG submission 185774) | Marine microbial and viral communities from oxygen minimum zone, Eastern Pacific Ocean - ETNP201310SV72 (SPAdes) (version 2) | ecosystem: Environmental > Aquatic > Marine > Oceanic ... | reverse complement strand
TTCCTCGCTGTTAATAATAGCAATATACATTGATAATATTTAATACTTCTAATCTATCTGTATAAGATACGTTGTAATTTTGATATCCTGTGATTGAAAATTTTTTATAGAAAGAAGCAATAAAGATTAAAGAGAGGTTGATACTGTGCCAATCTATAGTGAAGAGGGCATTGCGTATGTTAGTGTGCCCTCAGCCCTTGTTTATAACTCGAACTCAATTTTACCCAAGGAACAATGAAAAAGAAAAACAAGAAAACAAACAGTTTATCTGTAGGAATAATAGTTCTCTTTTTAGGTCTAATTATATTTAATAAAAACCCAGATAAATTTTTGTATAAAACCGTGTTATCTCCGAAGGAAGCACTAAACATTCCCGGAGAAATTCACTTTAAAGATGTTCGGCAGCTGACATTTTCTGGAGAAAACGCAGAAGCATACTTCAGTTCTGATGGAAAAAAGCTGATTTTTCAAGCACACGATGGAGAGGAGCTGTGTGACCAGATTTATATAATGGACATTGAAACAGGAAAGACAAGGTTAGTGTCTACTGGCGACGGAGTAACTACCTGCAGTTATTTTCAGTATCCAGACAATGATAAAATTATATATTCTTCTACGCACCACCACACAAGAAAATGCCCCCCTCCTCCTGATTTCAGCAAAGGCTATGTTTGGAAGCTCCATCCGGAGTTTGATGTTTTTCGTTCAAGTCCAGACGGAAGGAAGACAGAGCAGTTAACAGACACGTGGGGGTATGATGCAGAGGCAACTTATGCAGAAGACGGCAGTAAAATCGTGTATACCTCTATGGCGGGCGGAGATTTAGAGGTGTGGACCATGAGCCCGGATGGGAGCAGAAAACGTCAGCTGACAAATCGTCTTGGGTATGATGGAGGTCCTTTTTTCAGCCACGATGGAACGAAAATTGTTTGGCGCGCATATTATCCTGAAACCGAGGAAGAAATTGATGATTACGATCAATTGTTGAAAGAAAACGCAATTCGTCCCATGTCTCTTCAAATCAGGATTATGAATACGGACGGTACAGGAAAAACCCAGGTTACCAACAACAATGCTGCAAACTTTGGACCGTTTTTCTATCCAAATGATGAAAGGATTATTTTTTGTTCGAACGTGGGAGACCCTGATGGCAGAAATTTTGACCTCTGGGCAGTAGACACAGACGGAAGCAACCTGGAACAAATTACTTTTTTTGAAGGGTTTGACGGCTTTCCAATGTTCAGCCCAAATGGAAAGTTTTTTGTATTTGCTTCAAATAGAAACCAGGCCAAACAGGGCGACACAAATATTTTTATCTGCGAGTGGGTAGATTGAATTTTATAAAAAAGTTTATTGTTGTTTTTTATGTGGCACTAACGTTTTCCGCTGTTTTCGGGCTAAAGCCGGGGAAGGCCGACACGGATGACCACGCTTTTGTTTCTGTAAGAAAGTTGTTGTCAGAAACTGACGTTACCGAAGAGTTTTTAATAAGAACTTTTTCTGATACATCCGTCAGGATATATTCAGAAATTCCTCAAAGATTTAAGAGTCCCTACGAAAAAAGGCCTTACTCAAAATATCGAAAGCTTTTCATAACAAACAAGCGGATTGAAAGGGGTGTGGAATTTTTCAAAACAAACAAAGATTTAATGATGGCAGTAACAGACAGCTTTGGTGTAGATCCGATGCTTTTATTAAGCATATCAGGGATAGAGAGCAACCATGGAAACAATCACGGAGGATTTTTGGTGTTCAGTGCACTTTACACAGCTATACACACCCTTCCAAACAGAGAAAATTGGGCAGCCAAGGAACTGGCAGCGTTTTTATTGTATTGTTATCAAGACAAGATTGATCCACACAGCCTGTCTGGATCGTATGCAGGGGCCTTCGGATTTGGTCAGTTTATTCCATCCAGTTTCAACCATTATGCCATAGACTTTAACGGTGACGACGTTCGCCAGCCATATGAATGGCCTGACGTTCTTGCAAGTATTGCAAATTATCTTTTAAAGAATGGGTACGACCCCAAGGAGAAAGAGACTAAAAAAGGATCCAAGAGTTGGAATTCTATTTATGCCTATAACCATTCCGAAAATTACGTAGAGGTTGTGCTAGAGCTTAGTGAAGAGTACAGGAAAAGAATAAAAGACTAACTGACAGAGAAGAGCAGCCCTGTTTTTCAGCCATATATTATTTTTGTAACAGTTTTAAAGAGTTTTTTTGTTCTCTTGCTTATGGGATACCACCAAGGCTCTCTTTTTAACCCAAAACGGTCTACCAAAATGGTTTGTGTTTGGCAAAAACTCCTTAATCCTTCCGGGCCATGTACCCGGCCGAGGCCACTAATGCCCACACCTCCAAACGGCAGGTCTGCTGTTATATAATTTGTCATCACATCGTTAACACAGACAGACCCGGCTTGTATTTTTTTGGCAATTTTCTGCCCGCGTTTTTTATCTTTTGTAAATACGGAAGCACTCAGCCCATAGCTGGATGCGTTTGCTTTTTTTATGGCCTCCTCTACGTCTTTAACACGCATGATGCATATTTCTGGCCCAAACGTTTCACGGGTCATAATGTTTGAGCTCTCATTATATACCTCAAGCACAGCAGGTTTTATGAAATAGCCGCCCACCGCTGAAAGATCCTCCCCCCCGGACAAGATATCGGCTCCACCACTTACTGCCTCTTTGATGTGGGACATAACTACTTCCTGTTGCTGTTCACTTACAAGTGCCCCCACGTCACTGTTTGTTTTGTCCGGACCGACATTTAGCTCTTCAGTTTTTGTTTTAACCAACCCTATGAATTTATCAGCAATACTGTCTACAACATAAATTCGTTCAGCAGAGATGCATGTTTGTCCGCAGTTACTAAACCCGCCCCACACAGCGGCCCCAGCGGCCCTCTCTAGGTTGGCGTCTTCAAGAACGATCATAGGGTCTTTTCCGCCCAGCTCAAGGACAACCGGTTTTAATTTTTCTGAACACGCAATGGCAATCTTTCGGCCTACCTCAACACTGCCAGTAAAACAGACCATGTCAGTGTGTGTGCTCTCTACGATAGCTGCTCCCACATCACCAAAGCCGTGAACAACCTGTAAAACATCGTCTGGAACACCGGCTTCATGAAACAGCTCTCCCATACGTTTTCCGGTTAATGGTGTTAGTTCTGACGGTTTTAATACCACAGTATTTCCTGCCATAAGCGCCTCAACGACAGGCGTGGCTGTTAAGATTAGGGGATAGTTCCAGGGGCTGATAATCCCCACCACACCATGGGGCACGTAGTTTATGTAACATTTTTTGTGTAGAAAAACGCCAGAGGAACGATGCTCCATTCGTAAATATTCAGGCCCATGGCGGCTGATGTGCCGGAGGTGCTCAACAGTAGTAAACACTTCCAAAAACCCCTCCCAATGTGTTTTCCCGGTTTCAGAGGCGATGAGTTCAGATAATTCATCCATATGAGCAACCAGCTTTTTACGTACAAGGCGAAGTGTTTGGGATCGTTGCGTGAGCCGCGTGCTTGACCAGGAAACTGTCGCTTTTTGCGCCCGTTCGAAGACAGGCGGTAGCTGATTTACTGGGTTTGTCTGAACAGAGCCTATTGTTTTTTTGGTCGCTGGATTAATCGAAACAAGCTTAGGAATACTCATATCAGTGTTTATAGAGTGATTTGACCCAAGCCATATCTTCTTCGGCCATGGTTATGCCGAGAGATTTGGCGGTGTTTACTTGGTCAGAATTCCGCTGTCCTAAAAGCACGCAACTGTTTTTTGAATCGGAAATAAGCGTATCTATAACACCGTGCATGGTTGGGTGTGGATGATTATTAAATCGTTTCTTAAGCAATGTTGCGTTTTTTCTCATTTTTTCAACAACTGATCGTTTTTTGAATGCGTCAACGTTCTCTCTAAAATCACCTTCCTCAAAAGTAACGGGTTTAGAATATTTACCTGTGAGCAATCCATGCATTAGCGGAGAAAAGAAACATACCCCAAGGTTGTTTTTTTCTATATGGTGTTTCAACCCGCTAGAATCATAAGTGTCATCCCACACATTTCTATAGGGCTGTACCACATCGGGCTGGCAGCGTTCTATGAATTTCATAATCTTATATGAATCCCAGTCTGACAGCCCTATAAATTTAGCTTTCCCCTCATTTTGGAACCGCCGGAGGGTTTCTATCGCATCATCAAAATATTTATCTTGTTCACCAAAATTACAGTGATGAAGATAAAGCAAGTCAACGCAGTCCGTTTTAAGCCTTTCAAGCGAGGATTCCATTTGGTGCCGCATATGTTTCGGATGGTACCAGTGTTTGTATTTCCCCATATCCCAACCAACTTTTGTCGCAAGAAAAATGTCTTCCCTGGGAATACTGTTCCACATGGAACCAATTATTTGTTCAGCTTTACCGTTCCCGTAGACATCTGCTGTGTCCCAGTGGTTTATCCCCACATCATAGGCTGTTTGTAATGCCTGCTGGGAATCTTCATCTTCCTGGTTAGCCCAGCCGATAGACATTTTCCCTCTTAAGTTAGCACCCCCGAAAGACCATGTTCCAAGGCTGATTGATGAAACCCGTTTGTTCGTTTTTCCTAAAACTATGAAATTCACTGAAATTATCTTATAAAGTGGCTAAAATTATAAAGAGTTTTTGTAAACTTCCTTTTTGTTTTTCAACAATTGTAAAGTGATGATGAAAATTATAGACATTGGGCATAATAATTATTCGGCAGATAAAGCGATATCTGTTTTAGAGACAGAGGTAAGTAGCGCAATGTGTAGAAATAAAATTCGTTCGATAAAAATTATTCATGGACATGGATCAGGAACACTGAGAAAGGCTGTTCATCAGTGGTGTCGGGAACAGAAAGGGCGCTTTCGCGATGTTATTCTTGGAGAAGAACATGATTTGTTTCATCAGAATAGCATTGCCATGCGCCAGGATAGTGGGCTCCCGGATGACAGGGATTTTGGCAGAAGGAATAGGGCGGTAACCTATCTGTGGCTATATAAAAATTAAACAATTTTTGTAACGATTTTTTGGGCTGGCCTCTGATTTGCCACCCACATAAAAATCCTTGTCTGGTACTGTGGTATAATCGTATTCTTTTTTAGGTAATATCGAATATAATTGGTGTTAAAATACGCCAAATATCAAAAAATCCGAGGTAGTAAAATGACAAAAATATACTCATCCCTGAGAAGGAATGTTTTCTATTTGTTTTTCACTGTTTTTTTTGTCACCTGTTTATCAGCAAAAAACTATTCTATTAAGGGGGTAGTAATAGATTCAGAGGGCAATAAAATAGCCAAAACCACCGTATTGCTTTTAGGCGAAGACGGCACGGAAGTTCAGCGAACAGAAACATCGAAAAAGCGCCTAGGCGCTGGTGGTGGGAAATTTAAGTTTAAAAAAGTTTTACCAGGAGGATACAGCCTTGACGTGGATGCAGGCGAACTTGGGAAAGCCAACGTGCCTGTTGTTGTCGCCGATGATGATATATCAGATGTTGAAATTATCCTACCAAAGGCGAAAACAAAAGCGAAAAAAAAGGTGAAAACAAAAACGACACCCAAAGCAGAGCCTCCGGTGGAAAGCGCAGTCTCCTTGTCTAGCCAACCAACACCTGGCGAAGGTTATATTCTTAATGAATTAAGTTTCGAAATTAAAAAGATGACTGCCGAAATAAAACACCTGAACACCGAATTAAATGACCTGAAATCTTTAAGCAAAATGTGGATAAACCCTCTTGCTATTTATTCAAAAGAGATTATATTAAAGAACGGGAGCACCGTGTTTGGTAAAATAATTTACCAAGATGAAAAAACGCTAAAAGTAGAAACACTGATAGGATATTTGATTATTAACAGGGGCGATGTTGTGCGCGTGGTAGACAACGTGGTGATGGAAGAACAACAAGAGTATGTACCAGAACAAATTCGAGACAGTTATACCCCCCCACCAATGCCAAAACTTGCAGAGCCCAGGTATGTTTCCTCAAGCCCAGAGGCAAGAGAAGCAGGGAAGAAATATTCTGCTAATTGTGTGCTCATGGGAAACATAAGCGAAAAGAAAGATACGCAGGGAAATGTTATTTTTGCAGGGCAGATTAAAAACATTGGTGGTCGTCGGGCAGATTTTGTAAAAGTTGATTTTGTTTTTAGAAGAAACTGGAGCGGAGAGACAAAAACACTAACAACGTTTCTTGTAGGAGTATATCACACATTCGAGTCTGGAATTACCACAGATGCTACGCTCCTTCCCGGCGCTGTTGGGACCTTTGAATTATATGTTCCTCATTCCTTTGGCTCTTTCATCGGATACTCATATGTTATTGATTGGATGGAATACGAATAGGCCTTTTGTTGGCTATGGCAAAACATAAAGGGAAAAAGTTAATTTTAAATATTGTTTTGGTTCTTATTATAGTACCACTGCTTATGGGCCAATCACAGCCGTCTCAACCTGCAGAAGCCGAGATATTTTTTCTTGATCTTGGTATTGCAATAGAACCACCCACGGGAAAAGAGGCGTATTCCAGGCTTGTAGAAGCCCCTTCTCAAGAAATAAAAATAAACATTAAAAAGGCGGAAAGCGGGTCAATTTATATGGCCGCTTCCCAGGAAATGCTGGAACTATTGAAGCGTATTCAAGAGAGAATTGATCAACTTGAAGACACCTTTTCAAAAGAAGTAGACTTAATTCAAAGTGAAAATAAAGAGCTAAAAGACATTATAGCAGAGATTACTAACCCCCCACTACACAAACCAGAAAGACCAGAGGTTTTCATTCCGGCGAACAATGGTTTTGTTGTTGACCACCCTGCCTTTGAAGACGTAACTGTTGAAAAGGTATTTTCAATCTTAGAAATGCCACCCCCAATGCTCCTACCGAAGCAGAGCCTAGCCACATCTCAACAACAATTCAATCGGCTGGTTTATATGTCGGCGGTGTTTGCATACCAGAGGGAGGAATACAAAGAGGCTCTCAATTATTTTTTAGCACTTTCTTTTGCGGGAGCAAATCAGCGGACAGTTGGAAATGTTTTGTATTGGATGGCCGACTGTTATCGCCAGGGGAAAGAGTATAATTCGGCACTGATAATGCTGGACAAGCTTCTGGTAATGGAAAACCCAGGAAGAGCGACAGATGCGCTCATTCAAAAAGGACTTATTTATCGGACACTGGGGAAGGAAGAGCTTGCAATGATTATGTTTAGAGATTTGTTGGACGATTATCCAGAGAGCGACTACGCTAGGCTGGTAGGAATGGAATTGAATAGCGTGGAATTGTATTAATGATTAAAAAAGTGTTTTTTCTCAGTTTAATACTCTTTTTTGGAAGCATAACAAAGGCATCAAACCGGGTTGCATATACCCGCCCGGGTAATATGTTAAAAATTCCGTCAAGTAGTCTTTCGCGGAGTCCATATCTCTTTCAAACAGGGTTTGGATCAGAAATACATAATTTTTCTCCTCTGAACTTATCAAAGGGCGGGTATTTTAATATGGAAACAGGAAAGTCTGGTTTTATGTTTGGTTTTTCATTTACAATGGCTGCAGACCCCTCGTTGCCTTCTGAGCTTGATGGAAGCAGCTATACTGCTCCGGTTGAATTTGGATTTCACATTCAAAAACGGGTTTACACCTATCAGGATGTATCAATTTCTCTCGGTTTACAGGATATTGTTTTTCAGAACACTGATGAATCGTCCCAGCTAAGTCTTAATTCTGATGAATTGTCTCTTTTTGCGGTTGTGAGCAGCGAAAAAGATGTTGGCTCATATAAAATGAACACATATCTGGGGTTTGGAACAGGTAGTTTAGGTCCAATTAGCACTCCGCAATTTGACGATGATGGTTCTACTCAAACAGCAGCAAACGATACAGGCTCCACTGCAGGTGTTTTTGTGGGATTTGTTTTGAATACTCCCTATCTTGCTCGTTGGGGAGGGATAGATCTAGTGGGTGAATTCGACGGTACAGGTATCAATGTGGGACTCCGCATCCCCCTTACCTCGGATTATCGCCTGAACTTCGGGTTCACCCACATAGATAAATTACCGCATTTTGGAGACACCTACTGGGCAGGCCACCCAGGGGCAACCCTTGGTCTCGATATGGCGGTTCCCAGGGCTATAATACAAGAGCCGGTCGCGGGATTCTTTGACGGGCCCTCACCCTTTGTTGATGACCCAAGAAAGCTGTATCCAGCAGTAGAGGGCGAAACAATTACAGCACAGAGGGACAGCACCCTTAGGATAGCTGATTATGTTGTACACTCCCTTCGGGATTCCATGAGCCTTATGAATAATGAAATGCGTAACTTGATTATTCGACTGTCCGCCATGGAACAAAACTCGATATTTCTAGAGGATTCTCTTAAATCGTTAAAATTAGATCAGAATGTTCAGGATAAAAATGAAAATGACGCCCTTCGTCATTTATCCCGGTCCCTAAGATTTTTTTACACGGGGGATTATCGCGGAGCATTACAAGAGGTAGAAGCTGCGCTCGAGTTGAATCCAAATCTTGCCCTGGCCTATGCACGCAGAGGGTCTATTTATTATAAACTTGGAGATGTTCAGCGTGCAACTATTGATTGGAACCTAGCCCTGCGCTTGGATGCAGAATATGATGATGTGAGAAATATCCTAAAGGCTCTCCATGAAAACAGGCTAAGAACAACAAGCGTTATTAAGGAGTAATTTTCTATGGACATTGCAACAATTATAGGAATACTATTGGGAATAGGATCGATTTTAGGGGGCATTATATTAATGACCCCAGACCTGGGAATGTTTGGTTCTGTATCCAGTTTCGCAATTGTGTTTGGAGGAATGATAGCGTCTGTGTCAGTTGCTTTTCCGCTCCAGGAGGTTTTGAAGTTGGGGGCCGCCATGGGTGCCGTATTCAAAGGAAGCAAGGAAAGGCTGGGCGATGAAGTAGACGGAGCGGTGGAGGTTGCAGAAACAGCACGGAAAGGTGTGGCAGAGCTTGAGTCAAAAGTCAGCAGTATTGACAACCCATTCTTTCGCGATGGTGTTCAAATGGTTATTGATGGGATGGCTATTGAAGAATTGACAGACATATTAACCACAAGAATTGATTATAGAGAATCTAGGGAAAGAACCCAGGCAGATTTATTTAAAAATATGGGAGTAATGTCTCCTGCCTGGGGTATGATCGGAACGCTCATTGGGCTTGTAGTTATGTTGTCAGGTTTTGGTGAGGGAGGTACTGATACCCTCGGTGCTGGTATGTCGGCCGCCCTGATTACAACATTTTATGGTGCAGTTTTTGCAAATCTGTTCTTTTTGCCCATGAGCGCAAAGATACTTACCCGGGTCGCCTTTCATAGTACCCAGCAATCCTTGTATTTGGAAGCTTCCCGATTGATTCATCAAAAAAAACACCCCATAATTGTTAGGGAAAAGCTGAACTCATATATTCCGCCAAAAGAATGGAAACGGGAGGAATAAATTAAATGGCTATAACCGCAGCCGAAAAAAAGAAATATCTTGAAAAAGGGGCCCGATTAGTTGAGGAGGGCCTTCCTGGCTGGTATGGTACATTTGCTGATATGATGACACTGCTCTTTGCTTTTTTTGTGCTCTTGGCTGCAATATCAACGATTGATCCTGTTAAACTAATGAACATGGCCGATGGAATGGGTAAATCTGTGGGCAAAAAGAAAGAGCTTGACAATCAATCCATGTCTCTCGGTGATATTCATAAGGAAACTGCAAAAATGGTTGAAGAAATGGCTGCTGATCCAAAAACGGGTGAAAAACCTGTCGAAGTAACAACAAGCCCTAAAGGCGTCACTATTGCGATTGCTGAAGATATTAGTTTTCCTTCAGGGTCAGCAGTAACCAAACCGGAATTTTTGGATATATTAAAAAAAATTGTATTACCTGAAATTAAAGGATCCTATTTTAAGGTTGCTGTAGAGGGTCATACCGACAGCGATCAGTTGCCAAAAGCATTGCGGTCACAATATCCAAGCAACTGGGAGCTATCAAGCGCCAGGGCTTCTGCTGTTGTCCGTCAACTGATAGGTTTAGATGTAGATCCCATCCGCTTAGAGGCTGTTGGATATGGGGAGTTTGTTCCAAGAGATAAAAAAAACACGGAATTAATTACAGCAGATTTAATAAAAAAATACAATTCTAATCCTCAGAAAAAGGCCCGGAATCGACGCGTTGAAATCACATTTTTAGCGCCCCGAGGCGGTCCGGTGGGAAGATCAGAAGCCGTCTCCGGTGACAAAAAATAAATTTTTTATATGAATAAGGGAGTTGTTATGATGAAGCAATGGCCAAAATTACCTGTAATTATTTTTCTGGGTTTGTTTTTAACATATGGAACAGGCCAAGAGTCTGGGTTCCTTGCCCAAAAATTAATGGTAGAAAACAATCTTCGTGAGCGAATTACAAATGCTCTTTCAAAAGTAATCGACGAATCACGCTATGTGGTGGATGTAAGTGTAGATTTAGAATTAAGTGATGCTGTAGAAGAACAGGTTACTTTTTTTACAGGAAAGAAAAAAGACAGCCCCTCCGTACAAAAGAATAGTTTTCGTGAAATACAGCCAAGCCCTGCTGATCCCAAAACTTCTGACGATGTAAGAAGTATGGTTGGATTACCAATACCCGGGTTTGAATTTGAGTTGGAACAGAAACCAGAAATAATGGACAAACCGACAATCTCCAAACTTCCTGAAGGAGCCACACTCTATCAGGATAAAAAAGAACCAGATCCAGAAATTTTATCGAAAACTTCTTCTTATAAACGACCATCAACAGCACAAATTATTAAACAGGAAATCAGTATTATTTTACAGGAAGGATCCTCGCCAGAATTGATTGAAAATATTCGCCAACTTGTGATGATGGCTTCCCGGTTCAATAGGTCGCGAGGTGATGTGTTGAGTATTATGACTGCTAGTTTTAAGGAAAGGCGGGATGAGAAGTCGGCAGAACAGGTTCTTTTAAAGGCTATTGCAGAAAAGATTGAGTCGCTGGAAGTTGAAAGGTCACAAAGGGATGTGGCCCAAGGTGAATATGGGCAGGAAGAAATAGAAAAATATAAAAGTCAGGTACAAGGACTTTTGATGTTTGCTGATAGTGTGAAAGCCGCTGCTAAGGATCGGGCGTATAGACAAGAAATAGAAAAAGTTATTGCTCCTTATCAAGAGCAAATTCAAAAATTACAACAGGAAACAAACGATTTAAAAGAGATGCTAGGACAACCCGATGCAGAAAAGGAGGAAATTTTAACGGAGGTGGAACAGAGGGAAAAGCAGATAGCAGAAGTTGATGCTCGTATTGAAGAGATATCAAGCTTATTGGAGCGTACTCAAGAAGATTTAGGACAGGCAGAAAATGGAGGGATGTCTACGACAGCTCTTTTGGTTTCTGTTTTTGGTGTATTTATATTGATTGTCCTTATTGCTCTGGTTATTACCCTTCTGGGAAGATCAAAACAACAATATCCACCACCGCCATGGATGTATCCGCCTCGGCGCCCAAAAAAGAGGACCAG